>Ga0207813_100338_pt1 | contig 29421 bp, 28 predicted proteins | sample A23E3SouthBayCA_2_FD_187730 | JGI IMG/M metagenome (GOLD analysis project Ga0207813, IMG submission 187730) | Aerobic enrichment media microbial communities from Eden Landing Ponds, California, USA - A23 E3 (4) (SPAdes) | ecosystem: Environmental > Aquatic > Marine > Unclassified | place... | reverse complement strand
GTGCGTGCGCGAACCTGGTACGGTGAATTTCGTGAACTCGTCTTAATGTGTGCGGTTCACAACATCACGCAATCTGTAAAACAGTGAAATCAAGCTATGTCTGCCAATTCACCACGGGCATATTTTTATAAATATACAGGAATACACAACAATTAAGAGAAAATCTTATTTCTAACTTTCAGCAAAGTCGCTGCGATCCCCTGTTGTCGAAGGCGAATAGGAATGTTCCTGAGAAGTTTCGTTTTGTTGGTCACGAGTCTCATTCCACCAGTATAAGAGTGGAAGAATACTCTGGGGCGAGTTGTTTGGTTGATTTTTGAGACTATGTGTTCAAGTTGGAACCGTTGACGGCCACCCTCGCTTTCAATGTCATGAACTCTCCCGTGGAATATTTTCACTCTTCCGGCTGCGAATCCTACTGGATTAAAGAACATATTATATTCTGGGGGGAGCGTTCCAATATCAATATTTTCAAATTTCCAAGCAGCTTCTCGAAAGGCTGGTTGGTCAGTTGCATTGTTTTCATATTTTCTGTATTTTTTCTCCCACAAATTTAGTAGTTCTCTCGTATTCTGGCTATCCTTGTAAGCGATCACACCTAAGTTGAACTCTGGAAACGTTTCCGGGATCTCGTCTTGTATTCGCTGCGGTTCATCTCTGTTAGGTGCGTGGGCAACTGCCACATCAACTCGGTCTAGAAGGTCAAAAATAGGAAGGATGTCTCCGTCAATATATGTATCTGTATCAAGGTACAACGTACGTTCCCACGGAGATTGGGGAATTGCAGTTACTTTATCGGCAAATCCGTAATCGGGATCTGCCAGTTCAATCACTTTGTCAACATACGGTGAATCAATATCGCGATGTGCTGCAATTGCGATGGGCAGATCACACTGACCTTTGATAGATTTGGCCGACTCTATTGCCTCATCAATGAACCGATCCGCAGTTCCCACATAGAGTACGCCTTTTGTCATGAGGGTGTGTTTGATTATTCGTCAACGCTCTTGTGAACGTTTCTATGACAAGCTTCCGCACAACGTGTGATTATTCGTGGCACTGAAGGAGGAATTATATTACGAAGAATATAGTTAGAGATGAGTAGACGAATGCATATCGGGATCATCGTACTCGATACTCTCCGCCACGACACCTGTGCTGAAGTAATGTCTACGATAGTCAATTCTTCGAATCACGTCTTTACGAATTGCTACTCGACTGGTCGTTGGACGACTCCCACTCATGCATCGCTGTTCACTGGATTTTACCCTACTGAAGTTGATACACACGCGGGACAAAGACATCTGTCTACCCACAAACCGACTATCGCAGAATCACTCGATCGAGGGGGATACGAGACCGTAGCTGCGAGCAACAATATCAACATCGACCACTTTTTTGACTTTGACCGTGGTTTCGATACGTTCGTCAGAGGGCCTGGAATCGAGAGTCGACCGAAAACGAACGACGGCGGTCTCGATTGGGGCGAAATCGAAAACACGATTCCAGACTCAGGTATCAGACGCCCGCTCGGTGCGATACACCAGATCATGAAGAGTGACGCACCGACTATCTCCACCCTCAAGACCGGCTTCGAAATGTATCTCGGATCCAGCGACGACGAGGCCGGTATCGAATGGTCCGAAGATACGTTCACACGGCTCTCGGAGAACCAACCGACGGATCTGTTCTTTTTCGCGAATTTCATGCCGTGTCACTACCCCTACGACCCACCTGACGGATATTGCGATCTCGAACCCCTCGAGGGCAATCCGATAGAGATGAGTTTGCGAGACGAACCGCTTACCGACGAAGAACACGAACGGTACTGGCAGAACTACGTCGGCGCAGCCCGTTACCTCGACGATGCACTCCCAAAACTCATCGAGAAGATCGACTGGGACTGTCTGTTTGTCATCGGTGACCACGGCGAACTGTTTGACGATCACGGCCTGTACGGACACCAGTACGGTGTCTACGAGGAACTCACACACGTCCCCGCACTGGCATTCGGCAGCGAAGTTCCAGAGGGAACTACCACAGCTCCGACGAGTATCGTCGACATCCCACGAACACTCCTCAAACTTGCCGGAATCGAACCCGGCTCTGATGTGCGCGGCCGGAACCTCTTCGAAGACGATATTCCCGACGACCGCGCCGTCTACGCCGAGAGTGAGGGTTGTGAGTGGTATGACCCCGATGCGACGGGGATCGAGTCGAAAATTCCCCGGTCGTGGGCTGACCCCCACTACATGGTCCGCAAAGGCGACGTGATGTACGTCTGTGATAAGGACGGGGACCGAGCGTTCGAACCCGAAACCGGACGTGAGCGGCCAGATAAAGTCGACGAACTGCGTGAAACCGCGCAAACCATCCGTGAAAGCCGTATGGATCACACCGGAGACGCCGAAGCGGATACAGAACTCACCGACGAGATCGAGGACCGCCTGGAACACCTAGGCTACAAGTAGCGCATGTCCGACCCGCTCCGCGTCAACTTCTTCACGCTCACGCCTGGCGGCGGATCCGAACATATCTACCTCGCTGCACTGCGCGACGTGCTCACCGATCGCGAGGTCACCCCAGTCGACGATTGGCGCGACGCCGATGTCGTCCACCTCTTCGAAGTCAACGCGCTGACGGGCGATACCATCCGTGCCTTCGAATTCCCCACGCTCCTCCGCATCCTCCGTTCGGACACACCACTCGTGATCTCCACGGACGATCTGTACTTCTCCGGCGACCCTGATCTCACTGTCCACCCTAGGCTCTACCCGCTCAATCACCGCCTCCAGCGACTCCTGTTCGAGCGCGCCGACGCCATCATCGCCATCTCCGAGAGCGTGCGCGATCGCCTTACCCAGCACATCACGAACACCCCGATTCACGTCGTGCATCACGGTGTCGACGGCGCATACCGGGACGACTACACCGATCCCGACGAGCCGTTCGTGTTGCACGTCTCGCTGGCGGCGCCGCGCAAGAACCCCGGGGCCGTTGTCGAGGTCGCACACCGCTTGGACCATCGCATGGTCGTCGCTGGCAGCGGGTGGGACGACTTGCTCCCCGACGACGCAGAAAGCGTCGTCCGCCCGGGATTCGTCCCCGAGGACGAGCTGGTCGATCTCTACCACCGCGCGCCCGTGTTCTACTTCCCGACGCGCCACGAGGGGTTCGGCCTCCCAGTACTGGAAGCGATGGCCGCCTCGACGGCAGTCGTCACTTCGAACGCCTACTCGGTGCCCGAAGTCGCGGGAGATGCCGCAGAACTCCACGACCCGTCCGACGTAGATGCACACGTCGAAACCCTCGAACAGTTACTGACAGACACAGAGCGCCGACAGACACTCGCTGAGCGCGCACACGACCGTGCGAGACAGTTTACCTGGGAGCAGTCGGCCGCCGAGACCATCGAAGTATACGAAAGCGTTCTCGGGTCGTAGCTCGGTGGTAAGACCGGCACCATCGACGATCCAAACAGCAGAACAGATCTGTCACCCAGTCCGTTCACAAACTCGACCGCAACCCGGTCCGCCCGCTCGCTCACAACAGCGGAAACCCGAGTACGAGCCCGAGGACGACCCCGTAAACGAGGTGAGCGCCGAGGAATCGCGCCAGCCGACGCGGCTCCATCTCGAGTCGGAACAGCCCGACCTGCGCGTAGACGAGACCGAGGACGAACAGCGCGACGGCGTAGCCCGCCCCAGTAACGAGCGACAGTGGGTACTCGGCGAACAGCGAACCAGCGCCGCCACCGGTCAGTTCCTGCATCAGTCGTGGATAGAAAGCAGCCAGTATCGACCCGTAGACGACGTGGAGATAGTACCCCTCTAACTGGTATTGCTCGGCTTCGCCCTCGCCGACCACGTTCGCCCAGAACTCCATCGGGGCGAACGCGATCTCGGGGTCGACTCGCCGTGCGAACGCGAGCATTCCGAGCGAACCGAGTCCGCCGCCGATCACCGCCCGATACGTGACCGGATGGATCGGATTGTCGATCACCAGCCCCAGCACGGCCCGAACCCCGAGCAATACCCCGATAGACAACAGGATCGTCACGGCGATCCCGGGTAGCGTTCGCACGTACTCCGAGACCTGCTGTCTGGTGTCGGATGTCGCAGACATATTCCGACGATGAACGGCAACAAGTATAATTATACTGGAGATATCGGCCGATAATACCGTCCCGTCTGCGTTCACGACCCGATCGTGAATGCGTGAATCGATTCACGGTTCGAACGACGGCAGGGATCGAACGAACAGCGAGGGCCGACGGCGACCCGGGAACGGGTCGTGACCGTCCGTTCGATCAGAAGATCGTACTGTCCGTCGGCGTCCGGCGGTCCTGCCTGGTGTACGCGTAGAGAACTGCGCCAGACACGAGCGCACCCGGGACCCCGGCAGTCGTCGCCGCGCTGTCCGGGAGCCCCGCGACGACCCCGATCGGGAGAACGGTCCCGGCCAGCAACGCGAGCGAGAGGAGCGCGACCGGCGTCGCGAGGAGCGCGAGCGCGACCACAGCGGCCCCGCCCGCGGGTTCGTATCCACACTCCGGACAGCTGCGCCGCTGGCTGTCGATCGCAGTCGAGCATCGTTCACACGTCGCCCGTTCGCTCGTCGACGCCTGTCCGGTCATCGGTCGAGGGCACCTCTGTCCTGCCCCTGCATCCTCGACTGCCGAGTCGACATTCGCTCCGCTTTCAAATTCAGATTCAGATCTGAAATTTGGATCATTGGTAATATGGGATAGAATTGGCTCCAAATAGTATATTTTGTTCAAATTATCAGTATCAAATACGGTAATATAGCGCAGGGCTCTTTACCGTCACCCCCGTTCGAACGTGTATGAACGGATCGAGCGTGTTCCTGCTCTCGCTGTGTGGCCTCTTCGTCGGTCAGGTCGTCCTCCTCCGGTATCTCGACGTCCGAGCGATCGCGGCGCGCTGGCGCCCGATCGCACGTGAGTCACTGGTCGGCGGCACACCGGGATCGGCCGCCGCTGGTGCCGGAGCGTCGAGACATGGCACCGGTACGGAGACGGGCCGATGCTGCTCCGAATGTGGCGCGGAGTACGCTCCCGAACAGCCGTACGTGTACTGTCAGCAGTGCCTCTCCCGCCTTCGGTGACGAGCTACTTCTCCCGCCGTCGGTGACGGGCCACCTCTCTCGGCTTCGGTGACCGGACGATCGCTCTCGTCCCCACTAACCGGGGGGTTCGCCGTCGTACTATCCGTCGAAAGTGGGCGCCTCAGCCCCGTACGCGCACCCAGAGCCGGAGCGTCTGGTCCGGTTCGCCTGTCGCGGCCTCGGCCTTGTAGAGTCGGATCTGGAGGCGGTGCGTGCCCGGTTCGGTCGGCGAGAACGTGACCGTCGTCTCCCGCGTCTGTTCGTCGCCCACGGTCATCGTCTGATTGTAGATGTGCTGTGTCGAGAGGTTCGCCTCGACCGTGTACGTCATCGACTCGTGTTCGTGGTTCGTGATGCCGACGACGAACTCGCCGGTCTGGCCGGTCGTGAGATTCGTGGGGTAGTCGCTCGCGTTTCCGTCGGTGCCCAGAACGTAGAATTCAGTGTACGGGTCGGTCGTCTCGGGCGGATTCACCGCGAAATAGACCGTCCCCATGAGCGAGAGCGCGAGCACGACCAACAGGGCGAGTGTCAGCCACCGCCGCCACCGTTCCTCGGGGAACACACCGGTCCGCGACTCGCTGCCGTCACTCCCCTCCCCGTCTGTGTCACTCGACGTCATCGTTCCTGTGTCGAGTGTTCCCGAGAGTGGCCGCGGCCAGCGGAGCCGCCCCGCGCCCGTAAGTTTGATTGACAATGCTGGCAGAGATATCGCTGCGTGGAACGTTGCCAGCAACGGCGGTTCGTCGCAAGCATCGCGGGACAGTGGTCGCGTCCCCGGAGACTCGGACTCCCAGATCCCACCGCCGCCCGGCCGTGGGTGACACACCGGTACAATCCCGTCGCCGGTAGTCCCGACACCGTGGGCGTCGAACCGCGACGCGCCGGACCGAACCCGGGACGATCCGCCCCTGACTGCGTGCGTGTACGACTACCCCGTCGCGGGGCCAACCGGATCGACACCTCTCGGGGCACATGAGTCCGAAGAACGAACTCCCCACTGGTAAATTCACCCGTTCGCTCTCCCGCGGGCCGCAGCGACCGGAACTGGTCGCGTCGCTGCTCGTGATCGTGACGGGGATCGTGGCCAGCGAGGCGCTCCTCTTTTTCGGTCAGACCTGGCCGTCTATCTGGGCGCACCTCGGGACGCTCCTGCTCTGCCTCCTCTTTCTCCACGTCGGCGAAGATATCAGACTCGTACAGGTGCTCGCTCTCGTCCCGCTGTTCCGGCTGGTCAACCTGGGAATGCCCGTGTTCTTCCAGCTCACCGTCTACTGGTTCCCGCTGATCTACGGGCCGCTGATCCCCGCCGTGGTGTTCGTCGACCGGCAGAACCCGGATCTCGACGTCCCCTTCGGCTGGCGGCGTGGCCTGCTCTTGCTCCCGGTCGCCGCTGCTATCGGCTTCGTCCTCGCGCAGGTGGAGTGGCGGATCATCGAGACGGGAGCGCTGATCCCGACGTGGAGCGTCGCACAGCTGTTGATGATCACGATCGTCATGGTCTGTTTCGTCGGGTTCGTCGAGGAGTACCTCTTCCGTGGCCTCCTCCAGCGGCAACTGCAGGCGCGCTTCGGCCGCTGGTCGGGGCTCTTCGTGGCCAGTGCCCTCTTCGGGATCATGCACTCCGGGTACGGGGTCCCCGCGGAGATGCTCTTCGCGGGCGTCATCGGCTTCGTCTTCGGGTTGCTCTACGACTATCTCGACAGCCTCGTGTTCATCACGTTCGCGCACGGCCTGCTGAACGTCTTCCTGTTCGCCGTCATTCCGATGCAGGGCTCGCTCCCGCTGTTCTGAGCGGGCCAGCTGAGCGCCTCTCTGACCCTCACGACCAGAGTCCCTGTTCGTCCGGGACAGCTCGCAGGACGAGCGCCCGGGAGCCGACCGAGCGTATGCGAGTCGATCGAACGTAACGAACGGAAGCGCAGAATCGAACGCAACGAACCGACGGAAACGGCGAGACGACGCGCTTCTACAGCAACTGCATCGTCCGGAAGGCGACGATGCCAGCGAACGTCAGTCCCAGCGGGATCGACAGCGCGACGAGCGTCTGCTGGACGCGCTCGTCGCTCTGCGGGCTGGCGGAGATGACGTCGAGGTGAGCCAGCACGTAGACGAGCGTGATCGCGACAGCGATACCACCGATTCCGGTCCCCACCGGCGACAGCAGCGACGTGACCGTCGCGGAGACACCCGCTGCGCTCGACGAAGCGCTCGCGGAACTCGAGACGACAGCTGTTGCACCCATATTCCTTGTCTATACGATAGCCGCTCTCTCCTTTAATTATTTCGACCGAGTGAACGGTCGGGCACGAACGAACGTTTCGTCACTCGAGTGCCGTGCCAGCGTCGGTGTGTTGGGCCAGGAGGCTGAGGAAAAAGGAGTTGAACACCGTCTGGACGCCGATCACGACCACACAGGCGGCCAGCAGGTTCCACTGAGCACCCGGCACCGCGGCGTACCCCTCGATCGTCCAGGCGACGACGCCGTAGGTGAGAAACGCGGCGCCGACGACGAACGCGGCGACGCCGACGGTCGCCCCGGTTTCGAGCGTGAAACTCTCCCTGATCGCGTTCGTGATCGGGTCCCGCGGCTGCCGGATCGGATCGGCCGCGATCGAACTGAACAGGGCGAGACTGCCGACCTGATACCCGACGAGCGCGAACAGTGCGCCGCCGATCAGCGTCTGGAGACCGAAGGTGACCGAACCCAACTGCACGCCCGAGACCGACGCCCCGGCGATCACCAGCCCGAGCGCCATGAAGACGAACGAGGGTAGCGTGAACAGGTAGCCCGGCGCGTTCGTCAGCATGAACTTCACGTGGCGCCAGCCGTCCCGGAAGCTGTCCAGCGTCGCGTCACCGACCCGTTCGTGGTACGTGATCGGAACCTCCGAGATAGTCATGTCCTTGGTCGCCGCGTCCATGATCATCTCGCTGGCGAACTCCATCCCGCCGGTCTGGAGTTCCAAGCGGTCGAGCGCGTCGGCGTCGACGACGCGCATCCCGCTGTGGGAGTCGCTGACGCCCGCGTCGTAGAAGGCGTTCAGGAACCGCGTCAGCAGCGGGTTGCCGACGTACTGGTGGAGCGGCGGCATCGCACCCGGCTTGATCTCGCCCGCGAGGCGACTCCCGAGGACCATGTCGACGTCCTCCTCGTAGATCCGGTCGATCAGCTTCGGTAGCTCCTCGAAGTCGTAGGTCGTGTCCGCGTCACCGATGGCCACGTACTCGCCGCGAGCGCGCTCGAAGGCGTACTTGTACGCGTTCCCGTAGCCGCTCTCGTCGGGTTCGACGACGATCGCGCCGAGCTGGCGCGCGATCTCGGGTGTCCGGTCCGTCGAACTGTCGCTGATGACGATCTCCGCCGACAACTGGAGTTCCTCGATAGCTCGTTTGACCTTCTCGATACAGACGCGGATCCCCTCTTCCTCGTTGAGGGTCGGCATCACGACGCTCAGTACCGGTTCGGCGCCGCTGTCCTGGTCGACCAGAAGCTCGTCGGCGCTCTCGCCGCCTGACAGTGATGCCTGCCGCTGGGACCGGTGTCCGGTCTCGCTGGAATCAGCTGACATCTGGAGAGGTATCTGAGGTCGTCTGCGACTCGCGCTGTCTGATCGGTGAACTCCCGCAATCGACGCAGACGTATTCGTCCTCGACCGTCGTCACGACGGGCGAGTTACAGTCGATACATTTGATCGTCGCGGCTCGCGCCGCCTTTGGATATCTGCCCACGTATGATCACCCCACCGCTGTCCGCCGCCGGTCGGTCTATTGCAACAGGTAAGTCTCATTTCTGCTACTAAAAATTTTGTTTCTTCACGCCCGTGAATTACCGATCGAGAGCGGGGTATTAACCAGAATCAAAAATCCACAGCCGGACCAGGTCGAGTGTCTCTGGACTCGCCCCTGGGGCGGTTCACCCGACGCCCGCCCTCCGGACATCGACCGCCCCAGCACCGTTTCGGCTCTGGCCAGTGGTGGAAACTGTGATCGGCGCGTCGAAAACGCCCGGGAGCGGGTGCGCCGTTCTCCGGCGCCGGGCTGACACCGGTAGCGAGATCAGCGGTGAGGTTCGGGCAGGACCACTGATCCAGTGGGATCGGACTCGCTCGGTTTCACCGGTGGTACGCCACCGCGTACGCCGTCCGGGTGGAAACTGACAAACACCCGCAACTGCGTCGGTGGCACGCCGGAGTAGATCGGTCTCCAATATAAATCCACTGTCGAATCACATTGAAGTAAACAGCCTCGGGCGCGGTGGCCCGAGGCTTTTGTTGGTTCCCTCAGCCGTGCGCTAGCACTCCCTGCTCGGCAAGCGAGCGGGATGAGGTTGGGCGGCTTACGCGCCCCGACCCGGACAGACGCACCAACCGAACCTGTGGTTGGGTTTTGTGAGTCCGGTAATTCGATTCGTTGCCGTCGAGTTTCGCCTTTTCGCGCCACGCGATGTTCACCGACGCATTCCGGTCGGCGTGGTCTTGCACCACGTCACACTCGTCGTTCGTACACCGGAACCGCCGTCCCTGCCGATACCCACGCTCGCCACAGCACGAACACGTCTGCGAATTGTAGTACGCATCCACTGTATCCGTGGGAATCTCTCGCCACGTCGCCTTGTACGAGACGAACTTCTCGAACTTGTGGAACGGCAGTTTGTGCAACCGACGGTTCATGTACGTCCCGTACTTGATTTCGTCGCGGATGCCGCTCATATCCTCGAACACGATAACCGGGTTCGGGAACTGTTTTGCGAACTCCACGACAGCACGGGAGAGCCGATGCAACACCCACTCAGTGAATCGCTCTTCCTTGTCACCGATTTTCTGGTGGATACTCGTCTTGCCGTGTTCCTGACAGCGTGTGGTGATGGTGTGGTAGCGTTGGCGTTCCTGCTTGACCCGTCCATAGTCAAGGACGAGCGTGCCCTTCGTCCGCATCGTCTCGCGGTCGAGAGCGGTGAGAGCGATGTTGCGCTCGTTGATGTCCACACCGACTACCGTATCGGCAGTATCGGGTTTGGGTACATCGAACTCGCGTGTGACCGTGACGTGTAGGTAGTACACGCCATCGCGGTACAGGAGTTCGGCCTGCCCAACATTCACCTCGTCCGACGTGAGGGCGTCTCGGAGTTCGTCCATCGCGTCCGGTTCGCCGCGCAGGTGTCCTTTCACCTTCTTGTAGGGTTTCGGGCTGATTCGGAACCGGACGCGGTTCGTGTCATCGTCTACGGTGAGTCGGTAGCCTTCCGTGTGCGCCATCACGAGCGGATACGCACCATATTTGTCCGTACTCGGCGGCGTCGGCTTGCCGCAATCAGGGTTGTCTTGATTCTCCCACCACTCTTTGAGTGACTGGTAAGAGTCCCACGTTTGGAGGGCTTTGCCGACGACCGCGCACTTGTTGTTCCGTAAGAAGTCGTCGCGGTCAACCTCGTTCTGTATCTTGGTGCGAGTGTACCCTTGCTGTTTGAGGCGGATGGTTTGGTTGAATATCTCGCGTGAGGCGAGGCGGGCGTCGTGAAGCCACGACCGCTCACCAGACGCTATGTGAAGGCGCGTCTGAATCGTCCTCGTGGCTTCTTCACCCATACTTTGATAATCGTTCCAGACTGTCATAAATGTAGGGATTAGGGGATAGAAGAGTACCGCAATCATGCACATTTGGTTAGTTCCTGCAAGTATCACTTCGTCTGGTGCCCCAAGTACCGCCACCCGGTTCTCAACGTGGTTGAAGAAGATGTGCGGGAGTTGTTTAGTGAGACTGCTGACCACTTCGGGCACGAGATTCTGGCGTTGGAGATTGCAGACGACCACGTACACCTGTTCGTGCAAACAGACCCGAAACACAGTCCAGCGAACATCGCTCGGCAATTCAAGTCGTACTCTGGTAAGCACTTGCTGGAACAGTACCCCGAGATTCGGGAGTCGTATTTCTGGGGCGGCGGATTCTGGAAAGTCGGGTACTACGTGGGGACGACAGGGGCAGTATCGGAGGAAGTGGTTGAACGGTATATCGAGGAGACTGAACACTAGGCCAGGTGTCGGGCTTCACCCCCGACCCCAGTGGGTCGGGGAACTCGCTCTCGTAGGTTGTTTAGATGGGTTCACATCGAACAGAGGTTCGGACACCTCAGGCCGCTATATCGGGAATTCGATCTGTAGTAGCGGCCGAAAACGTCCGCACGCTCAATCGTGTGCCGTCGTGCGACTGTATGTGAATGTCTCCCAGGAACGATTATAGTAGCGATTGAGAGCGTTTGCACACTCGGTCGCACGCCGTCGTGGGACTATCTGCGCAAGTCTTTCAAGAGCTACTATGTGCCGGATAGGTTTCGTGTGATCACGATCTGTGCGTCCGACGAGAATCCGGTTCACAGCGTGTCCAATAATCTGACGTCGCTCGATTCGACGGATTCACTCTGTGGGGCCCGTTCCAGCTCACCGAGCCAGACCTGGACCGTATCGGAGAGGTGGCGCGACATGTTGTCGGTGTGGGAGAGCTCCCACCGCTCTATCTGTCTGCGATTCGGGCCCAGAACTTCCTTCACGTACCGCTCGTTCTCGTCGATTCCGTGTCGAACAGTCATCCCGTTGGTCAGTGCCACGTCGATGTATTTCTGATAGTCGCTACTTTCGGGGTCGAGGACCCGTTCGATATGCCGGGGCGAGGGGGTATTCATATCATTCACTTTTGCTTTTTTGAGCACATAATGGTGTGGTTACGCGCATCCGTGTGTGTCGAGAAGCGCCGTTCACTGTATTCACGGCGCTGCCAGGGGACCTCGTACCGCTCCTCGGGAACGACCCCGATTTCGGTGTGCTGGTGCCCGTACCGGTTCGCCACTCCGGGACGTGCCGTCCGGGATCGGCGTGTCCCGGCACTCCCTGCTCGATCACAGTAGCTGACGGAGGAGTTCGAGTTCCTCTTCTTCCGAGATGTGGTCCGCATCCATGCAGGCGTGGACGACCTTGTGAGCGAGTTCCGCATCGAACGTGCTGTCGCTGTTGGCCGTCTCGATTCTCTCGAGTCGCTCTTCGATCGCCGTGAAACGGGCGTCGAAGTCCGGCACGTCCGGGGACGGACTCTGTTCGGGTTCGAGTCGCTGCCCCGAGCGAGGCTCCTCGTCGAACAGCCGGTCGACGAACGGTCGCCTGTTGGCCCAGTCGAACCCCGGAATATCGTTGAGACGCTTGGAGATCGTCGCCCGCGTCACGTCGAGGACAGCGGCGATCTCCTCCTGGGTCGCCGTCGGGTCCCGATGCACTTCCCGGAGCGTCTCCAGTTGCCTGTCGGTCAACGCCGCCGGGTCCGTGATCGGTTCGTCCGCCTGTTCGATCCCGTTGGTCCGTCCGTCTGGAGTTACTGTCGACTCGGTCTCCGTTGTCGACTGGCGCTCGTCGTCGGATCGGTCAGTCGATGGATCCGCTCGGTCACTGCCGTCGGATCGGTCGGCCGAGTGACCGTCCTGGTCACTACTGTCGGACGCCGGGGGGTCCGGTCGCTCACTGGGAGCATCGGGTCCCATATCTGTGTCCTCGTCCTCCCGCTCTCCTTCGTCCGGACGCTGTTGATCCACGGAACCGTACCCGTCGGCTCGCGTCGCCTGTGACTCCGTGTCCGACTGGCGATCCGGTGAGGAACGTCGACCCGAACTCGCCGGGTCGCCGTACTGCTCGAGGACGCGCTCGACGAACGTCTCCGACGCTCCGCTCACGCTCTCTGCGATCTCGGTGAGCGAGGCGTCCGGGTTCGACCGAGCGACGTCCAGAACCTTCTTGTGGATCATCGCACGTGGTTTCGTGCCGGGACTACTGCTGCTATCGGCTGCTGGTGATCTCGATTTGCCCATCCGGGTCTCCACCCCTTGTTACAACTGCATTACAGCTATCATCATAAGTATTTTGCTCGCATTGACCGCCTGTAATTGTGATTCTCATCAAAACAGACCCGCTTCGGCACTACAAACAGGAGGGTTTCTCCGATACAGTACAGCGATCGTCAACCAGTAGTTACCGCATCGAAACCGGGAAGGTCACTCTCTATAGGCACACAGGCGGGCTGTGCGGCTTCGTCCAGAGACGCGCTGCCACGGCGGCGGAGTCGATCACGCTGTGCAGTCTCGGGGGTCGCTCGGCCACACCCGGCGGTAGAACGGTCCGGTCCGCGATGACACCACAGATGCGATGTAGGGTGTGGAGAGTGGATGGGTCACATGCTAACACGAACTCGTGTTGCAGTGAATCGCCATCTGTGGTGTCTCACCACCCAGATCACCAGGTACTGACCCATTCCCAGGCTGCTTCTGAGGTGGCACCCGGCAGGTTCTCCAGGTTTATCTGTAAAGGTTACGAAGCAACAGAACCGTGAACGTGTGCGTCCGCGAGTGAATATCCGGTTGTGGATCACGGGACTGTCCCCCATCTGACCCGTGAAATCGGGTGTTCAAAACTCGATGATACTGTTCTCGGTGACGACTTCGTCGAGCAACTCGATCGGAGTGGCGTCGTAGGCCGGGTTCGCGACCTCGAACCCGTCGGCGGGTTCCCGGACTACCTCGGAGGCTTCGCGGTAGTCGTTCTCGAACACGAAGCCGCTGCCGATGAACTTCGCCGAGGAGGCGACGACGGTGAACGGGACGTCCTGTGCGTCGGCGGCCAGTGCGATACCGTAGGTTCCGATCCGGTTGTACATCGTCTCCCCGATGAGGCAGTTCATGCCGACGAGAACGCGGTCACACTCGGACATGAAGTGACCGGCGGCACCGTCGACGATCAGCGTCACGTCGATCCCCTCCTGGTCACTCAGATCGCGCGCGGTACGGCGGCCGAGAAAGCGGGGGCGAGACTCGGTCACGTAGACGTCGAACTCGGTCCCGGCCTCGCTGGCGGCCTCGAGCGCCGCCATCACTGACGAGGAGTTCTCGTGTGTCAGTATCACGTCGCCGTCGTCGATCAGCGACGCCGCCCGGTCTCCGGCGGCCGCCTTGCTCCGTTCGATCTCCGTGACGACCGTCTCGATGGTCTCGTCGAGTCGCTCCTTCGCCTCGGCGACGGTCTCGGGTTCCGGTTCGGTGACTGCCCCGACGATGCGCTGCTGTGAGGTGTACAGCGGTGCGTGGGACGTGTTGGCGCGCCTGAGCGCGCTGCTGTTCTGTTCGAGGTCGCGGAGGAACTCCTCGACAGTCGGATGCTCGCGGTCCAGCAGTTCGCGCAGTGCCGTGGCGGCCCTGACGGCGACGATCGACGCGCTCTGGGTCTGCATCTCCTCGATCTCCTCGACCGTCTCGTTTATCATACGTACCGCTGGGGTCTCCCAGCTAGATAGGTTTACCTCTGTAGGAGCTTCGTCGGGACCGTCCACCGTCGCAGGTGGCACTGTCCCGTCATGCGTTCGCCACCGTGACCACCGTGGGGCCGCGGTTGCCGTAGGAATCCGCAGTAGCGGATTCTTCTCACACGGATCGCTGGCAGTATCAGTCGCCACTGGGCCAGACTAGCCCCAGACAGGCGGGCGTCCCGTCGTATCGAATCGTGCCGCCGTTGAGTTTGATCTCGATAGCGCTGCCGTCGGCTCGCTGGCAGGTCAGTTCGCGCTGGAAACTCTCGCCGACCTCCGAGTGGTCCGTGACGAGGTCTCGCAAACCCGCGGTGTCGCTGTCGCTCTCGGTGAGCAACAGCGGGGACCTGTCGAGTAACTCGTCTTGCGGATAGCCGGAGATGTCCGCGAACCGTTCGTTCACGTAGCGAAATTCGCCGTCCTGTGCGATGAACACGCCAGCGAGGTCCTGTTCGATGAGCCGCTGATACCACGAGAGCGCGTCCCAGAACTGCTGTTGCGTCCGGTACCGGTCGACGGCGTTGTGCACGCGGTTTGCCAGGACCTCGTACTGTTCGACGCCCGTCTCTTTCTGCATGTAGTCGGTGACACCCTCGGCGATCGCCTCGCTCGCTACCTCTTCGCTCCCCTTGCCCGTGTAGAGAACGAACGGAAGGTCCGGGTACTGCTCCCGGACGATTTTGAGAAACTCGATCCCGTCCGTGTTCGGCATATCGTAATCACTGACGACACAGTCGATCTGCCTGTTACGGAGATACTGTAGCGCTTCCGTCGGACTGTTCACTGACGTCACGGAGAGCGCGTCGTCGGCTTTCTCGAGTTGTAGTTTCGTCAGATCCGCCAGGTCGGGGTCGTCGTCGACGTGGAGGACCGCAATTTCGTCTTCCGGATCGAGATCGAGGATCGAAGTAGGGATCTCGATCGCCTCGTCGTCGAGCGCCTCCGAGAGCTCGTCCCGCGGGAGCGGCGCGTTCCTGTTACTGTGGCGTCGACTCCGCCGGAGCGCTGAACGGGTGATCTCGGTGTGACTCTCGGCGACCATCTCGTTATCTACCCGCATTGTCTGCCACTGTCCTCGAAGGGGTGGTCGAACTGTCACGACTCGTTATCATATCTCCGAAATACCGCTCCTGTCGACGGTGTCTAGAGACGGCTCTTCCGGTGACCGGCCAAAGAGCGGTCTCTGATACTGGTGGGAAATCCCGTATAGAGTCACGATATCTGAAACGATTTCCGGTCGAAGCCCGGCACTGGATCGGTCTCATCTATGTCTAAGACCGTATTTCTCCTCGAAGAACTAAACCGTTCTCGAGTATCGTTGACACGTGAGAGAGTATCAATTTAAAAATTCTCTTTATTTATATCGGAAAACATCAGATAGATACAAAATGTAACGGGCCGACAGTAATCACGTCCCATGTCCGATTCAGACATCGCGGAATACTTCAAGCAGAACCCACGAATGATCGGCGCCGCGTTCACCCTGCTCTTGCTGTTGACGCAGGCCGGAAACGCAGCAGCCAGCGCCAGCGGCTCGTACCCCGGCCCCTGATTCCGGCTCGCGGTCACAGACGTACAGCGTTCCGAGGCGAGGACGACCACGCTACAGCAGCGCCTTCGGACTATCGTAGTGATCGAAGGCGTCCGCACACTCGATCGCACGACTGCGTGCGCTCAGGTGTGCCGTGAGCTTCGATCGCCGCACAGCTATTCCTCCGAGTTCGACAACGGGGACCCAGAGTGGCGATCAGAGTATGTCGTCGAGATCGCACGGTGAACTCCAGTACACCTCCCCGTCGTATCGTATCGGCATGTTCTCGAGTGTCACGAATTCGATCAGTTCCTCCCGCGATACCTGGAAGGACCCGATCTTGCCGGAACACAGGAAGTACTCGTCGATACCGTCGAGAAACGGGATGTACAGTCCGCCCAGCCCCACGTGGTCGGTCGGGTACGTCTGGATATCGAGACGATAGCCGTCGTTTACGGGTTCGACCGCGACGAGTGTCGGCACCTGGCTCTCCGGCTGTGCGATCGTCGTTCCGCCGTCACCGACGACGATGTACTGACCACCGAAGACGCTCTCCTTTCTAGCGATCGTGAGGGCGCCCCGAAGCGGGAACCCGGCGTTCAGCAGGCTGGCGACCGACTCTCCCATCTGGATCGCAGCGTCGTTGAGAACGTCGTTGAGTGTGACGACACCACCGATGGCGCCCGCCTCGATCAGGTGGAGGCCCTGCTCGTAGGAGTTACACGAGTTCAGCAGAAACGAATCGATCCCCACGTCGGTCAGCGTGCCCGCGTCGAGTTTCCCGTCGGTGCATTCGAACCCGTCCGGCGTCGTGTGCCCGATGTAGTGTAAGAACGAACTGTCCTGCTGGAACTGCGACTGCAGTTCCGCGACGGTGAGATCGCGTTCGATCTCGACATCGAACGGGAGGTTGCTCCGGCCACCGTAGATTCGGTCGACGAGGTCCTCCTCCTCTTTCATCCGTTCGTCGTTTGATACGACCGTGATCGAAAGATCGCCCTGAGTCGGATCTCGCTCCAGGCGGTTCTGGAACGCGTCCATCGTCAACTTGCTCGCGCCCACGGGGACCTCTTCCCCGATCCACCCCTGCTCTATCGCGTCCGTCTCCTCCGGCGTGACGTAGGACGGCGGGTCCCAGTCCGCCGAGTCAGCCGCAGAACGGACGTATCCGGCGTCCCGTGATCCCCCGTCTGTGACCCCCTCGTCGGTCGCAGCCGTGATCCCGTCGGCCTCCGGCACTCTGACGACGGCGAGGTCGTCGACGACGAACGGGAGCAGTTCGACCGTCTCTTCGGTCGGGCTCACGGTCACCGACAGCCGCCACTTCGGAACGTGCTCCTCGACGACGGAATAGTCGATATCGAGGTACGTCGCCAGGCGTTCGGCTATCGGCGCGTCGTACAGCCGTTCCCAGTCCAGATCGACGGCCGCTTCGACGTCCGACCGCTCGCGGAGGTCGACGACGTGGAACCCCTCTGTCCTGGTGATGCAATCGAGCAGGAACACCTGTTTCAGTGTCCGTTCCACGGTCTGCTCCAGCGACGAGGCCGATTCGAGCGAGTACTCGAATCCGTCGTCGGTCACCAGGCGGGGGGAGGGTCCGACCGCCAACTCCGCACCCAGATAGTACGCGAGGGGTGCGACGACGTAGATCGCTGCGTAGGTCGGTGGGATCTCGATCCGGACGCCCGTATCCGCCGTCTCGACCGACTCCGGGATCTCGAGAGTGTCGCCCAGTTCGACCGCTGGCGGGTGCCCGCGCAGCGTGGGGTACGCTCGCTCGGGACTCGTGGTCTTGAGCGCCCCGCCGAACGTACTTATCGCTGCCATCATATCGACCGGGTCGTCCGTCGTGGTGATGGTCTCGGCCGGCCGTTTGTGCAGCGACCGCGCCCCGATACGGACGGTCGTCCGCTCGTGAAAGTCGAGGCGAACCTCCGTCAGACTCGAAGAGATATCTACCGCCCCGTCAAACCACATGTACGTCTTCACTGTCTCGTTTATCTCGAGAATATACGACCCTGCCTCCAGGGAGCACTGATCGAGGTGCCCGACGTCTGTCACCATCTCACCGTCGCCGGTCCGGACGTTCAGCGTGACTACCGACGGGAAGGAGATCTCCGTCGTGTTGATGCTGATGGCCTGGCTGATCGGGAACTGAAACGCGTCTGCACGCTCTCGCGTCGGCGAAACGCTGTCGGGTGTGTGAAACCGATATCGGAACTGTTCGAGTCGGTCGATTATTTCTACACCGTCAGCGTCGTCGAGTTCGTCGAACGCGATATGGTCGGCTTCGATCATTCCAGGAGGGCGGCTATACAGGCTGTTACTCCAGTGACTCAAAAAAGGTGTCGGCACTCTCGCCCCGCACGACCGGGCCGGTTCTCGACCTCTCTGCGGGTGGCGCGTCTCGTTCCGGATACGTGGGATCGAGTGTACGGACGCATTTCGATCGCACACAGTCGTGCGATCACGCGTGCAATGTCTTTCAAGAGCGACGATAGCCACGGTACGAGCAACACAACATTCAACCCGCTCGGCCCGGGTTGAGATGCTGTGACAGCAGACTGGACCGACCCGCAGATCACGAGTCGCGGCCGACGCCCGGATCACGCGTACGCGATCCCCTCCCCCGATCGGGAGACGGCCGCGACCGGTGACCGCACCGAGTCGCCGTGGTTCCGCCTCCTGAACGGGACCTGGCAGTTCGACTACCGCCCGCGACCGTCGGCCGCGCCCGACGGGTTCCACGATCCCGCCTTCGACGACGCCGACTGGGACGACATCGAGGTGCCGGGTCACTGGCAACTGCAGGGGTACGGCCATCCTCACTACACGAACGTCGTCTACCCGTTCCCGATCGACCCGCCCGAGGTGCCGACCGAGAACCCGACCGGACTCTACCGCACCTCCTTCCACGTGCCCGAGGAGTGGAGTGGAATGGAGCAGACCCTCCGGTTCGAGGGCGTCGACTCGGCGTTTTATCTCTGGGTCAACGGGGTGCGCGTCGGCTACAGCCAGGGCGCCCGGTGTCCCGCCGAGTTTCAGGTGACCGGGCACGTCGCGCCCGGGGAGAACACGCTGGCGCTACAGGTCCTGCAGTGGTCCGACGGGAGCTATCTGGAAGACCAGGACATGTGGTGGCTCAGCGGCGTCTTCCGGGACGTCTCGCTGTACGCGACGCCCGAGGTCCACGCCCTCGGTGTCGACGTCGACGCGAGGTTGGACGACGATTACCGCGACGGACTCCTAGACGTCGACGTGGCACTGGAAAATCACGGGGACGACGGCGCCGTCCGCACCGTCGAGGCCGAACTGCGCGACGACGCTGGCGAGACAGTCGTCGCCAAGGTCGGATCGGAGACGGTGACCGTTCCCGCCGACGGGACGACCGTCTCTCTCGGCGACCACGTCGACTCGCCCGAGGCCTGGACCGCCGAGACGCCCAACTGCTACACGCTGGTCGTGACCGTCCGCGACGCCGACAGCGACGTCGTCGAGTCCACCTCGCAGACGGTCGGGTTCCGGACCGTCGCGATCGAGGACGGCCAACTGCGTGTCAACGGCGAGCCGATCACGATCAGGGGGGTGAACAGACACGACTTCCATCCGGACCGCGGGCGTGCCGTCTCGCTGGAGATGATGCGCGAGGACGTCGAGCTGATGAAGCGGCACAACGTAAACGCGGTGCGGACCGCCCACTACCCCAACGATCCGCGCTTCTACGAGCTCTGTGACCGCTACGGGCTCTACGTCGTCGACGAGACGGACCTGGAGTGTCACGGCATGCGCGAGGTCGACGACGAATACTGGATCAGCGACGATCCGGAGTGGGAGGAGTCGTACGTCGACCGCGCCGTCCGCATGGTCGAGCGCGACAAGAACCACCCGAGCGTGATCGTCTGGTCGCTGGGCAACGAGGCTGGCGTCGGCCAGAATCACGAGGCGATGGAAGCCGCTGTCCGCGAGCGCGACCCGAACCGACCAATCCACTACGAACCCGACGACGATCTGGCCGTCTCGGACATCGTCGGGCCGATGTACCCGTCGGTCGACCGGACGCGCGAACTGGCCGACGAACATCCCGACAACCCGGTCATCCTCTGTGAGTACGCCCACGCGATGGGGAACGGGCCGGGCGGCCTCTCGGAGTACTGGGAGACGTTCCGCTCACACGAGCGCCTCCAGGGCGGGTTCGTCTGGGACTGGATCGACCAGGGCCTCCGCCAGGAGCGCGACGACGGCGCCGAGCAGTTCGCCTACGGCGGCGACTTCGGCGACGATCCCCACGACCGGAATTTTAATATCAACGGCCTGGTCTTCCCCGACCGCGAGCCCTCGCCGGGCCTCACCGAGTACAAGAAAGTCGTCGAACCCGTCGCTGTCGACCTCGTCGACGCCGAGTCCGGCGACCTCGAAATCGAGAACCGCTACGACTTCCGGACGCTCGATCACCTCCGAGCGTCGTGGCGCCTGCTCCGGGACGGCATCACGGTCGAGAGCGGGGCGCTCTCCCTCCCGTCGGTTCCAGCCAGAGAGCGCGCGCAAGCGAGCGTGCCCATCGACGGAGCGTCGCTGGACCCGGACGCGGAGTACCACCTCGTCGTCGAGTGCTCGCTGGCTGGCGCGACACGCTGGGCCGACGCGGGCCACCAGGTCGCCACGGCGCAGTTCGCGGTGGCCGGGGACGACCCCGCCGGACTGCCAGCCCCCGAGACGACTGAGACGGCCGAGACGACCGACCCGATCGCGTACGACCGCGACGGCGATACCATCGTCGTCTCGGGATCGACCTTCACGTACCGGTTCGACGCGGTGGCTGGCTCGCTTGAGGCGCTGACCTACCGCGGCCGGGACCTGCTCGCGTCCGGGCCCGAACTCGACCTGTGGCGCGCGCCCACGGACAACGACGGCCGCGAGGACCTCGGCCGCGGGTTCCTCCGTGGACTGGAGGGCTTCTTCGAGCACAGCGACGGCAGCCTCCCGCTGGAGAACCCGTGGTTCGCCTCCTTCGCGCGGATGTGGTACGAGCACGTCCTCGACGACCTTCGATTCCGCACCGACGACGTCGGCGTTTCCCGTCTCGACGACGGGCGCGTCCGGGTCGACGTTTCGGGTCGACTGGCGCCGCCGATGTACGACCACGGCTTCGCCGTCGAGCAGTCCTACACCGTCGACGGGAGCGGCGCCGTCGATATCGAGACGCGCCTCAACCCCGAGGGGGACTTCTCCAAGTTGCTGACGCTCCCGCGGGTCGGCCTGACGCTCGGCCTCGACGGCGACCTCGACCGGATGACGTGGTTCGGCCGCGGGCCCGGCGAGAGCTACCCCGACAGCAAGCGGGCGAATCTCGTCGGGCGCTATTCGCGGGACGTCGCCGACCTCCACACGCCGTACGTCTACCCCCAGGAGAACGGCAACCGGACCGACGTGCGCTGGGCGGCGTTCGCCGACGACGGCGGCGTCGGCCTGCGCGCGACCGGCGGGGACCTGCTGGACGTGAGCGCCCACCGCTACACGACCGCCGACCTGGCGGCGGCGACCCACGATCCCGACCTCCCCGAGCGCGACACGGTCACGGTGACGCTCGATCATCGGGTGTGCGGCCTCGGGTCCGGGAGCTGTGGCCCGACGACGCTCCCCGAGTACCGCGTCGAACCCGATGCCTACGAGTTCGCGGTCCGACTGGAACCGTTCGCGGATGGTGGGCCAGCCGGGGACTGACGCTGCGCGCACTCTACCGTGCGTCGAGTCGCTCGTAGAACGTTCTCGGCTCGGCGATATCGACCCCGCGGAACGAGTCGAGATCGAGTAGGTGTCCGTCCCCGGAGACGAGATACGCCACGTCACCGGCGACGGCCGCTTCGAGGAACTTGTCGTCGTCGGGATCGGCTTCGACCGCGGCGATCTCCTCTTCCGGATCGACAAACTCAGCGAAATGTCGAATCGTTTCGACCTCTTGCTGTACTTCACTTCTCACTGTCTCGCGCTTCGTGGACCAGTTGGGTGACCTCGTCGAGTGACATCTCGATCGTTTCCCCGCGCTCTTCGACGCGTCGCTGGAACTCTTCGACCGACGGCAGGTCGACTTTTTTCAACACCAGCCCGTACTCCGTCGGGACGACCATGAGTTTGGTCCCCTGTTCCAGTCCGAATTGATCTCTGAGTCTGCTGGGAATCGTGATCTGTCCTTTCGACGTAACGGTGGTCACTTCGGGTTCGTCTGAAGCCATGATTGCGTAAGAATTCCTTACACAGCCGTTTGAATCTGCCGGTCGCCACGGGGTAGCGTGGTGCCAGTCGCGGCGGCTCTCTACCCCCGTGCAGACGGTAAGTGGCTGTTCACGGTCCTCGACGGTGTTTTCGAGTATCCCGCCCAATCCGGTCCAATCTCGACGGTATCACTATCTCTGAGCGACACGCTGTCGGGCAGGCTGATACTGTCGGCTATAAGTTCGTAAAGATATTCACCACTCCGGGGTGGCGAATTTTTTCGATATGTTATAGCCGACAGTATGAGTGACGTTCCCCTTCCCAACCAGAGCCTCCTCGGGGATTTCATTGTACTCCACATCTCAGACACGACAGACACCACGACCGTACCGACCGATCACTGACGACCGGTCCCACGCGTCGGGTGTGAGGCCGCAGCAATTTTTTGTGTTTGTGTATGCAAACACAAAATATGGGGTCCAAGACGATCGGGCTGAGAGAAGACGTGTACGAGCGTCTGAAAGCCCGGAAGCGGGACGACGAGAGTTTCACGGATCTCGTGAACCGACTCCTGGACGAGCGGGACACCGACTGGCGCGAGGGCTTCGGGACGCTCGACTCGGAGGCGGCCGCCGTACTGGAACAGTCAGTCAAAGCGTCCCGCGAGCGGACGAGTCGGAGACTCGCAGACCGACAACGGGCTGCACTCGAAGAACTGTCCGACGTCGAGGATGCAGATGAAACTGCTTGACACGACGTTTCTCATCCACTACTGGGGTGGTCACGAGGACGTTCGAGACTACCTCGAACGGCACGACCAGTCAGAGTTCAGCACGACGACGTTGAATCTCAAGGAACTGGCCGTCGGGCGTGACCTCCAGGGCGAACTCGATCGACACGAGATACTGTCGACGTTCGCGTGGGTGGACGTCGTCCCCTTCCGGACCGAACACGCCTTTGTCGCCGGACGACTGGAAGCAGAACTGCACCGGGACGAGCACGTCAACCAAGACAAAATAAACGCTCTCGCTGGTGACGTACTGATCGCCGCCGTCGCCAGAGAGACGGGCGCGACAGTCGTGACGGAGAACACGGACGACTTCGAGCGGCTTCCCGGTGTCTCCGTCGAGTCGTACTGATTCTGGACGCGGACGCCAGCGGGACGCTCACGCCCGAACCGACCGCTACAGCTGCTCGACAGTGTTTTCGAGCGTCCCGATCGACTCGATGTCGATCTCGACGGTGTCGCCGTCTGCGAGCGACACGTCGTCGGGCGGGATGATCGACGTGCCCGTCAGCAGGGCCGTCGCCTCGGGCACCTCGTTGTACCGCGCGGTATAGTCGACCAGTTCCTCGCAGGTCCGGACCATCTCGGCGGTCGAGGTCGACCCCTCGAAGACGGCCTCGCCGTCCCGGCGGATGCGCATCCGCATCTCCAGGTCCAGCGGGTCGCCGACCGTCTCGTCGGTGGCGATACAGGGGCCGATGGCACAACTCTTGGCGTAGATCTTGCTCTGGGGGAGATATAGGAGGTTCTCGCGTTCGATCGACCGACTGCAGACGTCGTTGCCGACGGTGTAACCGACGATGTCGCCGTCGTAGAGGACGATCGTCATCTCCGGTTCGGGCACGTCCCACTCGGAGTCACCGCGGATGCCCACGTCGTCGCCGGGGCCGACGGTCCGACTCGGCGTCGCCTTGAAGTACACCTCGGGCCGGTCGCTCTCGTAGGCGTCGATGTACGACTCCGCGAGGCCGCCCTCGTCTTCGCGGGACTCCTGGCTGATCGCGTACGTGACCCCCGCCGCCCACACCTCGTCGGGGTCGAACGGCCGGACCGCTCGCTCCGCGACGACATCGGTGTCGACGGTCGGCGCCTCGTCGAGCAATCCACGTGCCACGTCGTCGACGGACCGGTCGGTCAGCGACGCCGCTCTGGCGAGGTCGAGAAACGACTCCGGAGCGGGGTCGGTTGCCGTCAGATCGTAGGCGGTCCCGTCGGTCGCGGCGACGAGTGCGGTCGCGTCGCCGCCGGTGCCGTCGCGTTCGATCCGGTAGTAGCGCATGGGGGTGTCATCGCCTACCACGGGCAAGAGACTATCGGCGGATCGCCGCCCCCGCGATCACCGGGACATCCCCTCAGAAGACACCGCCCGGTAGAATGCGAAGGATCCGCTGGACGACGACGTAACCGAACAGAAGCAACCCGAGCAGGACGATCCACTTCAGTCGAGACCGCCACTGCGGCGTGACGTTGACCGGGCTAGTCAGTTCGACGACGACGAGAAACCCGACGAGCGAGACGAGAAAGTACAGCTCCAGCGAGAGCGCTCCGAGTACGGCCAGCACGACCAGCGCGACCAGCATCCAGGCCGCCTGACCCTGGACGAAACGTTGCCGTCGACGAGTGGCCATCGATACGCGAAGTACGACAGACTGCGGATAAAACGTGGCGGTCTCGTCCGGACAGGAGTCCGATGCAGTGGGACGACTGTTCGACCGGGATTCCCGAGGGCCCGCCTCACTCCGGCGCGTCGTCCCACGAACACGCGACGACGAAGGCGTCGTCGCCCGCCCGGTCGACGGTCACCCGCACCGGTTCGCCGACCGCACGGGCGACGCCCACGCCGATCAGCGACGCGACGGGGTGGTCGAACCGGTCGACAGCGCCGAACTGGCTACCGGTGACGCGAACCGCGACGCGGTTCTGATCGCCCTCGGGAGTGGCACTTTCCGCCAGTTCGAACTGTTCGACGAGGGCGTCGGCCAGCTGACCGGCGACGGCCGTGGGGTCGGTCTCCGGGTCGCCGACGACAGCGCGTTGGAACTCCGCGTACAGCGGTTCGCCCGTCGGCGCGAGCAGGAGACCGCGCTCACGCGACGACTCCGAGACGACGACCGCCTCGTCTCCGGCTTCCGGGACCGTGTACTCGGCGTGCTGTGGGACGAACAGCCGGACGGCTTCCCCGTCGGGGCCCGGCGGTCGGTACACCCGGTGATCCGACAGCCCGAGCGTCGCGACGAGTTTTCCGCCGTTCTCGGCCAGCGTCGAATAGACGGTTTCGCCGACCGAGACCGGGAGGAACTGCTCGGGCGTGAGGTAGTAGGTGAGGACGCCGAGAAACACCCCGGTTCCGCCGAGTGCGAACAGGACCGTCCGCGCGCTCGCGACGACGACACCGGCGATCAGTGCCAGCACGCCGACGGTCGCCAGCGTCGCCGCACTCTGCCGGTACTGGGAGCGTTTCGCCCGCGCGTACTCCTCGCGGAGCTGTTCGTTCTCCTGTCGGAGCTGCTCCACCCGGCCTCTGAGACGGTCGGCCTCCGACACGTCCGGTTCCTCCTCGTCGGTCGCCAGGTCACTCGCGCTCATCGACATCCTCCACGAGACCGAGCGTCACCAGTTCGACTCTGTGCAGTGCGTAGGAAAGCAGCGCGAGGCAACACGCCGCACCCAGCGCGACCGGCCAGCCACTCCAGACGGTCGTCGCCGCGACGGTGGCGCCGACGAGCCCGACCCATGCGACGGCGAGCGCACCGACGGCGGCGGGCGGCCGCTCCGCGAGCCCCAGTTCGACCCCGACGAGCGCGACGAGCAGAGTGCCTTCGACGAGCACCAGTGCGACGAGTCCGATCCCGTCCGGGGAGGCGACGAGCAGGCCGAGGTGTCCGACCACCACGCCAACGACAGCCAGCCACGTCGCCATCGCCGACACGACCGGCGCCGGGAACGGCACGCGGTCGCCGGACTCGCTGGCGACGGACGCGGTGTCGGGCGGCGCGGAATCGGCGGACGCAGTCATTGGCGTATCTCCCGTCCCGTCGGGTTTCAACTTTCTGGAGCGGAGTCACGCGAGTTCTCACGGTCACACCCGTGGGCGGTCACTGCCGCTGTCCGCGTCGCTCCCGTCGACCGTCGGCCAGCAGCGCCGACAGCCGCTCCCCGGGCCCGACCTCGTAGGCTGTCACGCGGTCCATCCCCGCGAGGTCGCGGCGGAACGACTCGAAGTCGGCGTAGCGGTCGTAGGCGTCGTCCAGATCCGAGAGTCCGCCGCTCTCGAACAGCACAGAGGGCGCGAGAAAGCAGACGACGTTGTTGTCGTTCGCGCGGGCCAGTCTGATTGTCTCGCGGAGTCGGGTCCGGTCGCTGTCGTCGGTGAAGAGAAGCACCCAGTGGCCGCCGCCGAGGCGGTCAAGATACGTCCGGGTCGTCTCGAACAGCGGGTCGTCGTCCATCCGGCGGACGTACCCCGCGCGCTCGTCCAGATAGGGCCGGAGCGTCCGGGCGAACGCGGAGTCGTCGTCGGCGAGGACGGCCGCGGCGCGACGCGCGCCCATCGCTCCCCGGGCGGATGTGTGCGGTCGCCCTGCGCCCCCGGTCGGCGCGAGGTCGTGCAGTCGCGTCCGAACGTCCTGATACCGCTGTCCCGCCGTCGACGGTCGTAGCTCCGTCGTCAGCCCGTCGTCGCCGACGGTGTAGAGCCCCAGCGGATCGGTCGCCCGTTCCGCGGCCGACGCGACGGTCAGCGCGACCTCCCGAAGGTAGTCGAACTTCGTCTCGCCATCCGGCCCCGCCGCGAGACGGCCCCGGTGGTCGACGACCAGCACGGTCCGGCGGTCGGTCTCGACCTCGTACTCGCGGACGTGCGGGTAGGCGAGGCGCGCGGTCGCCTTCCAGTCGATGTCGCTGATCGAGTCGCCGGGAGCGTACTGGCGCAGTTCCGCGGGGTCGATCCCCTCGCCGTACCGGTCCGAGCGGTGGCCGCCGAACGTCGCCGAGGCGGCGTCGCCGCCCTCGCCGACGTGGACGTTCCGTGGCTGTCGGGGTTCGACCTGTATCGTCGTCTCGGGACCGCGCCGGAACGACTCCCGGAAGAGCCCGAAGGCGTCGGTCACGGCCACCGTCGGCGCCGGAGCGGACGCGCGCCCGACGACCGGCCACTCGACGGCGAACGTCGTCGCGCCGGAGTCGTCGCCGGGCGCCAGCCGGACCGTCCGCTCGGCGGGGTCGACAGCCCCGGCGGTGACCGGGAGCGACGCGGTCACGGTCGCGGGGAGGGGCGTGCCCGCCGCGAGGTCGACAGAGAGCGTCACCTCCGAGCGCTCGTCGCGGCGGACGTGCCGTTCCGGTGTCGCAACCGTGACGGTCAGGTCGTCGTCGAATCGCTGGAGTGCGCGGAGGAACGCGTACTGCCGGGCGAGTATCAGGGCGCCGACCCCGGCCGCGCCGACGATCAGTTCCGGACGGGCGAAGAGGGCACCTAGCCCCGCCAGCAACGCGCCAGCGCTCGCCGCCGTCCAGAACCGGCGCGTCGGATCCATACCGGAGGGAGTGGGCTGGTACAGTTGAAGATTGCTGTTCGGGTCCTGGTCGGGAGGTGACGCTCGTTCAGAGACCTCGTCGGGACGTGACGCTCGTCCAGAGAGGTTTTATCGGCGCGCGGAATACGCCGTGGTGTGATCGGCCGATCCCCCGTTCCGGAGGACACGCTCTCCCGGGTGCTCGTGGTCGTCGGCGTCGCCCTCCTCGCCGTCGGTCTGATCGTGGGCGCCATCGCGCCTGCCGCGGGCGTCTCGGGGTTCGGTCAGAGCGGTGTCGCGGACACATCTCGACAGGACAACCCACAGGAGGTCAGCAACGAGAGCGATCTGAGCCCCCTCCAGCAGCGCCTCGCCGACCGCCTCGCACGGCGCGCCGAGAGCGGCGCTGTCAACGTCAGTAGCGGCGATATCGGGGAGGCGCGCGAACGACTCAACGGCACCGAGTACGAGTCGCTGCTCGACCAGTACTCGGCAGTCTCGAACGAGACGGGGAGCACCGAGGAGACGGTCGCGTACCGGCGGATGCTCGAACTCCAGAGCGAGTTCGTCACGATGATCGACGAGTACTGGACCGCACACGAGCGGTATCAGTCCGTCAGGAACGTCACGTTCGCCGACGGGCGACTCGTGACACGACCGGACGCAACCACCGAGCGCGAGAGAGAGGCGTTCGAACGGGCGAACAGGATCGACACCTACCGGCAGGCACACCGACTCGCCCGGATCGCAGTCGACGTCAACGAGACCGGAGCCCGACTGAACGCCCAGTACCGCAGGCTCGGTGATCTCTCCGAACGGAACTTCACGACCGCGCGCCGTTCGGTCGGCGAGGCCGTCACGAACGTGACGGCGACACAGGAGCGGGTCACCGAGCGGACGTTCACCGACACCGCGGTTCGGATCACCGACCGGACGCAGACGGCGTCGTATTCCGACCCGCTCCGTGTCGAAGGCGTCGTCACCGCCAACTGGTCGGCCGTCCCCAACGCGACGGTCCGACTGTCGGTCGGCAACGAGACGGTCGAGACGACCACGGACCCCGACGGGTCGTTCCAGTTCAGGTATCAGCCGACGTTCGCGGCGACGAGCGACTCGCGCGTGACGGTCCGGTACGTCCCGGCCAACGACTCGGCGAACGCGCCCGCGGCAGCGTCGTTCGGTGTCACGCTCAGACAGCAGACCCCGACGGTGACGGTCACGGCTACACCGCGGGAAGTCAGCTACGGGGAGACGTTCCTGGTCGCCGGGCGAGTGAGCGTCGACCGGACCGGGATCGAAGGCACCCCGTACACAGTCCTCGTCGGCGGGCAGGTCGTCGGCCAGGGTGAGACCGGTCCGGCCGGGCGATACGCCGTCTCGGGCCCGCTCCCGAGCACAGTCGCAAACGGGACGCAGGCGGTCAGGGTGTTGCTCCCGGTCGAGAACCGGGCGCTGGCGAGTACGAGCGCCAATACGACGGTCCGGGTGCTCGAACTCGGCACGAACCTGTCGCTCGACTCGGTCGGCGTCGACGACCAGACGGTCCGCGTCCGAGGGACGCTCTCCAGTGTCGAGGGGACCGTCGCCAACCAGACCGTCGACATCGCGATCAACGGCACGACGGTCGGGACGGTCGAAACCGGGGCGAACGGATCGTTCGCCACGGCCGTCGCCGTCCCGGACGCTGTCCTCGATAGCGGCCTCTTCGGTGGGACCGTGACCGTCGCGATCAGTGCGTCCTACGGCGACGCCAGCAGCAACCTCGGCCCGAGTGAGGCCGTCGTCACGCGCACGGTCTCGGCGCCGGGCCGACCGGCTATCCTCGGCGGTCTCGGAGCGGCGTTCGTCGTCCTCGTCGTCGGCACTCTCCTCGCCCGGCGGGTCGACTGGCGGTCCCGGTTGGCGTTCGGACG
>Ga0207813_100337_pt1 | contig 29451 bp, 34 predicted proteins | sample A23E3SouthBayCA_2_FD_187730 | JGI IMG/M metagenome (GOLD analysis project Ga0207813, IMG submission 187730) | Aerobic enrichment media microbial communities from Eden Landing Ponds, California, USA - A23 E3 (4) (SPAdes) | ecosystem: Environmental > Aquatic > Marine > Unclassified | place... | reverse complement strand
CGTTCCGCCCTCCGCGTCGCTCGCGACCGACCATTCCGGGCGTGCGGGCGCTCTCCGCACCGCCCGCGCCCGTTCCGGGCTAAAATGGATGTGCCCTCGGCGCCAGCGGGTATCCCCGTCGGTTGCGCCCCTTGCGGGCTTTCGCGTTCCAGCGCTTTGTGCCGCCTGCGCTGTCGCGCGCCACACGGCGGCGCGCGTTCTCGACGACAGTCGCCCTGGACACGATCCCGCACATCGGGCCGGACACGAGCGGGCATATCCCGCTGGACGCTTGCTCCGGGCGGATCGGCGCGCGGTTCTGGTTGGGTGACCTTCCTTTGGCGCTCTCGCTCGCGCCCCAGAGGGCGCTCACGAAGGCGCGAGCGAGAGCGCGTAGATGGTTCTGTCGGGCGTTGTCGTCGAAGAACCGCGATGTAGGAGCATCGCGGTGTCGGGCGCGTGAGCGCCTTCGGAACTAGGTTGAGTTCCAATGTCAAGTAAGAACGTTACCAGTGAAGTAGTTTCGGTCGATGAACAGGCATTCGAAAAAGCGGACGAAGCGGCGGTCGATGAAGAAGGCTTCGAGGTCGTCGATGAGACGCCGGAGTTCCAGGCAACGGTGCAGATGGAGGTGCAGGCAAAGGTCGATGCAAACCACCCGGACGGGATGGTCGACACCAGTCAAGAGCGGATCTACGGTGCGACCCTCGAACAGGAAGAGCGCATTCGGGCGCGGGAGGCTGAACTGGAGCGCATCAGTGCCCAGGCAGAGATGGGGACGCAAGAAGGTCGGGAGAAGCGGACGCGAGATATCGCAGCGAAGCGGAGCGCTGAGCGGCGTGCAGAGTTCCAGAAACGGGCGGCGAGCGTGGACCCGTGGGCGGACCCAGAGCGGGACGACCCTCGTGCAGAACTGACGCAGGAGCAGTTGGCGGCGGTGAACAAGCAGTCGATGCGGCTGGCGGAGAAGCTGGATGGCTGGTCGCGAGCAGCGATTGGTCGGCGGCTGGGTGAGGCCGTAGTCAGTGGGAATGACCTGACGAGTGCAGTCGTTGGGGTGTTCGAGGAGTTGCAGACGGCGCCGGGACAGGTGGTTCCCATCGGGATGCTCGAGAACGTCAATCGCAAAGAGGTGAGCATCGAAGGTACTGTGACGCAGTTGTGGGAGCCGTCAAGTTCAGCCATTTCTCAAGTGGGACTCATCGAAGACGAAAGTGGGAAAACGAAGCTGACGTCGTGGGTGGCAAGTGACCAACCCTGGATCGAAGAGGGCGAGCGTGTTCGCATTCACGGGGCTGCGAAGAACTGGTACAACGGGCGTGTCTCAGTGGCGCTGACCGGCTGGTCGACCGTCCATTTCCCCGAGCGCGGTCGGTGGTGGGAGTAGCCGGTCGTCGCACCCTTCTTTTTTGTTACGTGCCGGACCGACCCATACCCCTCCTCCCCACCCTCCGCTCCGTGCTCGCTTCGCTGCGCGCGCAGCCACGACCTCGTTACGTAGGTCAATGATTCGCGGACACCCCTGTCGAAAGGACGACGAGAGGGATTTTTCCACGCCTGAAGCGGTGAGGCGCTGACCTTTCGTCGGCGTCCTAATCTTTGATGGAAACAGAGAAAAAGTTGATTAGACAGATATTCTCCCCTGATTCTTATTTCAGTTGAATACACAGTTACGGCTATGAGTCAATCGGACGCTGTAGACGCTCTTCTCCAAGAGTGGCGTGAGAGAGCTGAGGAGTTGGAAGGCCAACCACAAAAAATCAAGCAACAGCAGGACAGTTTCTACAAGGGTAGCTGGGATGCAGCGCGTGAACGTGCTGAGCCAGAGCTAAAGCGGAAGGTGGTACAGGATTGTATCGACGATCTCGAAGAGAGTACCACCACTGAAGAGTTCTTAGAGTCATTAGCAGATTGGCGGAACGAAGCTGATGAGCTGGATAAGAGGATCTTGGACTCCAACGAGTGGTTCAGAAAATCCACGAGAAGGTTCCAATTAGAGTCCTGCATCGAAGAGTTTGAAGAAGCATTTCCGGACGACAACTTTGAGGAGTGCTTTCGGTGTGATTCTTTACAGGTGCCAGTTAGTGATAAGAGACGTGGCGAGGGGTTCCGGTGGGAATGTGTGGAGTGCGGATATTAGTCTCAGATCTGGAAGTCTCGATAGCCATGGTCTGATCTAAAACTCGTAATCTGAGAACTGATCAGATTGGTGTGACTGTTGCTGGAGCTTGGAGACATCAATCATATCTCGTAGATTGATGTCAGTGTATTCGTCGATTAGGATAGCGATTATGATGAGCAAGAGGATAACCGCCCCTGCATCTGGATGGACTCCTTCTCTGATCGAATCTCGGCGTCGAACAGTGTTCTGCTGTTCACGGGATAAACTGTCAGCAGTCTCTGCTGCTTCCTCAACCCACTCACCGATGTTCTCTCTACCGTTGTCTCGTTTCCAGTCGTAGGTCGGGAAAATACTGGAAAGTGTACGCACTTGGTCACCATCCTCGACAACGAATTTCTTCAATGGGTTTGTCCCGCTGAAGTCGGTACTGCCCTCCTTATTCTTCAGAGAGTGGATTTTCACACCGACGATGCCGTTCCCTCTTTCGATACTCTTCTTGATTTCGTAGTGAACCCAGTCTCTCTCTGCAGTCTCGTTACCGATTAGAATAACTGTGACAGAAGTACCATGGAGCTGCTCGTTGATCCATTTCCGGATCTTCTTATCAGTTACTCGTTTGATTTCCTCCTGCTCTGCAGCATCGAAGAACCCTGCTGCTTCACGGTCGTTGCTGGTCACCCAACTGTTTCGGACCTGGTTCACTCGCCACACGTCTCGGCCGTAGTGGAAACTGAAGAAGACTCTTCTAACCAAAGATCGTCCCTCCGTTGATGCAGATCAGGATTACTGTGTAGATAATGAGTAGCCCGGAGATCGTGCCGTAGAATGTGAACATAGATCTGGTTGTCATCAGCTGAGTGGTTCCATCAACTTCGTCCTCAAACCGGGATGGATCCATGTCGAATAGGTGGTCATCAGTATCCTCCCGGTTGAGCCGGACCCAGTCGAATAGTTCTCTGAACTTCCTCTCTTGTCTCAGGTAGTAAGCGTCGAGGTACCAGAACCCGATAAGAGGAATAAAAGCGGCGAATAGCTGGAAGTTATTCGTCCGGAATAGGAGTGCCACAACCACTAGGGTGACTGTCCAGCCCTTGATTTTGAATGAGTTGGATGCCTGCCTATCAATGATATTCTGAATGTGTTCCAATTCTTGGTGGAAGCCATTGTCCGACGACATAGTTTACCGGCCTGCGATTTGAGCAGCTTTCTCAACCCAATCTCCAAGGTTGTTGTAGCCATCGTCACGTTTCCAGTGATAGGTTTCAAAGATATCGGAGAGGTACTTTTTCTGTCCGTTCTCAGTAATATGCCACCTGTCAAGGGGATTCTTCCCTTTTCGGGCGGTTCTCCCGCTCTTGTTTTCGATATTATGTATGTGGATTCCGAGCAGGCCGTTACCTCGGTTGTAGCTTTTTTCGATTTCGCGGTTTACCCAGTCTCGGTTGTAAGTTTCACTTCCGATTAAGACGACAGTGACAGAAGTATTATGAATCTGCTCTTCGATCCAGCGTTCGATTGCATCCTCTCCCCCTCGCTTGATTTCTTCCCATTTAGCAGCATCAATGAACCCGGCTACCTCTCGGTTATCCTGGGTCACCCAACTGTTCCGTACTGGGTTGGTTCGCCAATGATCGCGTTCATAGTGAAAGCTGAAAAATACCCTCCTGACCATAGATGTTTCCTTGGTTCAGAGATAATGTCTAACTGCCATATATCTACGGTGTTTATAGATATCTATTGGCCACTACTATTTCCGTGTTCACTGTTTTTCTGACTTACTTTAAAAGAGTCTTTGAGAAGTAGTACTCGGTCTGATTCTCAAACGGTCCGTCCCCGAATCATCAAGCGTTCATCCCCTCAAACTAACTCAGGCTGGCAAGTTCCCCATCCTCTAAGGAAAGGAACTCAGTAACATAGTCTTCCAGCGTTGGGTTTTCAGCGGCGAAGAACTCCACAGTCTGGAACATCTCTCTGCTAAATCGCTCATACAGCCCGTATATCTCTGGATCGAGAAGCTCAGGGTTAGATGACACCAGGTCCTTTTGCGTCGAAGTCTGGATACGGTACGCGAAGGAGAGATGGGCATTCAAGCCCAACAAAAACACCGACAAACTAGACTGTCGACCCTGATCGGATTGGGCAATCGTCTCTGCACTCACGGTTGAAAAGTCGAAGTCCACGAAATGGTTCTTGTCCAACAGCAACCCGTCTGGCTGTATATCGTGTTCGCTGTTCACCAAGCCAATGATACGGATTAGACAAGGAATACACTCGCCACAATTGTAGGGGTGTCCAGCAGCGTCTTTTCCTTGAGACAATTCACGCGGATGTGGACAAGTTCGAGTAAAGAAGATGTCCTCTTTGTTTGGTGTACAGTTGACGACCTCTCGCTTCGTATAGTCAATGAACGGATTGGTGATCTTCACTTTCCGGTCCGGAAATAGCTCCTCAAAAATTCGGTTCAAGCTCTTAACGAACAGTGGGTGGACCGTTCGAGTCGTGGTCCAGCCATATTCCAGCGAAGAGAACCGTGAGAGGACCCCATTCTCAGGGACATAGATATCATCAACATCAAAGGCTACCGCGACAGCGGCGGCGAAAGCGAAGTACATGAATGACCGAGTGAACTGCGTATCTTCGTATGCAGAGAACTCCTCGTCGACACCGATTGAGATTAGATTTCCATCGAAGAGATGGTCAAAATTCCGCACTATATGACCGACGTTTCGGCCATGATCCACGCTGACAAAATGTGGATTGTATCCTTCATCAATGAGGTGAGATCGGCCACCCAAGCTATCTAATCCGCCAGAAAAGAGCGCGACAGAATCAGCCTCAGATAGCTGAGCACGATGTCCACCATCGTCCGTATCAGTAGACTGGTTCTCGTCGATAGCATCGATAAACCGATATTGGAAATTGTCACGTGATATGAAACTAATAGCGTGATTCAATTCAGACTCCAATGATTGCCACTTATCCACGTCGAGAACAGGATACAAAAGCTGTATCTGCCGTGATTTCAGCATTTCCTCCCCGTCATCCTTCGCACCTGTGGGTCCTCGCTTCACCAACCGGTCCGCAGCATATGTACCGAGTGCAAGCTCAACCAACGCCGTGACTGTCGGAGGAGGGCTCTGTCCGAACACGTCGTTGAGAACCTGCTTCTTGTATTTGATTAGACGACCACCCTCTGTTTCAGTCGTAGTTCGATAATCGTCGACGACAATTGTATAGTCCGAGTCTGCTTCGCTAAGACTCGATCCAGTCCCGGACTTAATCAGGAATCGCTTAGGTCCCTTCAAGATCTTCGTCCTCCCACATCATAATCATCTCGTGCATAGTATTCCGGGTCATTTCCTCTACATCCTCGTGCTCTAGTAGCTCCACATTGGCATCTTCGAAAATAGGAGCTAGTTCCGGCTGTTCCTGTATTTTTCCGACCAGCTCATCTGCCCGATTGGCACACTGATCTCGCAGTTGCTCCTCAAATTCTTCTAACTCTTGGTCAGTCTCGACGTTCTGACTGAAATGGAGTTGAAGGGCGGAATCTGACTCGGGATCATTTGTAGCTGCCTCGAGTTCCTCGTTGAGCAGCTGAAACAGGTACTCCCGAAAATATACTCGGAAGAATCCTTCAACGCCATGCGCTTCTACGAACTCGTCAATATTATTTTGAATTTCGGTGTCGTTCAAGGGCATCAGCTCCTTCGGTCATGATGTCGCCCATCGCACTCTCCATTGCTCGTTCTGCGGACCCTGAGAAGGCCCTGTCTGTACCTTGGGATCCCTCTGCAAGGCCGCGAGTGGCGGCCTCTTTTGAAGCTTGCTCAACGACAGCTTCAGAGGCACCTGCTGCAACGACCTCCTTTGCAACTGAGGAACCGACCTCCTTAGTAGCGGACTCAACACCGTTCTGGTGGCTTTTGATAATAAATTCAGACCCATATCTGACCGCTAAATATGCTGGAACTTTGGCTGCGCCGTTCGGTTGAGCAGCCAGAATCATCTTGAAATAGATTTCACTCGCCTTGGCAGCATCTTTATTACCCGCCGCATCAGCTAAGTCACGTTTCGCATCTTCATAGTCAGCATTGGATGCCCCGGATCGGCCCCGGGTTGCTGTTCCCATACCGCCATATTGACAGTCTGTATTATAATATTAATTGACCTTCCTGTCTCCACCGATAGCTCACCAAGATTGACCGCCGTTGATGTAGAGATACTTCGAGGGATGGCCAAATGATGCTACGAACGGAGTCGGTTTCAACTGATAACCGATTCTGAGAATATCTACTATCGGCATTACGGCGTTGATGTGGTGGTCTTGCCCGATACGAAGGTGACCATGTGCAGTCCGGTTTCTTAGGTTGCCGTCAGCAGTTTCTCCTTTCTTCTCATTGTATGCGTATTCGATATATTTCTGAAACTCCTCTCCTGTATAGGACTCAATCTGTGAGATGAGGGGTGTGAGTGTTCTGGTCCCGGTTCCGCCATCCATCTGTCGGACCACATCGTCACCGAGATCATTCAGGAGTTCGTAGAGAGATGATTCGAGCCGTGGAACACTAATATGGATGGAGGCGGCGTACTCTTTGTCGAATAAATAATTGATTGCGTCTGTAAGATACCAGATGGTGTGTTCGGATAGACCGGGCACCATATTCAGTAACTGGAAAAAGTGTCGCTCACGAAGCCATCCTTCTTCAATTAGCCTGACGACTGCCCCGGAAATCACTAGGTGGCTTTGAAACAGATCTTGAGCGTAATCCTGAGTGATGTCGGAGTCGGGACCAACCTGTGTAAGATGACCTGAAAGCTGTGGGTGTAGGCTGTTTACATGGTCGACAATCGAGTGGTGCTCCGGATCTTGTTCTCCATACGGAGGTAGTAATTCAATCTCGTTCACAAGCCAATAGAATGCCTTCGTAGGATTGTCGTGTATCGAGATGTTCTTGAAAATATCTTGAATGGTTTCAGATTGTTTTTTCAAAGCTTCTGGGGGCGCTCTCTCTATCTTTTTCCCGGAGCGTTTCAGCTCCTGCCCACCTTGCCGGACTGAATGCTGCATCTCACTCTTCCAATCTACCTTTTCGCCATCCGATAGAGTCTCAGATACAATGGGGTCACGCAGAGCTTCGTCAATTATCGAGCCTTTCAGAAGGGAATCTCGTTCACCTTGGATCTCGATGTACCGCCAGTATTCGTCCGTGTATCTCCGCTTGAGACGAGTATCATCAATATTGAGTTTCCTACCGATTTCGATAGCCTGTCCTAGAAAATCCCGGCAGGAACTCTGGTCAGAAACATTTTGTCCGAGTTCCCCGTCTTCTTGTCGGTACCGGTTCGCACGCACAACACAGATCACGAAGAGACGTTGCAGTAAGCCCCGGTCAAATGGTCTGTCAGGATCCGTGTGCTGGAGTACGAGTTCGATAGTCTCTGTGAACCCACTTCTGGAGCCTTTCTCCTCTTCGTAGTATCTGTCGTCTAAGAAATCAACGGCTGTAGAGAGTTCTTCCACATTATCGTGGGACAGCTTGGCTTGCAGAGTCACCAGTTCCTGTAGTGACCTAGCAATAATTGAATCGTGGTCTTCGTCTAGTCCTCGATGGAGTGATTCGCTGAGTAGATGTTTCGCTGCTCGTGCATGTCCGTAGAAACCATTGTTGATCTTCCACTGACGTAGGGCTTCTACTGCTGCTATCAGCGGATGCAGATCAGAGATTGGACCTAACTTCTCCGGGATTTTCTCGTTCGCAATTTCGGGGTTGTCGTCGATGAACCGGATAAATATCTCCAGGTCAGAGGTGAAGTGAAAGGCCTCTTCGGGATCCTCTTCCGTTTCCTTCCAGTGTTTCTCTATAGTGTCGATAGAAGGCACATACACGTACATCAGCGTCTTATTCTCGATATATTAGTTGCTACAGGTTTAACAATTCGGCCCCGGGTTTCCAAACCCCAGGTGTAGAGACCGGAGTTTGTTGTCCCCTCAATGGGTGAGGGGCTCACCGTACTGGTGGGTTCCCCGAAACACGGTGAGAACAATGGCAACCAGAGATATCTACGAAACGGGCTTCGACGAGGACGTCCAGACAAACCCCAGCACCAACCCATGTCCGGAGTGCGATGGCCGGGTCACTACCAACTCGGTCGAAACTATCTGTGAAGACTGTGGACTCGTTATTGACGAACAACGAATCGACCACGGTCCTGAATGGAGAACTCACGATCAGGACCAGCGAAAGCGGACGGGCGCCCCGCTCACTGCGGCACGTCATGACCGAGGGCTTTCGACCGAGATCGGTCGCTGGAAAGATACAAACGGGAACGAACTCTCCGGACGAAAGCGCCAGCGCCTATCCCGAATGCGGCGTGAACAGACACGTGGTCGGTTCCAATCGAAAGCCGAGCGAAATCTCGCACACGGCCTGGGTGAAGTTCGAAGAATCGCGAGCGTCCTCGAACTTTCAGGTTCGGTCCGTGATCAGGCGTGTCAACTGTTTCGGAGCGCTCAAACCGAAGATCTGCTTCGAGGCCGATCAATCGAGGCGATAGCAGCAGCAAGCATCTATGGAGCATGTCGCTGTAACGGTCACTCGCGGTTACTCGACGACGTCGTCGACGCGGCACGCGTTGAACAATCGAGAATTACGAATGCGTACAAGACGCTGAATACAGAACTTGGACTGCCGACCCAGCCTGTTCGACCGAGCGAATTCATCCCCCGTCTCGCGTCGGAACTTGATATTCCAGCGTACATCCGACAGCGAGCTCGGAGGTTGGCCGAACACTCGGAATCAACAGGAGTAGCGTCGGGCGTCAAACCATCAGGATTCGCAGCCGCCTGTCTGTACAAGGCGGGTCGCGAAGAGGGACGATGGCTGACGCAGGCGGAAGTCGCTGAGGTGGCGAGCGTCACTGCAACGACCATCCGGTCGCATCGAGACACGCTGAACGAATTGGCTGTCTGAAGCAGCTGTCTGGGAGTTTTCTTCCGATTCAACTTCGGCGTTGGGGGCCGAGATATAAATACCGAGACGAAGGAAGGTGCTGCCAGACCACTCTATGAATGGACGACAATCTGATTTTGAGGAACTACGACCTCTTGGCGAAGCGAACCACGTTCCCGACGACCAGCTTACTGGACGGGGTAACGCTGGGCGAGCAGGAGGACAACGAAGAGAGGGGCCGGAATCGTATCCAGATCGAACGAGATCGACACGGAGCGAGTGTTCCTCGTGCGGTGCGTTGATTCCTGCGAACCGTACCAAGTGTCGGTTCTGCCTCTCAAACCATCTCGATGGAACCAGCGACGATAGTCCCACCCCGGATACTGAGTGGACACTACTCCATGTCGTCCATCTACTCGTCGAGGCGTCGACGTTCTACGCCGCCGTCGCGAAGGGTGCTGCTGCGGCCACGCTCCTCACGAAGGTTGACAGGGATCCAGCGATCGACGACTGCCTGCTAATCTACGACCTCGATGCAGAGCCCGCCGCACAGCTGACCGACAAGTGGCCCTCGCTTCCCGAAGCAGTTCGAGTCACCTCCGAAAGCGGTGAACAGCTACTCACAGTCGCTCGTGGGCGAACGGGACAAACAGATTCGACGCAGTCGGGGAGTGAGAGGGCGCACACGACGTTCCTCTACGACGAGGGAGGGCACGATGTTAGTGACGAAGATCGGATTACAGACCTGCTTGAGAGCGCCGAGAACGACGTCTGGTTGGTCCCATCGATTGCACTCCAACGTTCCGTCGACGACGAGGACTCAAAGGATCGTCATCCCAGTGTCCCCTCGAGAGCACGCCTTGAGTGCGGCCAGTGCGGTCGAAAGACTGAGCATCAATTCCAGGAACTCGAGTCTCTTCCAGATGACGAGTGGTCTGGCCAGCCGATGTGGGAGTGCCAGGTGTGTCAGTCGCCTCGTTACGGACCGAATCCCCAATAGGATAATCAGTTGAACAAAACCTTAACCAACAGAGAACGGCGACACGAAGTATGTTGGTTAAGGCTAGTGCAGCCTCCCCACGAGATGTGGAGGTCCTGTTTGTCGAGGGCTGAATGGCTGAGCCCATTCAGGGCTTCGTGATTTAATGTCTGAACAACCATCGAAAGATCCGTTTGAGGATTGTGAGCTGAGCCCCGACGCGATTCTTGGCACTCGTACCTTCGAAGACGTACTATTCACAGATGAGACGAAAACACCCGTGAATGTGTTGACCGGTGAGACACCAGCACACTCGCAAGCAAACGTCGACGAAGCTCGATCCTTCGCCGCGGGAATCGACAGTGACACGCCGCACATCGCACTCCCGGCATCAGTCGAAGCACAGGTCGAAACAGCAAGCAAGCCGTACACAGCTGCTGTCTTCTTCCACTTCAAGGCGACCGGGTCGCTCAAGCGACATCGTGCGTACCACGCCGCCTACAACTCGGATACGTTCTCAGTTGAGTTCGAGGCCGATTACGAAACCGGGGACCTGACGATCAGCGTCGACGAGGAGGACCGCCAGTCGGAGTTCGAGAACGTCTAGCCAGCATCGCCAGTACTATTTTTTGAGCGCCGGCGATGGGTGCCGGCGCATCATATAGCGAGGCAGTGTGCAGTCGCGTGCGTCGGTAGACGACGGTGAAAACCGATGCATATGGTCATTTACACTCTGGTAGAGGCATCGACGCGAGACGACGCAGTGGCCACCGGTAAAGCAGTGTTCGATCGGCTAGTTGGAGCCGACCCGCACGGTGGCGCCGTATTCGACTACTTCGTCACGTTCGATCAAGAAGGCACGACGGTGGCAGGGAAAGCTCGTTGGGGCGACCTCCCAGTTGCAGCGTACGTAAACTCTGATGAAGGCCAGGAACTCCTGGAGCGCGGTTGGGAGGCGACGAAGAGCGAGTTCCAGCGGAACCTCAATCGAGTACAGGAGGCGCTCAACGAGCTTAGCGATGATGAGATAATGCGTGATGAGAACCTCGCCCGGCATGCCTTTCATCAAGTCGGTGCCTACGACGGTCCCTCGATTTTCCTGTACGATCAACACGGTTGCGGGATTCGCCACCGAGAGCAGCTGGATCGAATCCTCGAGGAGAGTGGGGAACTCTGGATCGTGCCCGCTGACGTCCATTTCTAACCAATGTCCAGAATCACAAACTGGCGACGCGAGAGCCGCTCGCCAACGTTGGCGTATCGGAACACCAAGACTGGCGCTCGGGCTGTCCTGCACAGAGCGCCAGACTCCTACCGCTACAAGTGGCGTGGGGCAATCCTCGTCGACGGCTACCCAGTATGGTCGCGGGGGTACGAGACGAAGGACGCAAAATCGTTCCGTGACGAGCTCCGGAAGCGGCCAGCGCCCGAACTGGGTTGTCTCGAGTGTCCGAACGACGACATCCTCGTCGGTGAAAAAGCAGCTGACAGAGGAAAGGTTCAGCGCTGGTTCGACTGTCCCGACTGCGGGTACGAAGCGCCCTCGCGAATCGTGTACGGCGCCGAGCGCTGACTGAGGGGAGCGTATCTGCGGTGACGTTTATTTTGGGCTGGAATAGGTGGCCCGTCTCAATCGGGCCAGATCCACAAATGAGTCTGGAAGTCATCGACCGCCACAGCGAAGCACTGTTCGAGTTCCTCTGGTGTCCGGTCTGCGGGCACGAGATATTCAGTCACATCCCCTTCGAGGGGATGTTCTGCAAGAATTGCAATACGCAGGTTAAACTGCAAGAGTCACGGGAGACACGCGGCTACGAGGAGGCCGTCCTCGCCTGCTTCGACACCGATTCGACGTGGAACCTCCACGTCGACGAGAAGCTCCGTCGAGATCTTCCGGATGGGTCGGCGTGGGTGAAGGTCCTCGGTGCCCCAGGCGACTATGAGGTCGACTGGTGGAGTCCGAAGCCAGATGAGGACTGGGAGCCGGTCGAACGTGGCGAATTCGACGATGTCGACGAGCCAGACGAGGTGTCACATCTGGCTTAGCGATGTTCGCTCCACCATTCAGATAGTAACTCAACAGATCATTAGAGACTGCGGTCGCAGATCGCATTGACGAATCATTGTTGAATTGATTTTCGTCAACCTAAATCAGCAAACGTATTTATAGGTGTGGTTCTTACAGTAGACACAGATGCTCACTAAGGCCGGACTCGCCGTCATCAACGCATTGAGCACCGGCCGGGAAGCCACAGCAGCTGATCTCGCGATGGAAACCGAATATTCGCAGACTCATCTCTACGACGTACTCGATAAGCTACTCGAATCGGGGTTGCTCGCCGAACACCGTGGACCAAACAACCAGCGGGGAGTCTCCCTCACAGACCACCCGGTCGTCGAAGCGTACCGAGGCCTTCAGTCCGAACTCGGACACGTCGAATGGCCCGACCTTCTCTCGCCAGCCACACTCCGAATATGCTGGTATCTCGACGAGCCCCGACGTGTGTCTGAGATTGCCGAGCGCCTCAAGATCACTCGGCAAGGCGTCCACAAGGCGCTGTCACCGCTCAAGCATCGCGCGATGCTAGCCCCCTCCGGCCCGGAGTACGCGTTGAGCGAGGGCCTCTCGCCGCTGCTGACGTTCGCTCGTGCAGTCGTCCGGCACGAGCACCGGTCACGCGTCCGAGGACTTGCACCGAGTGCGACCGTCGAATGGTGTGATCCGAAGCGAGCACTCGTCCGTGTGCAGACAGCCGAGGATACGGAGGCACTCGAGGCTGCCACCGACTGGCAACTGACCGGGCTTGCCCGGTTTGTAGAGTACGGCCTGCAATTCTTCCTCGCCGGCGAACCCGCGTTCTGGTATGCGCCAGACGTGGAACTCACACCTGCCGACGTAGTGTGCCACACGCTCGTCCTCGATAGCGGGTCCCGCCGCGTCAGTTATGCAATGCTCCTGATCGAGACGTTGGACATCGACCAAGAGACGCTGACAAGGACTTCGCAGTGGTACGGTCTAGAGTCTACGGTGACTGCGATGTATCGGCCACTCCAAGGAGAGTTCGACATCGCTGAGGACCTTCCTGTCGTCCTCCCGAGTGAAGCAGAATTCAGGGCGCTCAAAGAGCAGTATGGAGTCGCATGACTGTATTTAGTGGTAGCGAGGCAATCAGGGCGTTTCTCGAAGAGTTCGACAGCTGGCTGTCGGAGTCCGTGACTGTGTATCTCCTTGGGGGATCGGCGATGACAGTTCACGGGTTGAAAGACCAGACGGAGGATATCGACCTCGCGCTGGGTGTGGTATCTGAGTTCGAACACGTCTATCAGACGCTCACATCCCAGGGATTCTCAGTGGTCGGCGAGCCAACGGAGTCGTTTGAGGGCGTCGGGAAAACCGTCGAACTGCATCACGCAGAGCGTGGAATCCAGATTGACCTCTTCGAACGGCAGGTCGTCGGGAAAGTGTGGATCACCGAGCGAATGCACGACCGGGCTGAAGAGTTCTGGACCGGCCGTCACGCAACAGCACACATCCTCTCCGATGAGGATATGTTTCTGCTAAAAGCGGTCTCCGGCGGAGACCTGGGGAGTGGCCGGCGCCGCGACATCGAAGACATGCGAACGTATGCCCAGCGTGGATTGGACTACGAGGTGATCCTGACCGAGATCGACAAGCAGCGACCATTCAACACGGGCACGACTGAAGCCCGACAGATCCGTGATCGCTCCCACCCGCTATTCGCAATCGAGATGGCGGTGAACTCATTGTCTGGGCTTCCGAATACGTTCATCGACCGCATCGAAACGTTCGCGACAGCGTTCGAGATCGAATACACGGTCTTGAGGGCTGTTGACGAGGGTATCAATGGCGTCGAAGCAATTCAAGAGCGGGCGCTCTCGAATGTGCGGGCGCTTTCTGGCGATCAAGAAGGCGCCGTCGACGACGCGATTGAGCGACTGGTCACGAAGGATATTCTCGAGCATGATGGGGAAACGGTTCGACTTCGGTGATAAGACACTTCTCGGGTGTTCTATGAATCGTCGAATAAACCTCGTTGGGAAAGCGATGTGAGAGTCAGTCAATTCAGATGAATCCGCCGACGACGAGGAGGCCGATGAGGGTCAACAGCGTCGCGACGGCGCCACCGCCAACAAGAATCTTGTTCTCCATCGCCTTCTCATAGATCGGCATATCGGCGTACTCTTCGCGGAACGTCTCGAGATTCTCCTCGTCGTAGAAGTACTTCGTCTTCAGTGCGAACCGTTCTGTCACTGCACAGCCCGTACAGACCGGCTCCTGCTCGAGCCGTTCGGTCTCGATGTGGCTGTTGCAGGCGATGGCCCCGCAGTTCGGACAGTAGGTGTACGGCTTGTCGACGCCGCTCGTGTCACAGTGGACGCACCGATGGATCCCGTCCTCGGCGGCCACTCTGGACGGACCCGCTGCGTAGTACTCGTAAGGATAGGTGTACTCCTGGAGGTCGGTGGTGTGTCGAACCTCGGGAAGGTACACCGGCTCGATCGACTGGACGGAGATGTCCGAGCGGTTCGGCTCGCAGGTCTTGTTGTAGGTGACGTTGTTGTCGCCGGTGTAGGTGACCGTTTTTGTGTGGTGCTGCTGGAGCCGCTCGACGGCCCACTCCTTGTACTCGGTCTGCGTCTGGCCGAACCGGTTCTCCTCGACGTCGTCGAAAACCTCGGCGAACTGCTCCGAGTCGAGATCGACCGTCGCGTGGAGGTTCTCGGTGACCAGCGTCGCGACCTCTGCGTCGACGACCTGTGGCTGCCCGCGTTCGGCGTGGGCGACGAATCGCGATTGGTCGTTGATGTGGTGGATGACGCCCACCGATGTCTCGAAGACAGCGTTCGTGTCGGCGGTGACCGCGACCACCGGGCGGAACGTCACCGCCGAATGTGGTTCTGGGAGTTCAGCGGCCTCGATGTTGACTATGTCGCGGAACGCCTCTTCGACGGGCGCGTCGACGTCGGCGGCCGGGTCATAGGGGCGGAGTGTCTCGTCGCAGAGAATCTCGATGCGACCGTTGTAGAGGTCGAGGCCGATTTCGTCGGCGATCTCCCGGAGGTCCTCGCCGTCAAGCAGCTCGATGGGATGGGGATCGTCGTTCTGCTGGAGGCGTGCAGCGTACTCCTCGGCGGGATTCGTGAACCGACCCGTCGTGACGACCATCCCGCGCTTTGGACCGTCGAAGTCGAACGTCGCGATCGCCGAGTGGAGCTTCTGGACGACCGGCCGCCCGACTGTCCCCGTGTGCTTGCACTCGACGATGATCGCGCGCCGGGTGCCGTCCACGACCTCCTCCATGATGACGTCGCGACCCTCGTCGGCGGTTCGGTCGGCCTGACGGACGTTCTCGTAGCCGAGATTTCGGAAGACGTCCTCTATCACGTCCTCGAACTCAAACCCTGAGAGATCGTCCAGTACAGCCATTCCGATATACCTGGACAGTACGTTGCAACTGTCAAATACGTTGCCGAACGCAGCCCCGCCCTGTTTTTGAACCCCCGAGAGGGGTGCGGGGGTGATCAAACGAGCCTCCCGCGAACCAACCTATGAGTGGAATCAGCGACCCACGTTCGCACGTACAGTCACGGACCTCGGCTGATCCCGACGTCATCTACGTCGGTTACCGTCGTCGAGGCCGCGCCATCGTCGAGAAGCAATCGGATCAAGAACAGCAGCTCACGCCAGAGCGGAGTCTCGAGCTGGCGAATCACAGTCCTTCGGGCTTCGAATGGGGATATGGTGGCAGCGGGCCGGCCCAACTCGCACTTGCCCTCCTGCTCGATTACACCGATGACGAAGAATTTGCGCTAACGCACTACACCCGGTTCAAGAACGAGGTGGTGAGTCAGCTGGAGTGTGCCGGTCCGAACGAGCGTTGGCGACTGACTGGTAGTAGGATCGAAGCGGTAGTTCGAGCGGAAGCGGGTGAACTCATCGCCCCATAGCAGAATTGCGAGTCCCCAGCCATCATCTGAGCGGCTGTTGGGTGCATTCCCAACACACTTATCGTGTTGGGCGGTAAACCAACAGGTGAGGGATGGGCCAGGAACTCACGCACCGCTACACCCACGTTGAAGCCGGGCTCGTCGAGAACGTCGTCATCCGACGGACGACCGACACAGATGCCTATCCGTCCGGTTGGAAGTACACACTGCACCTGGGAACGCTGCAAGATCTGACGCTCATCCGCTACGACAACGCTCACGAAGACACCAAAGGCCACGAACTCCACACCGCTGCCGGGGACGCAGACGTCGAGTTCCCTGGTATGGAGGAACTCATCGTTGAGTTTTGGGCCAGTGCTGACGAATACTGGGACACCATTGGTGGCAACCCACCCCGTCCCTATTGAACTGCAGATACAATACACATCAAACACACCCGAACATGACCACGCTTCAGATCACCGTCGGCGACCGAGCACAGCTCCGAGAGGACACGCTCCAGTTCATTCAGAGTGCCGAGGCTGATGATCTGGACGAAAGCAATGAGCGTGCAGTACTCCAATTCGGGACCTATGACGATCTCGTCGACAGCCTCACTCCGCTGCGCCTCGATCTCATCCAGGCAATTGCCAAAGAGCGTCCTTCAAGTATGCGTGAGGCTGCACGACTCGTCGACCGCGATGTCTCCGATGTCCATGCAGACTTAAAACAGCTGGAGGTACTGGGTATCCTCGAACTCAAGGAAGGTGGTCCTGGCGGAGCGATCCAGCCAGTTGTCCCCTTCGATAAAATTGAGATGCACATCGACTATCCCCTTCTCGACGACGTCGACGTAGACAGTACTCCCGCTAGCGCAGACTAGCCGCTTGTTTTTCACCCTCCGAAAGGGTGCGAGAGCTGTCAGAGGGCTCTCGTGGAGAACGTATGTCTGACTCAAAGCAACAACCGAGTCGAGTAGTTGAATCGCCGTCCAGTGGAGAACGCACGAATCCAACAGAGTACGTCGAGCGAAGCGATGTCGGCGTCTCACTCACTGTGAAGCTCAAACGAGGAACCGGCACCAGAGATCAGGACGAGGTGATCGCGAAAGCGAAAGGGAAGACGCTCGAAGACGCCCGGGAGGACATGGAGACGCTTCGGGAATACATTCACGACCTCGCCGAAGACGCCCGCCAAATTCAACCGGGGGAAGACGACGAGTAGCGGGCAGGTACGGTCTATTTCGCCTTTGTAAGAGTGGAGGCGATCATCAGTGAGTGACTCAGAAGAGCAAGAACTAGATTCGAACGAGCTGTCACCAGCACAGCGACTTGAACCGCCAAACTCGCGACTCATCAATGCGGGGATCGTGACGATCCACGATATGGAGACGCTGCGAACATGTGTCGCCTACGAGAATGCGAATCAGCAGCGTGTTCGGATACTCCAGCGTCTTGAACGTCGGGCGCAAGAAATCCGCTCCCAAGAGGGATAAGCCAGCGATCAATAGACGCTTTTCGGAGCCTCCAGTAGCATCATGGCTCGGTTACAGGGAGTTCCCACGAAAGGATTACTCCAGACCCAATGATGAGGACGACTCCACCGACAGCTAGCGCAAACAACGGAGACACGTAGTCCGAGAGAACACCGCTTCCAAGTTGAAATGGAATGACGGCTAAGCCGCTGACCATCGCCATCGCGCTCAACACGGTCGCGCGTCCGAGCGTTTCAATTCGATTGTTCACGTACTGTCCAGCGAACGACCGCGTCACGTCTGAGAGCCCTCTAGCGACGAGGAACGTTGGAAGCGCAAGTAAGGGAACGAAGTACATCCCGACCAGTGCTGCACCGACGATGAACGGCAGGACGACGAACCACGTCTGGATTCCGATGAACTCCTTGATCGCGCCGGTATAGTAGCTGAGTACGGCACCGACGAGACTGTACGCTGCGTAGAACCACCCCAGAAGTGATTCGACTTGCTCCGGGGAGACGCCTAAATCGACAACGACGGTCTGGAATATTGGTTGGAGAAAAACGAACACGAGGTACGTCACAGCGGCGTAGAGGACGTAGTAATAGAGAATGAATGCCCTGAGATTCCGCTTGGAGAGCGCTTGCTTGACGATACCAACCGTTCGGCGGAAGCTCAAGTCGTCAGTGTCTGTCTTCTTGTACGTTTCAGGTTCGTCTAGCGTGAGCAGTACCACGGCACCGAAGCCAGTAACTGCAGCTGCGACGAACCACGGGTACGAGAGATCGATACTCCCGAGAGACCCGCCAACGATAGCTGCACCAGCACCAACCGCGAGCGCTGCAGATTCTCCTCGGCCTCGAACGTGTGCAAACTCATCTTCCGAAAGGTCGTCGGTGAGCGTGTCGTAGAGCCATGCATCCTCACTCCCGGATCTGAAATTGTACCCCGCAGACCAGCACACATAGAGAACCGCCAGCGCGAGAAACGACTCAGAAAGGCCAATTCCGAAGAGCGTTACAGCGATCGTCACCGTCCCGATAAGGAGGCTATTCCGTCGGCCGACGCGATCCCCGATGTACCCAGTCGGAATTTCACCGAGTAGTGTGGTGAGATTATATATCGCTTCGAGGATGGCGATTTGCGTGAAGTTGAGTCCCTGTGCCAAGAAGAAGAGGTACATAATCGGCCGGTAGAATTCGACCGCTTTGGTGGATTTGTAGAGATAGTATTTGATGATACTACCACGTGCGGGCTCTTTCAAGAGGGACCCAGAGAGACGACCCATTATTCGGACATCGATAGGAGAGACTCAATTACGTTCCGTTATTTTGATTCTGAGGAATCGTAATAACAGGGTCCTAAGTAGCTCTCAGCGTAAGTTCGCATATGCGAACGAGCCTCAACGTTCCACAGGAAGTACTCGACGCATTCGACGAGACGTGGAAGTCCGAGGGGATGGAGTCGCGATCACGAGCCGTCCGTGAAGCGATGCAAGAATACATCGAGCGCCACACTCGGTTAGAAGAGATTGAAGGGGAAGCTATCGCGGCAATAGCGTTCGACTATGAACACACACTCGTCATTGGAGAGCTCCATACAATTCAACATGAGTTCGAAGACGTCATCGGAACGACTCAACATATGCATCACGGGGACTGGTGTCTGGAGACCATTTTCTGTACTGGTCCCGCAAATCGGATTCGTGAGTTAGTGTATCAACTCCGGGATTTCGATGCTGTTGGACGTGTGAACGTCATGTTCCTCCAGCCAGTAGCCTGAGTCTGGAGAACTGACTCGATTCGTCGTTTGAATCGGCTGGCTTTCGAGGGGCGATATATTCGCAGGAGTTTTTTACCCCCGAAAGGGGTGCGGGGGAATCGAACGTACCCCCAGAGGCGGACCTAATGAAAGAAACCAACGAGACGACAGCGTATCGAATAACGATCACTCTCGATAGTGCGAAACTCCCCGTCGACGAGCAAGCCCGCAACGCGCTTCTCACCGACTTTCGCTCACGAGTCGGCCATCTCGTCGAAGGGCTTCGTGGCATCGACGTTGACCAAGGTGACATCGACGTCAGTACGGTCTTCCGCTATGCGCAAGTTCCGGCGACGTGTCCACTGTGTAGCGAGTTACTTGATCTCCAGAGTGTCCATCTAGATACAGGGAACGGGGCCCTCGCAAGCGCGGTGTGTTCGAGCGAGCAGTGTAACTGGAGCGGTGATGCAGTCTATCATTTTTCGAGGAGAGAATCCCGGCGTTCACGCCGGGTCTGAATTCGACAACCCCTCTACAGTCCACCGCCGATGGCAGACCGGATATTCAACGTCAATCCACACCATTAAGTGATTCTTGTTTACATAGTCTATGTATGGCGATTCTGGTCACTCGAACCTACGTTGCTTCCATACGGAACCAGCAACAGGTACAAAGTGATCTGGACTCGCTCGGGTTTGCCGCCTCAAAGCTTTGGAACGTCGCACGCTGGACGTGTGACCGTATCTGGAGCGAGACAGGGACAATCCCCGAGGATGGCCCGCTGAAGGCATACCTGAAGAACCACGAACGCTACGCCGACCTCAATTCTCAGTCGAGTCAGCGAGTCTTAGAAGAACTCGTTGAAGCGTTCAGTAGTTGGTATGCCAAACGCCGAAACGGGGACGACCGCGCAAATCCACCCAAGTATCGCAAGAACGGTGACGATCACCCGCGCTCTACAGTCACGTTCAAAGAAGACGGCTTCAAATACGACGCAAAAAATAATCGGATTCGACTCTCAAAAGGCCGAAATTTGAAAGAACACTGGTCAGACTTCATCCTCTGCGAAATCGAAACCCGACCAGATGTTACTGTTGAGAATGTTCGCCAAGTAAAAGCAGTCTGGAACGGAGACGAATGGGAACTCCACATCGTCTGCAAGCACGAGATTGAGGCCGAGTCTCCTGGTGACGAGACTGCTGGTATCGACCTCGGTATCTCGAACTTCGCGGCCGTCTCATATTCCACTGGCGATCATGAACTGTATCCGGGGAACGCTCTCAAAACCGACGAACGGTACTTTGCAAAACAGATAGCAAAGTGCAACTCGTCTCGCTCGAATAACGCCTTGAGACTCCGCAAAAAGCGTTCTGAGCGTCGATCCCACTACCTACACGCCGTCACGAAACATATTGTTGGAGAGTGTGTTGAACGGGGTGTCGGGACAATTGCTGTCGGCAACCTCGAAGGCATCCGTGAAGACGCCGAGACTGGCGAGGCCCGAAACTGGGGCGACCGAGGCAACGAAGGCTTACACGGTTGGGCGTTCGACCGCTTCATGAACTTGCTCACGTACAAGGCGAAAACCGAAAGCATCGAAGTGGTCGTAGTGAGCGAACGAGACACGTCCAAGACGTGTTCATGTTGTGGACAGAAACGAGACGCCAACCGTGTAGAGCGCGGCTTGTACGTCTGTCGTGGGTGTAAGGCCGTGATGAACGCCGACTCGAATGGTGCGGAGAACATTCGGCAGCAGTTAGACCAAGCAGAAAAGGTAACTCTGAGTCCCCGGTCTTCCGGGGATAGGAGTAGCGGGCGTGTGGCACGTCCAGTAGTCAACCTGTTCTGTCGTGGAGAACACGACCCGAGCTGTGGACAGGGGACGTTCGCTCAACAGGCGAGCAGCTGCAAACCATAAATATCCCAACTGCGGTCGGGAAGCCTCGCCGTTCACGGCGAGGAGGATGTCACCGAATCATCGATCTCGAGGGCAGCGAAAACGACGCCTTCGAGAGCAGCGTACTAACCGGGGATATCGCTCCGAGCTACCACCCCTACTGAACTGAGATCTGCGAGGTATCCGTGCTGAGCCGACAACGTAGCACCCCCACAGGGGACCAGCCCGATTAACCAACATGACTCATCCAGTAGCAACCAGTGTTGGTTAACGGCTAGCCGCCGGGAGCAGTTTTTCTCCCCCAGGAGGGGGTGCGGGGCGAGCAGCGCCCTCAAGATACAATGTGTGGAGGACAGGCACCAGTTGTAGAATTGGATATCAGAGATTCCAGAACAGACATTCAAATACCAAGCCGGGACCAGACTGACTGACTCATCCGCATCACAAATTATGGGTAAGAAACTCTACTCGGACGAAGAACTCATCACTCGGCTCCAAAAGTTCGCTTCGGAACTCGGTCGTCCCCCGTCGCAGAGTGAGATGGACGACTCAGGCCCTCATGCTGCAACGACATACTGGGACCGATTCGGGTCATGGAATAAATCACTCAAGGCTGCTGGACTTCAAACAGGAACGAACGAATCAAACGGACGACCACCGACGCCCGAAGAAGATCTCCTTGCAGATCTCAAATCGGTTGCCGAAATTGTTGGAGGAGCTCCCTCTGAGCGGATCTACGGAAATTACGGGGAGTATACAGTGAGAACATACTGTAACCGATTCGGAGGGTGGAACTCGGCGCTACGGGCAGCCAAGCTCGAACCGAACGTCGAAATAAACCTATCCAATCAAACACTCATTACGGCCTTGCAGGACTTCGCTGAGGAACTGGGTCGGCCGCCAACGATAGCTGAGATGGACCAGCGTGGTCCGTACACAGGAGGCCCATACAAGCGAGCGTTCGGGACTTGGAATCGAGCCCTTCGAAAAGCTGGGTTGGAGGTTCACCAGACGTGGGATGTGAACAAAAGCGAGCTGATATCTGACCTCAGGAGACTCGCCGAGGAACTCGGACACGTCCCCAGACAGGAAGAGATGCAGGAGCAGGGTAATTGGGGTGGGACAGTCTATCAGAAGCGATTCGGTTCCTGGAATAATGCGCTACGGGCTGCCGGCTTCGAGCCGAATGAACGCTGGCGGGTCCCACGTGAGGAGTTGTTAGCCGAACTACGGGCTGTCGCAGATGAACTAGGCCATCCACCGACAACGACCGAGATGAACGAACACGGAACGTTCACAATCGATCCGTATCAGCGCGTATTCGGAGAGTGGAAAACAGCCCTTCAGGCTGCCGATCCGGACTATTTAGAGAACTACCGTCAGTCCGATACCGAGACAGTTCCGTTTGGGTCGAACTGGCCACAGATTCGTGAGGAAATCATAGGCCGTGACAACGAATCATGTCTTCGCTGCGGCATGGATCGCGAAATACACCGAGAGCGATTTGGGCGTGATCTGCCGGTTCATCACCGGATTCCACGACGGCGGTTCTACAATCATCCAGACCGATCAGTCGAAGAGTCAAATATTCCGAGTAACCTCCTGACACTCTGTATTCCGTGTCATCGGCGTCTTGAACGGCTTCCAGTCCAGCCGATAATTGAGTGATATTGGAAGGTCTACGCCCCATTCAAAAGGAATCGCCGGCGAGCATAGCGTCTACATCCCGCCGGCGTGATGCAATCTCCTCATTCGATGTGAGAATCACTCGAAGCTGTCGGGTTTGAGTCTCGACAGCCGGAGCGCGTTCGTCGTGACACCGAGGCTCATTCCCATGTCGCCGACGACGACGGCGACCGCGACGTTCACCAGTCCGAACGGCACACCGACGGCCAACAGCGCCTTCACGCCGATGCTGGCCCAGATGTTCTGCCGGATGACTCCGTTCGCCTTCCCCGACAGCGCGTAGAGATACGGCAGCTTCGACAGCTCGTCGCCCATCAATGCGACGTCCGCCGACTCGACTGCCGTGTCGGTTCCTGCCGCGCCCATCGCGACGCCGACCGTCGCCGTCGCCAGCGCCGGCGCGTCGTTGACCCCGTCGCCGACCATCATCACACCGCCGAACTCCTCATCGAGTGCGGCCACTGTCTCGGCCTTCTCCTCGGGGAGCAACTCGGCCCGCACCTCGTCGACGCCGGCCATCTCGCCGACGGCTCGCGCCGTCACCTCGTTGTCGCCTGTCAGCATCACGATCCGCTCGACACCAAGCTCGTGGAGCCGTTCGACCGTCCGCTTCGCTTCTGGTCGGACCTCATCGGCCACCGCGACGACACCCAGGATCCGCTCCTTGGTGCCGACGAGAATGACCGTCTTCCCATCAGCCTGTAGCGCTTCGATCGTTTCAGCGCTAGCAGCAGCGATATCATCGCCGCCAGCATCCTCGACAGCGATACCGCCGTCGGACACGGGACGGTCGGAATCAAAGGCGAGTCCCAGCTCCTCGAACAGCGCGGGCTTTCCGGCGAAGTACGTCTCATCATTCAAATCGGCCCGGACACCCTTTCCGGTCAAACTTTCGAACGCCGAGATGTCGTCCGTGTCGATCGCCGACTCGTCAGCGGCCTCGACGATGGCTTCCGCGATCGGGTGTTCGCTGCGTGACTCCAGACTCGCCGCCACAGACAGCACTGACTCCCTGGATTCGCCGCTGCCGGGAACGACATCGGTGACAGTAAGCTGGCCGTGCGTGAGTGTCCCCGTCTTGTCGAACGCCACGGCCCCGACCGTCCCGACCGATTCGAGATGCGTTCCGCCCTTGATCAGGACGCCGTTCTTGGCGGCGCTCGTGATGCCGGAGACGACGCTGACAGGCGTGCTGATGACCAGCGCACACGGACAGGAGAGGACGAGGAGGGCGAGACCACGCCTGAACCACGTTGCCCAGTCGCCGGCGAACACGAGCGTCTGCCCACCGACACCGAGCGAGAAGCTCCCGCTGATGAGCAGGGGAGGTACGGCCGCGATGAGAACCGCCAGCGTGACGACGACCGGCGTATACTGACCAGCGAAGTGGTCGACGAACTGTTCGTGGTCGGTCTTGTCCCGCTGGGCGTCCTCGACGAGTTCGATGATGCGGGCGAGCGTGCTGTCCTCGGCTTCCGCCGTGACCTCGGCCTCCAAGTAGCCCTCCTCATTGATCGTCCCCGCGTACACCTCGTCGCCGGCGGTCTTGTCGACAGGGACGCTCTCGCCCGTGATCGGAGCCTGATTGACCGCGCTCTCACCCTCGACGACCGTACCGTCGGCGGGAACCCGGTCGCCGGGTCGCACGATGACGCGGTCACCGACGCGCAACTGCTCGACCGGAACAGTCGTCTCCTCACCATCGCGACGAACGGTTGCAGTCGTCGGCGAGAGGTCCATCAATTCCCGGAGCGAGGACCGAGCACGGTCCATTGCGTACTCCTCCATCAGCTCTGCGACGCTGAACAGGACGGCGAGCATCCCGGCTTCGAGATACAGCGCCTCACCGAAGGCGATGCTCGCGGTGATTGCGCCGAGAATGCCGAGGCTCATCAGGAGGTCGATGTCCAGCGACCGCGTCCGCGCCGAGTAGTAGCCGTTGCGGAGGATCTGCTCGCCGCTGATCACCGCGCCGGCGAAGTAGAACAGTTCAGCAGTGCCGAACTCCCGCCCAACGAAATTGACGAGCGTTACGTCGAGTCCCGTCAGCAGGAAATCCAGGACGAGACCGACGACGAGTAAGCCGCCGCCGATCCAGGTCTTGATGGCGCGTGGACTCAGCCAGACATCTCGGGCTCGGCTCTCCTCGACGAGATCCTCCTCGTCGGTGTCCGGGCCACTATCCTCGACGGCATAGCCCGCGCTTTCGATGGCGGCGACAAGGTCGGCACGCCAGGTCTCCGACGGGTCGTATGTGACGATGACGGTGCCGGTCGTCGGGAGCGTCTCACGGTCCTGAACACCCGCGACAGTGTCGAGCGCGTTCTCGATCTTTCCGGCGCAGGACGCACAGTCCATCGTCGGCACGTCGAACCGTTCGGTCTGGAGGTCATCCCGGGACTCGACATCGTAGCCGGCGGCCTGTACTCGTTCGACAACGGCGTCTACACTGACGTTCTCGGGACGGTATTCGATGTGGACGGTCCCAGTCATCACCTGCGGCTCGACTGTGACGACCCCGTCGAGTTTCGAGACGCTGTTGACGATCTTCTCCGCGCAGGAGGGACAATCCATGTCTGGTACGTCGAGTGTCACGGTTCGGGTCTCGGAGCCTCCCGAACCAGCCGCATTTGTAGTCATTGCCCCTAGAGACGGGGCTGGACGACAAGCGCCTTCGGTTGGTGTGTACCAACTTCCGTTAGGCGTCGGGCGAAGAAAGGTGGGGGGACGAAGAGTGATCGGAAACGTAGGCTTCCGCCAGTTGGGCTTCAGCACGGCGGAGTCTGTAGGAAAGCGTCGAGCCGGGGATGTCGAGTTTCTCGGCGAGCTCGTAGGTTTCGATTTCGCGCGGGGTCTTGTAGTAGCCGTGTTCGACGGCGGCCCGGACGGCCGCGTCCTGTTCGGCCGTCAATGAGGAGGAACTGTCGTCCGGGGCGGCGTCATCAGCGTCGCCGACACGAACGAATGTCACGCCGGTCGTGTCGTCGATTTCACTCTCGATTGCGTTACGGAACGCGTGGTAGGTAGTGTTATCAGGGGCGATGATACGCCACTCGTAGCGACGGCCAACCCACGTTGTCTTGAAAATGAGACCATCGCCGAAGTGATCGAGTGCAAGGTGCGGGATGGAGGTACACGAGGGAGTGCGTGACCAGTAGGAGTAGAGGACGAGTGCGTCGTCAGTGCGGTCGAGGACCTGCGTTTCCCAGTCCGCTTCGCAGTCACGGCGGGCCAGACAGTCGGTGTAGTACTCGGCGTCGGCGACGGTCTCAGCGATGTCGTCAAGTGCGCTTTCTCTCCCAGTTACGTAGTCAACGCGCCAGAGCGTGTCGGGAGATACGTGGCAGGAGAGTGACCGAATTTTCGTCTCCGGATTGTCGGCGAGGATATCGGCGACGGCGTTGGTACCCGGAGTGTATTCCAAAGCGAAGACGAGCTCGCGCATACAGTTCTATAGCATGGTGAGAGGTATGAACGCGTTGACGAGCACTCCGGAGGCGCCCTGAGGGTAACAGGATTCTCACGGTACAGTTTTTCCAGCCCCGGGAGAGGGCGGAGGCTCGCTCGTGAGCCTTCGTCCAGAGGTGACTTCCCGTGAGTCAGCAACAACCTGCAGACGACGTTTCAGTCGATGAGATTCCAATCAACATCTCGACCTCCCAACCCGGGGAGATCGAGCCAGCCGACGTGCCTGCAGAAATCGAGTCCATCACCTGCGGGCTCGCCAGTAAGCACCCGCCGACGAATCCCATAGTGGTTCTCAAAGCGGCTCGCTGGTGGTATCTACACGGCAAGGGCGGCACGGATCCCGCCTTCCAGTGGGCCATCGAGTGGGCGCGTCACCTTGCGACCGACACGCCCAGCGACTTCGAGCGGTTCGACGAGTTCCTCGAGTACCTCGTCAGGGTCGGCTTCGCAGAGGATCAATCAACGCTTCGCTAATCAGATCTCGTAGCACGCGACATCTTCAGCACCGCAGGTTGGACACTCATCAGCATTTTCCGAAAGTGTCTCCCCACAGTGTCGGCACTCCCAGACCATCGACGACTCCCCCCTCAACGGCTTTGCGGAGTGTACTCAAAATCCCCATCCGGGCGATTTGAGGTACGCTCGATTGTTAACACTATCCTCGAATTACCGCCCCTATTTAAGGAACAGTCGTAGAGAGCTGTTTTTTCTGCGCCCCCAAGGGGTGCGGCGCGTCCTGAACTGACGCAGTCGCCGTGAATTCGATTTACTGAAAACCATGGCTACGAGTAGTGATTCGTCGGTCTCGTTCAAAGAAACCGACACCCGACACGACGAGATGCACAGTACCATCGAAGAGTGGATCGACGACCTCGTTGACCGCGTCGACGATGCACAAGCAAGTGAGGAGTTCCAGGAGTGGTTAGACGTCCAGAGTCGCTTCCACGACTATTCGCACCGAAATACGCTCCTGATCAAGTTCCAGCATCCAGAGGCAACGAAGGTCGCAGGCTACAACACGTGGCGGAACGACTTCGATCGGCATGTCCAGGAAGGCGAACAAGCCATCTGGATCTGGGCACCGATCATCACCAAGCGATGTCCTGAGTGTGAGAATTCGCCCAGATACCACGAGAAAATCGGCTGTGAGTACAACGAGACGTCGGCGGATGAGTGGTCGAAAGGCCTCGTCGGGTTCAAACCAGCATCAGTCTTCGACGTCTCCCAGACGGAAGGTGAACCACTTCCCGAACTGGAGACGGCAGCGATGGGCGACGCCGACTACCTGGTGCCAGCGCTCAAAGGAGTAGCTGATGAACTCGGTGTGTCGGTACGCATCGTCGATGCTGACGACTGGGAGCATGGCGACGCGAAGGGAGTCTGTAAGTACCGGAGCCTACACGACCTCCAGCCAGTCGTCGAAGTGATAGCCCGATCGAACCAGGCAGATCTCGCTGTCACGCTGATCCACGAGTACGCCCACGCGTTGCTCCACTTCGATATCGAAGATGAACTCGAACGGGCAAAGCGCGAGGTCGAAGCAGAAGCCGTCGCGTACATCGTCGGTCGGTATTTCGGACTCGACACGAGCGGATCTGCGTTTTATCTCGCTGCGTGGCAGGGCGATGACCCGGAAGCGATTCAAGAGCGCCTCGGTCGAATCAGTTCGACTGCTCAGGAGATCATTGGGTCACTCGTGGAGTGACAATTCCGACAACCTCAGAAGCAGTAGTCGTAGTCGGGACCACTCGAGATCCGGGTGTGTTGAAAAACGATTTTTCACGCCGTCGAAGGGCGACGGCGTGCGCGAATTCGTCACGTCGATTCAGCCGAAATCATGACCGAACGAACTGACGACGTCGAGACACGGAGCGAAGATGAAACAGAACACGAAGAGCGGGTGTACTCTCCTGATGGTGGAGTTGTAGCATCGACTCCTGCAGCTTCGACACCTACTGAGGCGATCCAACAACCCACCATTGGCGAAGACCCGTCTCAGGAGGAACTCGAGCCTCGCACAAAGCGAGCTCGAACCGAAGAGATGGACGTTTCGTTACTCCAGAAGGGAGGAATCTACGAGGTGCGATCGGCGTCAGGGAACATCTACGAGGTCGACGTCGCGAGTGAGACGTGTACGTGTCCAGATTTCAAAAAGCGGAATCCAAGCGGTGGGTGTAAGCATCTACGGCGAGCCGATCTCGAAATTCGAGGAGGGAACGTCCCTCGTCCGGATGGCCGTCTCCCGGAAACGACGGACGTGGTCGAACAACTTGCAACGGAAATTCGCGAGCTGGATCAAGAGATCGAAGAACGCGAGGAGCGACGACAGAAACTCGAAGCCACGGTGGCGGTTATCGAGGAATTCTCGATTGAGTAAGCGAGAGGATTAACCAACAATTCTATGATATCGCCCAACAACGTTGGTTAACAGAGCCAGTCCAATGTCCTATTCTCCACCAGACCCACCTCGAGAAGTCCCAGCAGACATCGCTTCAAAACTCGATGAACAATCCCCGGAGGTACTCCGACAAGTCGCTCGATTCGCAGAGGAGCTTGCTGAACATCGCGAGCGGGAGGCACGACTAGCTGAAAACGAGGAGGATGAGGAGGTCGAAGAGCGACCAGAGGACCTTCCTGATGACGTCCCGGCGAAGGCGACGATCACGATCAAGGAGATCAACGATAACCGCTACTATTACTGGCAGTGGCGAGAAGGAGAAAAAACCAAATCAAAGTACAAGGGTCCGGTGAATCCCGACAAGTAGACGAGATTGAACTGTAGCCTGAAGTTTGTTACAGCGCGATTCCTAGCGTAGCAGATGACACCCCCCGGAGTGTGAATGGGATCGGTTCACCCCACACCCCTCAGTGTGAATGGGTCCAGTCAACCCAGACGGGTAAACTCGGAGAGTGTAGATCCCTACCCCACGTTTCCGATGTATCGAGAGATACACTCGTGATGAGGGGTGTGGTGAGCGAGCGAATCGGGAGCTAAGTCAAGTCTTCCAGCCGGCTGTCCCGGAGGACAGATTTCAATACGATGCCTGTATCCTGAACCAGTCGATGCTCCAGATAGCTTCCCTCACCCCGGCCACCACCGGTCCGAGTTGATTCAACGACACCGAGGAACGCCTGCTCTTTCAACAGCTCATAGACGCGGTGCTCGCTGAGAGTCTTCGCATC
>Ga0207813_100335_pt1 | contig 29774 bp, 34 predicted proteins | sample A23E3SouthBayCA_2_FD_187730 | JGI IMG/M metagenome (GOLD analysis project Ga0207813, IMG submission 187730) | Aerobic enrichment media microbial communities from Eden Landing Ponds, California, USA - A23 E3 (4) (SPAdes) | ecosystem: Environmental > Aquatic > Marine > Unclassified | place... | reverse complement strand
CGGGGACTTCGCGTACATGCTCGTGTTCCTCGCGGTCGCCGCGTTCGCCGCGGGCCGCATCCTGGGCCTCGACCAGTACATCGAGAACTACGACGTCGGTGGCGAGACGCTCGTTGAGCGCTACCCCGCCCTCGAATACATCCTCGGCTAACCACGCCGAACTCTCTTCAGGAGTACAATAATGCAAAATCCAATTCAAGCACGCGGGATTCGTTCTCTGGGACTCATCGTCATCGGAGCACTGACGCTAGCCGTCATCATTGGAATGACTCTGACGCACGCTGCTGTTCCAGATACAGTGATGTGGGACTGGCATGACGGGATGTGGAATGATGGTCACATGGCCGGGTGGGGAATATGGAGCTGGGGGATGATGTTGATCGGTTTGCTGTGGATGGCACTTCTGATCGCCCTTCCCGTCTACATCGTCTACTGGCTGACAACGCGGTCGCCATCGGACGGCCCCACCGAGGATAGCGCACTCGCTGTCCTCCAGGAACGGTACGCTCGCGGCGAAATCGACGACGAGGAGTTCGAACGCCGGCGCGCCCGACTCACGCCTGACGGCGGCCGTTACTGACTGTTCTTCCCCTATTCGTCGACTTCCGTCTTCACGACGGTCGCTGGGCGGGTCGTCAATCGAAGGACGCGGTCGGTCACGCTTCCGAGCAAGGCCCGGTATTCTTCCGGCCGGTGTTTCGTTCCAAGTACAAGTAGATCCATATCTTCGGCATCAGCATACCGTACAATCGTCTCAGCCGGTCGGCCGTGCTCAATTGCTTTGACAACATTGACACCGACCTCCTTCGCTTTATATTGGATGTCTGCGATTGTTTCCGTTCCAAGTTCTTCGAGGCCATGTTCTGGGCCTTCGGCTTCATCAACGTACTCGTCACCGCTGTATGCTGTTACGACGTCCTCATCGACTACATACAGAACATGAAGATCGGCATTATGGGCCTCTGCTAGCGCGATAGCATGGGATTCAGCTTCCTCAGAAGCAACTGTCCCGTCAGTCGAGAGCAAAACCGTATCGTACATTTCTCTTTACTTATTGAGACTAGATTATAAAAGCCAGCGCTCTTGGATAGTGGCGTAGTTGGTAACACTTTTTGTAACTTCACAAAGTTTGGAGATTGTCGTCTCTCACGGTTGAAGAGTGGAGGATTTCTATGACGACCAGCTGATGCTAAGCTATTTCCTGTTATGAGTCGTACTGATTAGCATGGGTACCAGACCAACTGACCTCCGGATGGATATTGGTCGTATTGCTGATGAGTCGGTCGCCCGTGTCACGCCTGACGCCACGGTTGCCGAGATCGCTCACACGATGATCTCCCAATCGCGGTGTGCCAGGTACGTGGTCGTCGAAGAATCCGATCAGATCTCTGGTATCATCACCGATCGAGACCTGATTGCTAACCTGCTCACCGAGGAAAGCGAGTTAAGTGTGCTCACAGCCGAGACGAGTGGAGACGACGTACGAGCTGCTGACGTGATGACGCGTGACCCACTTACTGTGCCAGCAGATGCTGAGATTCCAAAAGTCCTGAGACAAATGAACGAAGCGGGTGCTCGACACGTCCCGGTTGTTGAAGACGGGAGCGTTATCGGGATGATCACTCTGGACGATTTAATTACGCATGTTGCTGGTGAGAGCGCACACGTTTCAGCTCAGATGGATAACGTAGCGGGCATCATCCGAACAGAGTCTACGCACGATTGAAACGCTAATTTGGACTCAAAGTTTTTCGTGTTGCTTGTGCTTCCAGAAATAGAGTCAGTTGAGAGAGATTATCGCATGAGGAGCCGTCTAAGGACGTAGTGGAGGATGCCGCCGTGTTCGATATAGGTCACGGCGGCCGGCGTGCCGACCTGTGCTGTGACCGGGAACTCGACAGTCGACCCGTCCGCGCGCTCGGCGATAACGGTCAGTTCGTCCATCACATCGAGCCCGTCATCGAGGCCGTGGATCGTGAAGATCTCAGACCCATCCAGACCGAGAGATTCCCACGAGTCGCCATCATCGAACTGCAGGGGGAGCACACCCATGCCGACGAGGTTGTCGCGGTAAATGCGCTCGTAACTCTCGGCGATGGTTGCGCGAACACCGAGTAGGTCCGTTCCTTTCGCCGCCCAGTCCCGGCTGGAGCCGGTACCGAACTCTTCGCCTGCCATCACGACGAGCGGGACTCCCTCCTCGCGGTAGCGCTGGCTGGCTTCGAACACGGTCGTCTGCTCGTCGGTTGGGTGGTGGATCGTATAGCCACCCTCGACATCGTCGAGCATCTCGTTCTCGATGCGGACATTGGCGAACGTTCCCCGCATCATCACCTCGTGGTTGCCCCGGCGCGCGCCGTAGGTGTTGAACTCGTGCGGCTCAACGCCGTTATCGAGCAACCACTGGCCGGCAGGGAGGTCAGATCCGAAGGGGCCAGCAGGGCTGATGTGGTCGGTCGTAACGGTATCGCCGAGTGTCAGCAGGCAGCGTGCATCCTCAATATCGGCGACGCCGGGTTTTTCGAGGGGGAAGTCCTGGAAGAACGGCGGCTCTCGGATGTATGTCGAGTCGTCGTCCCACTCGTAGACGTCACCTGTGGGCGCGTCGAGAGCAGCCCACCGCTCGTCACCCTCGAACACAGAGGCATACTTCTCCTCGAACATCTCAGGAGAGACGTTCTCGTGGATTGCTGCCTGCACGTCCGCTGCGTCGGGCCAGATGTCCGCCAGATACACCGATCCCCCCTCCTCGTCGGTGCCTAGCGGCTCGTTCTCGAGGTCGACGTCCATCCGCCCTGCGAGGCCGTAGGCGACGACGAGCGGCGGGCTCGCGAGGTAGTTCGCGCGGATCTTCGGGTGAATACGCGCCTCGAAGTTCCGATTTCCGGAGAGGACGCTCGTCGTCCAGAGGTCGTGGTCGTCGATCGCTTGCTCGATGGGATCGGGAAGTGGTCCGGCGTTCCCGATACAAGTGGTACAGCCGTAGCCGACGACCGCGTACCCGAGCTCTTCGAGATACGGAAGCAGGCCCGATTCCTCGAGGTACTGCGTGACGACGCGACTGCCGGGTGCGAGACTCGTCTTGACGTACGGCGGGACATCTAAACCTTTCTCGACGGCGTTCTGGGCAAGCAGACCAGCAGCGATCATCACCGACGGGTTCGAAGTGTTCGTACAGCTCGTGATGGCGCTGACGAGGACGTCTCCGTGTCCAATTTCCACTGTCTCACCGTCGAGGTCGACCTCAACGCGTTTGGTTAACGGGTGCAGTTCCGATTCGGGTTCGACCTGAACACCGCCGTCGGTCTCCGCACCAGCTGCATCACCTTCGCCGAGCCACCGCTGTAGGGCGTCTTCGTCGACATCATCGAGGTCGTCTTCGAACTCCCCGTGGAGAAGTCCCCGGAAGCTCTGTTTCACGTCCCCCATCGGAATCCGGTCCTGTGGCCGCTTGTGTCCGGCGAGACTCGGCTCAACAGTCGAAAGATCGAACTCGACCACCTCGGTGTATTCCGGTTCCTGTTCTCCGAATAGCCCTTGCGCTTCGAGGTACTCGCGAACAAGGTCGATGTGGGCGGGGTCACGCCCGGTGAGTTCGAGATACTCGAGCGTCTGCTCGTCGACCGGGAACATACTGATCGTCGAGCCCTGTTCGGGCGCCATATTGGCGATCGTGGCCCGGTCGGGGACTGTGAGATTCTCCACACCAGGACCGAAGAATTCGACGAACCGGTCGACGACGCCGACCTCGCGGAGCCGTTCGGTGATGTGGAGCACGAGATCCGTCGCCGTCGCGCCCTCGGGTAATTCGCCTTCGAGGCGGACGCCGACGACCTCGGGAAGTTTCATCGTGACCGGCTGACCGAGCATTGCCGCTTCCGCTTCAATGCCGCCGACGCCCCAGCCGACCACACCGATGCCACCGATCATTGGGGTGTGGCTGTCCGTGCCGACGAGTGTGTCCGGCAGGAGCCATTTCTCACCGTCTCGCTCGCGGGCGTGGATGACCCGGCCCAGATGCTCGAGATTCACCTGGTGGACGATGCCGGTCCCCGGCGGGACGACGTTGAAGTTCTCGAAGGCGTTCTGCGCCCACTTGATCGCGCGATACCGTTCGGCGTTGCGCTCGTACTCCAGTTCGACGTTCTTCTCGTAGGCGTCCTCGGAGTCGAAGTAGTCGACTTGGACGCTGTGGTCGATTACGAGATCAATAGGGATCTCTGGTTCGACCAGGGTCGGGTCCCGATCTTTGCGGTCGACTTCGGATCGAAGGGCCGCCAGGTCGACAACTGCGGGCACGCCAGTGAGATCCTGTAGGACGACTCGTGATGGAGAGAACGGAACCTCTGCGTCCGGTACGTCTGGCTTCCAGCCAGCAGCATTCTTGACATCCGCTGCAGTAACAGTTTCGCCGTCGGCGTTCCGGAGCACCGACTCAAGCAGAATACGGATGCTCACAGGGAGCGTGTCGAGGTCACAGAGCCCCTGCTCTTCGAGTGCTCGAAGATCGGCCATCTTGTACGTCGTCCCGTCGACGTCGAGCTCGCGGACGGCATCGAACGGAAGTGTATCAGTCATAGTATCTACACCTGGGATTGGCAGTCGTATCAATCCCTCTCCGAATCCGATTCGACGAGAATCGGGATTTGTTACGCAGAGGCATCGTATCCAGCGTCTTCGACCACAGTCACAAGCTCATCCCGTTCAGCGGACCCCTCGACCGTCGCGGATTCTGAGTCACGATCCGCAGTAGCAGACGTAACCCCCTCAACTTCTTCGAGTGCCTCTTCGACGGTCTGCTCGCAATGTTCACAGGTCATTCCTTCGACGGTGATTGTCTGAGTCATATCCATTCGTAGATAGGGGCGAGTATTCTATGTGGTTTTCTGCTTAGAATCCAATGTTGTCGCAGCCCTGGATCACCGATTTCGAAGGTGTGTTGTGGGCAACAATAATGTATCCTGCGAGACGAAGCGGTCGTATGCGCAATTTGGATGAAACCGACTTAGAAATCCTCTCGTTACTCGCTGATGACGCCCGCCGCCCGTTCAGCGATATTGGCGAGGAGGTCGACTTGTCGGGGCCAGCCGTGTCTGACCGGGTAAAGCGATTACAGGAAGCTGGCATCATTAACAACTTCACGATTGACGTCAACCGGGCTCATCTCCGAGCTGGTGTACCGGTATTTATTCAGGCCGAAATCGGCTCAGCGTCGTTGGAGGCCGCCCGCGAGCGGGCTCGAGAGTCAGATGGCGTTGAACATGTCTTCACGACCTCCGAAGGAGATCTTTGGTTCTATGCCCGTGTTGAAGCCCAGAACGTACGTCAGTGGGTAGATGGACTCTTTAACGAGATCGATGTAGCAGATTACACCGTCACGCTAATTGACGAGCTTGAATGGACGCCGTCCGTTGATGGCGTCGAATTTGCACTCACCTGTGCTGAATGTAACAATACCGTTGATAATCAAGGTGAAACGACGAGAATCGACGGAGAGATCTATCACTTCTGTTGTCCGTCCTGTCTCACACGGTTCGACGATCGGTATCAGCGACTCGAAGAGGGAGCGTAACGCTGTCTTTGGAATCCAAATTTTCCTGCAGTCGAAACCCCGCCTCTCGAAGCAGTAAATCGCCTAAACCTAGACCCCGTATAGTAGAACAAGCATGACAAGCCAAACAATCCATCTTGATATCACGGGAATGTCCTGCGCCAACTGTTCGGCGACGATCCAGGACACTCTCGAATCGCTCGACGGGGTATCGGAGGCGGATGCGAACTTCGCCACCGACGAGGGTTCCGTCACCTACGACCCTGAAGAGGTATCGCTCAAAGAAATCTACGACGCGATCGACGAGGCCGGGTACGGCGCAGTCTCTGAGACGGTAACGATTGCCATCTCCGATATGACCTGTGCCAACTGCGCCGAGACCAACCAAACCGCTCTTGAAAATATTCCGGGCGTCGTTAATGCGGAGGTCAATTACGCAACCGACGAAGCACAGGTCACCTACAATCCTGCGGAAGTATCTATTGGTGCGCTGTACGATGCTATCGAGGAGGCTGGCTACTCGCCCGTCCGCGAAGATGGTGCCGACGAAGAGTCGGGCCAGGACGCACGAGATGCCGCCCGTCAAGCCGAAACTCGGAAACAACTCAGGTTGACCCTCTTTGGGGCAGTGTTATCGGCACCGTTGCTCTTCTTCCTCATCGACAATTATCTGCTCGGTGGCGCGATCGTCCCTGAAGCCGTCTTCGGTGTGGAACTTGGCTGGGTTGAGTTCCTCCTCGCCACGCCGGTACAGGCGATCCTCGGCTGGCCGTTCTATAAGAACTCGTACAAGGCGATCGTGAAGAACGGCCGCGCCAATATGGACGTGCTGATTGCGATCGGTTCAACAACGGCCTATCTATACTCTGTGGCAGTCCTTGCTGAACTCATTGCAGGTGGACTTTATTTCGACACGGCAGCCCTCATCCTCGTGTTCATCACGTTGGGTAACTATCTCGAAGCTCGGTCGAAGGGCCAAGCGGGTGAGGCCCTCCGAAAGCTCCTCGAAATGGAAGCCGAAACGGCGACCATTGTCCGCGAGGACGGCAGTGAAGAAGAAGTTCCGCTTGAAGAGGTCACAACTGGTGACCGGATGAAAATCCGTCCAGGTGAGAAGATTCCCACAGACGGTGTCGTTGTCGACGGTCAGTCTGCCGTCGACGAGTCAATGGTCACTGGCGAATCTGTGCCTGTCGAGAAAGAGGAGGGCGATGAGGTCGTCGGCTCGACGATTAACGAGAACGGCGTCCTTGTCGTGGAGGCGACGAAGGTTGGAGAAGACACGGCCCTCCAACAGATCGTCCAGACAGTCAAGGAGGCCCAGTCGCGCCAGCCCGACATCCAGAATCTCGCCGACCGCATCTCCGCGTACTTCGTGCCTGCGGTCATCGCGAACGCCCTTCTCTGGGGTGTCGTCTGGTTCCTGTTCCCCGAGGCTCTCGCTGGCTTCGTCGACTGGCTCCCGCTGTGGGGTCAGGTTGCTGGCGGCCCGGCCCCGGTCGGTGGGACCGTTTCAGTCTTCGAGTTCGCGATAATTGTCTTCGCGTCCTCGATCCTCATCGCCTGTCCCTGTGCGCTGGGGCTGGCGACGCCCGCAGCGACGATGGTCGGGACGACGATTGGTGCCCAGAACGGCGTCCTGTTCAAGGGCGGTGACATCCTCGAACGAGCGAAAGACGTCGATACAGTCGTCTTCGACAAGACGGGCACACTCACCGAAGGGGAAATGGAACTCACCGACGTGGTCGTCTTTGATAGCGATGGAAATGTGGTGACTGACGGTGGCGAGCCGACCCCAGATGGTGGACAGCTCAGCACCCGTGAGCGCCTCTCAGAGGATGATGTGCTTCGACTGGCGGCGATAGCTGAAAGCGGCAGCGAACACCCGCTCGCCCGTGCAATCGTCGAAGGGGCCGAAGAACGCGGCCTGGACGTGACTGAGCCTGACGACTTCGAGAACGTTCCGGGCCACGGGATCAAAGCAGTCATTGGTGACAGCGAGGTGCTGGTCGGCAACCGCAAGCTGCTGCGGGACAACGGGATCGACCCCTCTCCCGCTGAGGAGACGATGGAACGCCTCGAGAACGAGGGGAAGACGGCGATGCTGGTCGCCTACGAGGGGGAGCTCGTAGGTGTGGTCGCCGACGCCGACACAGTGAAGGAAAGCTCCAAGCAGGCTGTCACAGCACTCCAGGAGCGGGGAGTTGACGTGATGATGATTACGGGCGACAACGAGCGAACTGCCCGTGCGGTCGCTAAACAGGTGGGTATCGACCCGAAGAACGTCCGCGCAGGAGTCCTTCCTGAGGACAAGTCCAACGCGGTCGACAGTATTCAAGACGAGGGCCGGCAGGCGATGATGGTCGGTGACGGCGTCAACGACGCTCCGGCACTCGCGGTCGCACACGTCGGGACAGCAATCGGCTCCGGCACCGACGTCGCCATCGAAGCTGCAGACGTCACGCTGATGCGAGACGACCCGCTCGACGTGGTAAAGGCGATCCGAATCTCAGACGCGACACTCCAGAAGATCAAACAGAACCTCGTGTGGGCGCTCGGTTACAACACGGCGATGATTCCGTTAGCGTCGCTCGGCCTCCTCCAGCCCGTGCTCGCTGCAGCAGCAATGGCGTTCTCGTCGGTGTCGGTGCTGACGAACAGTCTCCTGTTCCGGCGGTACACCCCCGATCACGACTACAAGCTCTTCGGATTTCTTCGCTAACCGTCACCTCTAGATCAATGTCGAATATTTCCCGGCACACGGTTCGAAGGTACCTCGTCGAGACAGCCAGTAGCGAACCGACATACCTCCGGGCTCGCGAGATTGCCAGCGACCTCGACGGATCTCCCAAGGCAGTCGCGCAGTACCTCAGCCAGCTCCAGGACGAACTCACAATCGTTTCACTCGAACAGTGGGGGCGCTCGAAAAGCACGACGTGGCGATTGGAGGTGAACGGGTCGTGAGTACTGTCACCCGCCGCGTCGAGACTGTCCTTCCGGAGACCGGCTCACGCGAGTGGTGGGCGCTGTACCTGCTGGCCCCGCTCGTCCTTCTCGGTGGGGGCATCCTCGTGTTTCCGACGTTGGTCTACGACCGGTTCATCTGGCAGTATCTCTGGGGACCAGTCGTCGCCGATGCGGCCGGTCAGCCAGTCACGCACGAGGGGATTCGTGCTGTCCAGGGCTACAACGCGGTGAACACGGTAATCTACCTCGCGGCAGTCGTATACAGCCTCCCCGGACTACGTGCGTATCTCGACCAACTCGACGTCACGTTCGACGCACGACTGGCCTACGGGTTCGCTCCGATCATCATCGCAGGTGGGGCGATGCGCGCCCTCGAGGATCTCGGGCTGCTCGGGGACTACGCGGTGTGGTTCATCACGCCATCGATTTACATCGTCGTCACCGCTGTCACCATCCTCGCGCTCGGTGTCGGTGCACTCTTGCGTGACCAAAATATCGGATCTATCCCGCTAACAGTCGGGCTCGTCGGGTCGGTGTGGGCTGTCGGGGCCGTCTGGTGGGCTGTTTGGCACGGCCTCTCGACATCGACCCCACTCCGCCTATGGGTTCCTGTCGCGACGACGGGGATAGCGCTCGGCGTAACCGCACTCTACTACTGGGGCACGAGTTTCGCCAATATCACCCACCTTCGACACCCGCTAATTCTGCTGGCCGTTTTCGGCCAGTTGTGGGACGCTGCGCAGAATCTCATCGGTGTGACGTTCCTCGGCTACTCCCCAAAGCTGGTCGTGACGAATCTCGTGTACCAGGCGACTGGATTCTCCGGATCGACGTTCGTGCTGAAACTCGTCGTGACTGTCGGCATCGTGTGGTATCTCGCCGATGCGAAAGAGGAGATGAATCACACGTGGTGGTGGCTTATGACGTTCTTCATCGGAGCGATCGGACTCCCGATGGGCGTTCGTGGGTCACTTCGGATGCTGTTGGGAGCTTAACGATGGCCTCAAAGATTGGCAAAAACCGATGACTCGAACGTCCAAAATTGCGGTAATAGGTGGAGGGATGGCCGGGCTTGCAGCAGCTGCTGGATTCGACGACGCTGGATTCGTCGTCGAACTATATGAGCGGCAGTCCTACGATAGCAAAGGCGTTAATTGCGGAGAAGCGATGACAGCGGTATCGAAGATCCCACTCGAACCGACTGTAGAGAACGGCTTTCTCAACCCGCTGCCAGCGATGGAAGTGGAGGTGTATGACGGAATCGACGCCGATCGCCACCGCACTGGAGCCGGCACCTTTCCTGCTGCGGATACATATATAACGGACCGAAATGTCGTTGAGCAGTCCTGGGCAGAACAACTCTCAGAGAAGGGTGTTGACATCCACGAAAACCAGTCTATCACACGGACAGATTTCCACGAGTTCACCGATGAGTATGATCTCGTCGTTGATGCAACCGGTCAGCCATCACTCTCTAGTAAAGCGCTCGGAACAACCAACGAGTATTCAGGATATATGGTAGCGCTTAACAGTGATGTCGAAGGGGACTTCACCGAGTTGTACCCGAACAGCCGGATAATTCTGGAGAACTATACAGGGTACTCGTGGGCATTCCCGAAGACATCGCAACGAGCCAACGTTGGTATCGGCTGGACGGTCAGTGACCGGCCTAATGATTATATGAAGGCATTGAGGGAAGCCTGTGAGCGGAATGGGTGGCCAGTCCCGTCGCAGGAACGGACGAACGTCGCAATCATTCCCGAGGGACCAAGCCTTGATCCCGACAGAACCCATCTACCGGAGCATTCAGTCGTACGAGTGGGTGATGCTGCAGGTATAGCAAACCGACTCACCGGAAAGGGGATCTCACAGGCCATTGAATCGGGATTCTTGGCCGCAGAGCTGGCTAACAGAGGCCAATTACACAATTATCCTGATAGATTATATCAGAGGATGAAAACGGAGTACATTTTCGCCACAGTTGTGAGATACTTTCTTGAAACTCGTAATCCCAAGGTTCTGGGAGCAGCAATTCGTGCCGCTGCCGGGATCGATATTGAAGACGTTGACCGGTCTCCGAGTACAGTTCTACTGCGTCTCCTCCGCCACCCTGTTTTATTTGCCCGTATTTTCTCGAGACGACGAGTTTTAAACCGTGTCTATGGAGGAATGACTAACCAGTGGGAGTTAATTGATTGATATCCACTCGAGTTAAATTCTCAGAATCTGTTAGCTACTGAGAGGATCGGTAAGTACAAAGGATTAGATCAGTAGATGAATTCAGTCCCTCAAACAGAATTTTCCGAAATCCAGAAATCGGTGGGCTCAGATTCATCGGTGCTCCTGCTTACATGCCCCAGCACACAATCAGTGCGTTGAGGGTGACCGAATTCCTTCTTGAGGATCATCCAACTCACCTTTGACACCCGCGTTCCTGCAATGAGCCCCGACTCTTAGAGATCACGAACCACCACCAATCTTTTTACCACTTCTGATAAACCCAGTCGTGAGGTGAAGTATGCCATGTCAACACAATCCATTCGAACGAGATTTCTCGGAACTGAGACGTCGTTCTCGGTCTCAGGAGCCTGGTTGTCGTATTGGATCCTGCTGCTCCGGCTGACCGCCGGGTGGTGGATGCTCCACGCCGGCCTTGACAAGATCTGGGCGTGGCCCTTCGACGCCAGCTGGTTCGTCGGCGGAGCCGCTCAGGGCACGATTCTCGCCCCCTTCGTCACGCCGTTCAGCGACGGCATCCTGTTGGCGTTCGTCAACGTGGCGGTACCGCTTGGGCAAACCGCCATCGGTCTCGGGCTGATACTCGGTGTCCTCACGAGGACCGCCGCCTTCTTCGGTGCCTTCATGATGCTGTTCTTCTACTTCATCAACGGCTACGGTGGCGGCTGGGCCAACGGTATGGTCACGGGTGAACTCCTTGGGATCATGGTCTTCGGAACCATTGTGGCACTTGGAGCGGGCGGCGTCCTGGCAGTCGATAACCGCCTGCGTGAGATGGAACTGTTCGAGAACACGCGATTACGGAAACTCCTCGGGTGACTACCAATGAGTGACTTATCAACGGCCGACCAAATCGCCATGTACGTCGGCGGTGGCCTGGTTGTCTTGGGCGTCGTCGTGATCGGCCTGCTCGACATGCTACTGGGAGCCGGGCACCCAGTCGATAGCGAGGGAGCAATCGAACACGCTGCAGTGGTCCCCATCGACATTAGGGCGGGCATCATCCTGCTCGGCTTGGTGATTTGGGGACTCGTCGCCGTTTACAAGTTTGCCGCAGGGTCGGCACCGTCGGGATCGACTACGGGCCAAACCCCATCCGGCATGGACGACTAGTTCAACAACTCAGTCCGTGGAGCCATTTGCCAGTTAACTTTTCGCGTTGCTCGCACTAACGTCCATCTTATGTACCTAAACGTGAAGACAAATACGATTTTCAGGAGTAGCCCTATCGTTTCTTGGTTTTCCTTCTGGTCAGTACGCACGCTTTATTCAGCAGAACGAACTTAACACTCTTTGGTTTGGTAGAAGAAACGGAAATCAATACGCAATTGAAATTTACGAATTTAATACTGAAATTAGTATACTACAAATAATATTTCAATATAGCCTTGACTTCCGATTCTGGTTTGTCTTTCGAAGAAAGGTGTACGGGTGTTTTTTCAATTCAGCTGTCCCCCGGTTAATCGTTAGAACGGGGTAATCTGCTTCCTCGATCACTTGAGCTGCGACGCTTCCCTGTAATAGCCGACGAATGCCAGTCAATCCTCGTGTCCCCATTGTAACAAGATCGATGTCAGTCACCTCAGTGTATTTGAGAATCTCCTGCTGAGGTTGACCAAAGCTCAACGTAGTTCGGACAGGAACGTCCAAGGTCGCTGCCTTCTCCGTAATGTCCTCCAAGAGCCGAGTTCCCCGCTGTTCCCAAGAGTCAGTGACCTCTTCCCACGTGAATCCAGGCCGACTCGAATAGGACTGTTCGGAAATGACAAAAAGTCCATGTAGGGTTGCATCATACCGTTTAGCAATTTGTAGCCCATGTTTGAAGGCCACAGATGCCTCGTCGTATCCATCCGTAGGCACGAGAATATCTGTGAACTGACTAGTAGATAACTCTCCTACCGGACCAGAGGGATCCATATCAGGTATCGTCAAGACAGGAAGAGAGATATTTTGAATGATGTGGCTGGAGACGTCTCTCCGGAGAATTCGTGCTAATCTAGTCTGTGTAGGTTTCTGGTGGACAAGCAAATCGATATCATTCTCCTCAGCGTATTCCCGAATAACACCTGGAGAGTGCCCACTATCCACTGCTGGTATCACATTGAGTCCGAGCGAGTGGGCCTGATCCACCACGGGTTCAATTACCGCTGCTGCGTCCCATTCCTCTTGTTTAGTGACTTGGTCGGATTCCACCTCCGTGCGTTCCTCATCTTGAATAGATAATACGTGGAGAGCCGCATCATACGTTTCTGCAAGTGATAGACCATATTGGACCACTGAGTCCCTTATATCAGCTCCGTAGAGTGGAATGAGGATCTGGTTGTACAGGTTGATGTCCGCACCTTCTCGAACTTCTAGATGGCTGGGGGAGTTCATACATATCTATACGTAACGACGATTTACCGTGCTTTCTGTTAAGAATCGAAACCGGGAGAACAGTCTCTGGGGTGGTGACTTGAGGCTTTTATCGCAAGTAACTCGCTATAGCACGCCTATTTCGAAAAGAGTGGAGACGTCGTTTGGAGTCGCATCAGTTCGACGAGAGCGTATTTCCCACAGTTTCGAGGAGTGAAGTGTCGGAGTCGGTGCGACGAGTCATGCTCTGGGTCATGTTGGGCGCAATTTAAGGCCGATATGCTCGTTGACGGAAAACCGTCACGGCAGCACCCTCGACCGATGAGGGTCGCCACATGGAGACGACTACGGGACTCTGACCTTTGGGGTTTCCTCCTCAGAACTGAAAGTCACCTTCCCCGTCGTGCTTGAATCCGTTCTCAATACACAGGAAAGGTCGACGTACAATTGAATACTTCCGAGCCAAGTGACGAGCATATGGAACGGGCCGTAACTCGTCGCGAACTCCTACGGGTCGGTGCGACGACAGTCGCACTCGGAACCGCCGGTTGTTTGGGATCATCGAGTGGGGATGAGTGGGATATCGAGGGAACGCTAGCGGTGACGAACGCCCAACAATACAGTTCACCAGGCTGTAGCTGTTGTGGAAAATATGCGTCGTACCTGCGGGAACAGCTCGACACGACGCTCGGGGAAACCGAAACCGAGGACGTGACGGATCTCAAGCGCCAACACGGTATTCCATCGGATCTACAGAGCTGTCACACACTCGTCCTCGACGAGTACGTCGTCGAAGGACATGTTCCTGCCGAGGTTATCGCGACGATGCTCGAGGAAGAGCCGGCGATTGACGGCATCGCGTTGCCCGGGATGCCGGCTGGATCGCCGGGAATGGGCGGGACGAAGTCCGACACATTCACCGTCTACAAACTCGGCGGCGGAAAGACAGGTGACGTGTACACCGAAATCTGAACAGAAAACACCTGGTCAAGATACTTTGGGACGGCAGTCGACAGCCTGAACGATGATTCGACGATTCCTCCACGATCTCGGATACGTGCTTGCGTACGTCCTTTTCCTCGGCGCGAATACGCCAGAATCGGTCGTCACCCGTCTTCGCATCGCATATCGCCTTGTCGGTGTTCGGATTGTCGAGACGCCACAGGTCGATTCGGTCGAACGGACGATCTTCCTGTGTCCGTACCGAAATCTGGGCACTACGTGGGTTAGGGAGAAGTGGATCTGTCACGACATCCTGGACCGCGTCGACGACGGATACGTGACGTATCTCCGACGGCACAAAGGAATCGACTATCAGCGTCCTCGCGGGTGTGCTGACCTCGCGTACTGCGACGAATCCGAGTACTGCTATTCGGAGGTTTCCGAACTCGAGTAGGTGACCGATGGATCAAAGTACTCTACGCAACCGGATCACCGACCAGTTCTCCTACCGCGGCGAGCGAGCCGATATCTGGCGGGCGTTCGACCTCCTGTTCGATACTGACGAGTTCCTCAATCTCGGCTACTCGGAGTGGTACCAGCCACATATAGCCGGTTCGAGTCAACGTCGCCTCGTCACGGAAGTCGGCTCGAGGGTCGCGTCGCATCTACCCACAACCGACGGAGTGCGCCTCCTCGATGTCGGCTGCGGTCGGGGGGGTCCAGTCCTCCACCTCGCCGATCAGTTCGGCTTCAACGTCACTGGTGTCGACCTCGTTCCGTACAACATCCAGATGGCAACCGAGAACGCACGGGGTAAGCACCTCGATTCCGAGTTCATCATCGGTGACGCGACACAACTCCCGTTTACCAGGGATTCGTTTACCGCGTGTACAGCCATCGACGCGCTCGTATACCTCCCCGAGCGGAATCGCGTTTTCGCTACAGTCGCAGATACCCTCGAACCCGAGGGGGTTCTCGTAGTCTCCGATCTCGTGATGCGGTCAGACGTGACTGAAACAGAACGGAGATTGGTCGATTCATTTGCGGATGCGTGGGATATGCCGTCCTTGGGTACTGTTGAAGGATACAATGCCGCTCTCGACGAGACGAGCTTTGAGCTCAAAGCGGTCGAAGATATCACGAAACACAGCGTCGGACGCTTCCAAAAGTGGACGACGCTGTACCTCCAGCTACTCACGAGCCCCCTCCGGGCTCTCATTGAACGACTGTTAGGAGCGTATGATCTCGATCCCGCAGCGATTACTGAGCAGGTGAGGAAGGCTCACCACGCGCTGCCGTTCTTGCAACACGTTATCTTCGTTGCGGAAATAGAGGCCACTTGACTGCTACTCGCACGGCGCAAGAACGAATCAAATCGTCATGTCGACGCTTGAGCATCCACGAATTTGGATGGACCTGTGGGATCTTCACCGCTCGTGATTGTCGTGTGGTGGATCGTGACCCATAGATTTAGAATTGGTTCAGACTCCAGTATTTATATAGGACACAGATAGGAATCCGTTGGTATACTCGAAGGATAGTTCGTGATTGTGAGGTACTAATCATTGATTGCGGAGTCGGACAAGCAAAACCGTGCAGCACGGCGCAAATCGCTATGTATCCCGACTTTGGATTACTAAGAACAAATTGCTTGGTTCAGGCCCTCGTACCTATGATGTGGGTGAAACCGAATGGCAACTGATCCAGTCTGTGGAATGGACGTTGATGAAAGTGATGCGGCGGCCACAGCTGAGTACGACGGTCAGACGTACTACTTCTGTGCCGAGGGCTGCAAGGAGACATTCACCTCGACACCGGAGAATTACGTCTAACCGTCACACCCCTCACCTGCGTCGTAGCTCCCCCCACACCCACCCCCATTCACCCGATCCCCTCACCCCCATTCCGCCTTTCGATGACCCAACCAGAACTTGACGACACGGATCGCGAAATCCTCCGTCTTTTAGCGGAGAACGCGAGACGACCATACAGCACTATTGCTGAGGCAGTAAATCTTTCAGCCCCGTCCGTTTCAGCACGCGTCCGTCAGCTGGAGCAAGAAGATGTCATTCGTCGATTCACCGTTGATCTCGACCTCACACAGTACGAAAACCGGGTACACGTCATGGTACGCCTCCAGCCTGAGCTCGGAAAGACGGATTCTCTTCGAGAATCGATCCTCGAGAGCCCATCCGTAGAACACGTATTCACAACTGTGGAGGGCGAAATCGTGGCTGTTGCGACGCCGCCGCGGACTATAGTCGGAAACTGGGCGCAGCAATATCTACCACTGACTGACGTGCGGCGATACGACGTCCAACTGCTGTCGAGCGCTGCTCACTCAACGTATGCCGAGGGGACTGAATCCGCACTCAAATGTGCAAATTGCGGAACCACTGTCGGTGAAGACGGACTAGCCACCCGTGTCGGTGGTTCACTCCAGCAGTTTTGCAGTGAGAACTGTGAAACAACGTATAGGGAACAGTATACAGAAAGTCAAGAGAAATCTGATGCTTAGAGTCTAGCATTAGCTGTATACTCAATCCCTGATTGCTCACGAGTTTGCTGCTAATAGTTTGGATTTGAAACAGTAATCGCAGTGAATTAGGAGCGTGTGTATACACCTATGGAAGCGTCCACAACCACCACAGGAGAAGCTACAAGCAACAAGGTACTCGTCCGTGCTAATGAGATTGAAAAAACGTACGGATCGAGTTTTCCATTTACGCGGTCAGTGACCGTCCTCACCGATGCCGATCTCGAAATTCGGAGGGGGGAAATCGTCGGAATCGTCGGCGCGAACGGGTCGGGCAAATCCACGCTCATGAACATCCTCGTCGGTGTCCTCGAACAGGATTCCGGAACAGTCGAACGGACGGGAACCGTTGGCTGGTGTCCACAGGAACCACTGCTTTACGACCGCTTGACGGTCGGAGAGACGTTCCGATTGTTCGGTTCCGGATACGGAATGACCGCCGAAGAAATCGACGAGGCCAAACACCACTTGGCGTCGAAACTCGATTTCGAGCAGTACCTTGACTACCGAATCGACCAACTCAGCGGTGGAAACCGGCAGAAAATCAATCTCAGTATCGCCCTGATGCACGACCCCGACGTCCTCATGCTGGACGAGCCTTACACCGGATTTGACTGGGAAACGTATCTAACGTTCTGGGATCTCGCTGAGGAACTCGCTGCCGACGGAACAGCTGTCACGATGATTTCACACCTGATCGAAGAGCAAAGTCGTCTCGACCGCATCTACGAGGTACGTGATGGACAGGTCTACGACGTGACTGACCAGGAAGGCGAGACTGATGCAACGGCCAGTGAACGGGGGGAAGAGACCGATGAATAGGGTTTGGACGGGGATCCGGGCGAACGTCTCCACCTTCCTCAGAACTCCCCTGAATGTTGTCCTAGCACTCCTCCTTCCGGTTGTCGTTATCGAAGGCTGGGGACAAGCGATGGCAGGACTGCCGACCATGCCGACGGTCGATGCGATTCCGATCGATCTGGGTCGCCTCCTCGGAGCGATATTCGGGGTCGCCATCATCGCCGGTCTGATGGGACTCGCACAGATGATTAGTGCGCGGGCAGCCGATCGACGACTCGTTCAGACAGGCTATCCACCCCGAACACTGCTTGCGACTCGATTAGCGACGCTCGGGGGTGTCACAGTCGTCGTGGCTGCCGTAAACTACGGCGTTCTCTGGCTGACGATTTCACCGGAAGCCCCTGTTCTAACGTTCGGATTCCTCGTACTTGCCGGCCTCGTCTATGCGTTTCTTGGTGCACTCGTTGGGGCGCTCCTTCCGCGACTGTTCGAAGGCTCGCTCGTCGTGGTGTTCCTGGCGATGATGGACGCGTTCCTCAGTGGCGACAGCCCGCTGACCGCCGACGTTCCCGAGTTCGTGGAGTACTTCCCGCTCTATCATCCGAAGGAACTCCTTCAGGAGGCGATGTTTCAAGGTACATATACGACGGGTGATCTCGGCTTCGTTGCCGGATACCTGCTAGTCTTGCTCGTACTCGTCACCGCAGTGTTCGGAATGACGATGCGCACCAGTGGTGGGTGGTCTGCATGAGTCGTACGACAACGGCGTTCACAATCGGCATCAAAGAACAGGCGCGAAACTACGTCCTCGTCGCTCTACTGGTCGTCTTACCGGTCTCGTTCATCACGTTGGCGTTCGCAGTCACCCAGGATGTCGAGATGCCGGTTCGGACGCTCGTCGACGGTGAGACGGTGACGGTCATGCGAGGGATGCCTGAGGTCCACGGCGTGATTATGACACCGATTACGAGCGCCCTCATCGCGGGACTCGCCGGGTTGTTCCTGATGCGAGAAGCCAAAGACACGGACGGTCGTCTGGCAGTCGCCGGCTATCGTGCACGACAGGTGATCGCTGCCCGGTTTGGGGTCCTCGCAGCAATCACTCTCATCGTCACCGGCGTCTCAGTCGGCGTGATGCTCGTCGATTTCCAGCCTGAGCATCTCTGGTGGTTCGTCGCAGCGATGCTCGTCGTCTCGGTCACGTATGGTCTCATCGGGATGCTCGTCGGGGCCGTTTTCGACCGCCTAGCCGGGATGTGGCTAATGCTGATTCTCCCGATGCTCGATATCGGACTCTTCCAGGATCCGCTGTTCATCCAGTCCGAGCCCGAATGGTGGATGAAACTACTCCCCGGCTATTGGCCCGTCCGTGTGATGGTCGATACCGGACTCACAACGGACGTAGATACGGCTCTCTCGTTGGTGTGGGCGACTGGATACCTCCTCCTCGTAGCTGTCCTCACAATCGGCGTCTACTACCGAATTACACAGGAGAAGTGAGAACAGGCCGGTAGACTACTTAGTCCGGTAACTGTAGGGGATAAGACCCAAACAGCACTATATCCAGCTTCGCTCAATTGGATAGTGTGACTCGGATTTCACTACGACCGTCTGATCGGGCAAACGGTTCGTCGGACTCTGGTTGCTGCTGTGTCCCTCGTTCTCTGGGCACCGATGAGTGCGGCTTACGTTCCGCAGAGAAGTGCCGCGGCGTAGGAACAGGTCTTCGACGGACTCCTGAGCGAGGGACCTCAGGCGTGTAGAAATGGCGACGACCCCGCGCCTTACCGAGATGCGTCTTCACTCCCAGTCTCCAACCGTTCACGACGCTTCTGGAACTCTTCTTCGTCGATCTCGCCTCGTGCGTAACGACGTTGGAGGGTTTCCATCGCGGAATCGTCACTCTCTGAAGGTGCATCGCCTCGACCCATTGCCCAGTAGAGGAAGCCGCCGACCAGCCCCAGCATCCCGAGTGCCCCGCCGACGAACGGCAGCCCACCGAACCATCCACCGTTCCAGCCGTGCATCATCCCTAGACCCATCATTCCGCCATCGGTACTCCCACTGCCGTCGACGTCCGAGCCGACGGCAACGGCGCCGTTCTGGACGATCGTCTCGCTATCGGGGACCTCGCCGTCCGGAATCGGGCTGTCTTCGGCTGGGCCGCCCGGACTGCCGACGACGATTCGACCGACCATGCCGACCGACTTGTGCGGGATGCAGTAGTAGTCGTACGTGCCGGGCGCCTGGAACGTGTGCTCGAAGCTCCCCTGCGAGATTGTGCCGCTATCGAAGGCCGTCCCGTCGGCGGGAACGCGGTCCGGATAGGCCGTTGCCGAGTGTGCACCGGCTGCTATCTCGAAGCGGACGGTCGTGCCGGGTTCGACGTGGAGTCCGATCGGGTCGAAGTAGTTGTTGCCCATCTTCACGACGGGCGTCTCCTGTGCGCTCACTGGCTGAGAGAGGCCTGCGCTGGCGACTGCGCCGGCACCGAGCACTCCCAGGAACTGACGTCGATTATAGTTCGTCATATGGTTTGAATTGGTCTGGTGGTCGTTATTTTCGCACGACATCGACGAGACGTTGGGCAAGTCCAGACGACTGCTCGGTCGCGCGCTCGATGGCTGACTCAAGGTCGTTCCGCTCGACGATGCCGATGAACTCGGCAGTCTGTTTACCGCTCGCGTAGACGAGTGTCGTCGGCGTCTTCCGGACGCCGTAATCCTCGGCCGTTTCCAGATCTTTCTAGATGTCGACCTCCCGGAACTCCACGTCCGGATACTTGTCCTCGAGGCCGTCGTTTTTCTCCCGCTGTGTTGCGCATGCTTCGCACGTCTCTTGTGTGAAGAGGATTACTTTGGTCATATTGTATACTACGGTCTTGGGACTTAACCACATTACTATTCAGGATCGTAAGCTAAGAGTGCCCCATCTCTTCGATTCGAAGGTGCGCTCACACAGTGGTGATAGGGAAAAGCCCGATGAACGAAATCGAGTACACAAGCTTGGAGTGTCCGCACCGTGGTGAGTACTCGTTGGTCTACTCCGACCGTTCGAGTCTCTCGCGGCGGGCTTCAAACTCTTCGTCAGTGAGGTCGCCGCGAGCGTACGCGGTACGGAGTTCCTCCATCGCGGGATCTCGAGACGTCTGGCTTTCGTTCGCGCGTCGGAAGACGAGGTAGCCACCGCCGAGGAGGATGAGGAGGAAGATGAGCGGGACGAGCATCCCGATGAACGGCCACCACCCACCAGTACCGCCATACTGGCCCATCATCCCGCCGTACCCCATCATTCCGCCGAATCCCATCCCCATTGTGAGCAACGGGAGCAAGATGATCGCTCCGAGGATCAGGAGAACGATGGTCGTGGTGTCGAGCTGGTTCGACGAAGCCATCGAAGATCAGGCCTCCGACGTGGATCCTAGTTCGTCGGTGACGGCCGAGAGAACACGCTCGAAACGCTCGTTGACCTCAGTCGCTACCGAGTCGAGCGCATCGTTGTCCGCGATACCGACCAATTGCTTCGGATCGACGGCACTCACAACGATATCGCCGTCATCGGTTTCGTAGACGATGACGTTACACGGGAGGAGCGCGCCGAGTTCGATTTCTTCGGTCAGTCCCTCGTATGCCAGCGGTGGATTGCAGGCACCGAGAATGCGGTACTGGCGGAATTCTTCGCCGAGTTTCTCCTTGAGCGTCGCCTGGATATCGATGTCACAGAGGACGCCGAATCCTTCGTCTTCGAGCGCTGCAATCGTCGTGTCGACGACGTCGTCGAAATCGCCGGTGACCGAAGTTTGTATTGTGTATTCCATGTAATATTATACCCCGTCAACGGGGTTAACGGTTGGGTGCCGCAACGGCGGCCGTTGGGAATGTGATGTATCGGCTGGAACAGCAACTGCTCCAGTCATCCGGTGCGTTCGAGCTGTTCTCGCCGCCGATCGAATTCGTCATCCGAGAGCTCCCCGCGGGCGTAGCGCTCACGGAGAACCGACAGCGACTGCTCTTCGTTCCCACCGGAGCCTCGATTGAGGAGCGCATAGACGATGTAGAGCGGAACGGCGATGAGGAGCCCCATCCAGAGGAGCCCCCCGAGCCCCATCGCTCCGCCGAAGAGGCCCCAGCCGCCCCCCATCATGCCGCCGGCGTTGCTCCCACTACCGTGGGCAGCAGCCGGTCCAGTCGCCGCAACTAGCAGCGGGACGGCGAGGATCGCGAGTCGCCGAGCAGTGCGTCCGATGTGAGTGGTGAGCTGCGTCATAATCTTGCGTTGGTGAGTTGTGGTGTTCGATTGGAGCGATTGAAACGGCCAGAGCCGTCAGCAGTGGCCCTGCCCGTACATCCCGCCGTTGTAGCCGTCGTCAGCCCCGTCGTGGTGTTCCCCGTCAGCCATGTCCTGGGCCATCTCGTCGACGGTCACACCCATGTGCGACTCCATCCACTCGACGCTACCCGGGCCCATGTGTTCGGTCATCTGTGCCTCCATCCAAGTGGCCCATTCATCTGCGGTGGCATTGTCCGTAGGCGCGTCGTCAGCGGTCGTTGCGTTGTCGTGTGCGCTGACTGCCGGGGCGGCGAACGCGAGTCCGACAATCGCGAGCGCCACGAGCAGCCACCGGCCGAGTTTGAAGTTGGTCATTGTCTCTCTCCTCGGTTACTGATAGGCCTGCTCGGGAGTTATCGACATGGGTGTGAATCCATACAGGAGAACGTTCGAGAACGTCTATAACATCTTCTAACCGTTTTTCTCGACGGAGACCGTTCATACCTACGGAATTCGAGAGGGAGAGCGCCCGATAGATAGCGACTATTTTCCCGGTTTTTGCTGCCGAAGGTCATCACTCGGATACACACGATAGGTCCGACCCTGTCGTTCCCGATACAGCAGACCGCGCTCCTCGAGTGAACTCACGGTTTGGCTTACTTTACTCTTCGAGAACTCAGATCGATCCCGAAGTTCGATCTGCGTGATTCCGGGGGAGTTCAGGACGGGTTCGAGGACGCGTCGTTCATCATCAGGTAAGAGATCGAGAACGCGTGCTTGTGGGTCCGATTCAGGATTTATAGACGTCGCCGGCGCGGCGTCATCATCCATCGACGTAGCTGTTGCCGCCGATGTCTGTGCAGGATCGACAGGCGCCGTTGTGTCGGCCACTTCTGGATCGGTGAGTTCTCCCCGGACCACGTAATAGACGCCACCGATAACGCCAGCAACCAGCAGGGTTCCAACCACGTACCAGAGGGGGTCTGGGCCGTGCATCGTTCCCATAGATGAATCCATCATCGACCCCATCGATTGCTCGATAGCCCGACGCTGTTGATAGGCCCGCCAACTGAGTACCCCGCCGGCCAGGAGAACGAACCCGAGAAGCACACCGACGACAGCATCTGCTCGACGGCGATTCATATGACGGCCCCGAGTTGCGAGATTTGACTATTCATACCGTCTATTTGAGCGCAGTAGGTGTGACAATTGCGGATTGAAACTGTGATGATGAACCCCTTCACAGCGGATGAACCACAGTGCGATCATCAGTGGTCATGATCGTGATCGTGGCTCGATATCTGCGGGCTTTGATCAGCAAATTCCGTTGGTTCTTCTTCGAAGGTACGCTTGCATTTCTTTGAGCAAAAATAGTACGTCGTCCCATCGTGGGACGCACTTGGGCCCTCATCGTCGGTTCGCATCCCGCACACGGGATCACGATACTGACCTGGTGCGCCGAGTCCCCGCCGGTAGACATACAGAAGGAACCCGGAGAGCGCGAACGCGATAATATTGAGGTAGAAGGTGTAATTGAGCTCGAAGTACGTCTGCTCGGTTGCCGTCTCGCCACCCGCGAGGTCCGGGACGATGCCGAAGGCGTCGAATAGCAGCTCCATAAGGAAGCCGGTGAACGCCATCGTGACGAAGAAGACGCCGAGGATGTACAGCATCACCTTCCAGCCGTAGTACTTCCGGTAGACGTTCAGGACGGGCACGGTGATGAGGTCGGCGTAGACGAACGCGATGATCCCGGCGAAGCTGACGCCACCACCCCAGAGCGCGACGGCGAACGGGACGTTGCCCATACTGCCGACGAAACTGAGGACGGCGATGATGACGCCCATGACGGCGTTCTCGGCAGTCACGAGCAGGCCGTCGCCCTGAATGAACAGCGTGTTCCACACCCACTGCGGGACGAAGACGATGACGAACCCAGAAATAAGGAAGCCGGCGACGATGTCTTTCCAGATCATCGACCACTCCTTGCGGTACTGATTCCCGACCTTGTACCAGCCACCCCACGACAGCAACTCGTCACGCCACCCGCCGCTACTCGACGTCTCCTGGCGATAGGTCTCCATACAGCCCTCCGAGCAGAATTTGAGCGTCTCACCGCCGTCGGTCGTGAGCGTGTACTCGTCTTTCCCCTCCATCCCGCAGGTGGGATCTTCCGTGACGCCCGCCTGGCGGTCGCGCTCGTTGAGCTTCTCGCGGACTTCGTTAAACAGGTTTTCGGGAAGCGTAAGGTGGACGATGGCGGCCATGACGGCGATGAGAATCAGGCCGCCGAGCAGTTCCGCGACGAGGAACTCCCAGCCAAGCAGGATGAGAATCATCAGCCCTAGTTCGACGATGAGGTTCGTCGACGCGAACATGAACGCGAGGAAGTTCACCGCGTGCGCCCCCTTCTTGAACAGGCCCTTCCCGATGGCGACGGCGCCGAAACTACAGCCACTGCTTGCTGCTCCGAACACAGTCGCCTTGGTAAGTCCAGTTAGATCGCCCTCACCCAGCACCTGTGCCATCCGCTCCTTCGAGACGTAGACCTGGACCAGACTCGTAATCGTGAGGCCCATGATGATCGCCCACGCCGCCGTCCAGAGAAATCCGACACCGATACGAAGGGATTCAAGAACTCCGTCGATTATCGTCGCCTGCATAGGTGTATCATTGTAGGGATCATCTATTGCGGTTTTGATTAGAATATACTGCCTATGAGGGTATCAGTACTATGGCATCGTAACCGTCGGCCATAGATGATCTATCGTGAAGAGGGGAAAACATTGCAAACCTCCACAAGCTCCACGGAATCCGACTTCAGATTCAAAAGGGGAATCTGATTAAATCACGCCGACGTATTAGAGGCTAATGGGACCAGTAGAGACCGATGATATCCCAAATGAGGGGAACACCACCTGGAAGAACAGCCTTCGCCGGCCTGCTCGGTTGTCCAGTACGGTAACTGTCACATCCACTTCCTAATTTACGATGGCTGTCGATCTGGCAATCCATGATGCACTCGTTCTCACAGCCGACGAGCGGAACCGCCTGTACGAGCGCGGCACAGTATGCATCACCGATGGCTGTATCGAAGAAGTCCGACCATCACGTGCAGGAGACGGAGAATTAGAAGCGTCCACCGTTATCGACGGGAACGGGAAACTGGTGATGCCGGGGTTGGTGAACGCCCACACGCACTTGGAGATGACACCGCTCATCGGTGCGTTTAGCGAACTCGAGCTGACGGAGATGCTTGGGAGTGGGACGGCCTTGTTTAACAGATTAGGGAACGGCGAATTCGAGTACCTCGTCGAGGCAGGCGTCGAGCTCGCAGCGCTCAATTTCCTCTTGGGCGGTGTCACGACCGTGAACTCGATGGACGCACGGCCTGCCGCAGGTGCAGAGGCGTTCGGGGAAGCAGGGCTCCGCGGATTTTTCGGCCCGGCGATCTCGGACCTCTTCTGGGACCAACCAGTCGATCAGCAGTTCTCCCGTGCTCGCGAGTTCGTCGAAACGTACCACGACACGTACGAGGGCCGAATCAGGGCGACGATCTGCCCGCACGACGACTGGTCGTGTACCAGGCAGCTGTGGGAACGGACCGCGTCCCTCGCCGCAGAGTACCCGGACCTGCTCGTCCACACGCACTTGCTCGAACTCGAGGAGAGTAACACGATGGCACGAGCGAACGGTGGCGAGGACTCGGTGGGATTGCTCGACGACGTTGGACTCCTGGACGACCGACTGGTCGCTGCTCACTTCCGCCTCGCCGACGAAGAGGACATCCAGCGAACCGCCGAGGCGGACGCGGCTGTTGCGCACTGCCCGTCCGTCTTCTGTTACTGGAATCCGGACGGGGAGACGCAGTGGACGCCCGTTCCCGAGCTTCGAGCCGCCGGCGTCGACGTCGGAGTAGGGATTGACGACCACTACTGGCACGACTCGTACAGCATGTTCGGTGAAGCGCGGCAAGCTCGGCTGGCGGCAAATCTCAAGCGTTCAGCCGGGCAGTTCGACTCGATGGAACTGATACGAATGCTCACTATTGAAGGCGCACGCGCGCTGGGGATGGGCGACGAGATCGGCAGTATTGAAGCGGGAAAGCGCGCGGATATTATCCTCCTCGACGTCGACAAACCGAAGTTCACGCCACGGACCAATATTCCTGCACAGGTCGTGAACAACGCGGTGCCGGCCGACGTCGAGACAGTGATCGTTGACGGCGACGTCGTCCTCCGGAATGGTGTGCCCGAGACAATGGACTCGGACGACGTGCGACAGCGAGTAAATCAGGCTGTCGAACGCTTCATGGACGAGACAGGCTGGGAGTTAGACATTGGTGGTAGTGAACCGCCGACCAGCATCGAGACTGTACGGGACCTCCCAAAGCGTGGCCCTGCGCGACTCCTGACTCGCCTCGCGATGCAATCCGCGCGTGATCGGTTCTCCTTCTAAGACCCTGCCAGCGTAGGGGTGGTTCCCCCTCAGGAATTTCTGTGGGCGCGAACGAACGCACGTCGCAGGACGGTCAGAAGAACGTACGTCTCGTACTTCTGGGTCTGGCAGTGCTCGCAGGGCTGCATATCCTCGACGATCTCCTCAATAGCGTCGTCGTACTCGTCGGTGAGCGTAGTGAGCGCGTCCGTGATCTGGGGCTGGGCAGCGTCGATCATCTCCTCGACGGCGGCGTCGGCCGAATCTGGTAGTGAGTACGAGAGGACGATCGTGTTCGCGTGGTAGTACTTCGTCGTCCCACCACGCCCCTCCTCGAAGCGAACGACGTCGACGAGGCCCGCATCCCGGAGCTCGTTGATGTGATGGCGGACCGTGTTCTCCGTCCGGTCGATGCCGCGATCGTCGAGGCGTTCGTGGACCTCGGTCGCAGTTAGGGCTTCCTCGGACAGAATGTCGAGGACCATCGCCCGCATCGGCTCGTCGATGGCGTCCGAAATCCGAGTGTCTCGCACCGCGATGTCGTCGAGACGGTGGTCGGTATCGGAATCACTCATACGAGAACTGAGCGCGAGCACGCGGGAAAAGGTAGCGGGGCAGGAGTCGGGTAGGTGTCTGTCGAGGTATCCAGTACAGGATGGACCCGCGATAGCGAAAGCCCTAGACGACCCGTTTGACTGTTCCAACGACCCGTATCCGAATTCAAACATATCATCTAAAAAATACTTATTGAGGTACGGGCACTATCTCAAACTGTAATGAGCGACACAACCCAATTCCGCGTCCTCGACTTCGACTGCCCGACCTGCGCGAGTACCGTCGAACGCGCCCTGTCGAACGTCGACGGCGTCCAGCACGTCGAAGTCCACTACGCGACCGGCCGCGTCGAGATCGAGTACGACGACAGCGTCACTGACCCCGACGCCTTCGCAGAGACCATCGAAAACCAGGGGTACACTCCCCAGCCCGCCTAACACTATGAACAAACAATCGATCACGCAGTACTACCGGAACCACCGGAAGGCCATCGTCACGGCGACGAGCGGCCTGCTGTACGGCGGTGGCTGGAGTCTCGGCTACCTCACGAGTTTCGAGATGGCAAGCGCCGCCATCCTCGTCCTCGCGACGGTCGTGGGTGGCTACGACATCGCCAAGACCGCTTACCACGAGGTCACCAACCGGACGCTCGGCATCAAGACGCTGGTGACGCTGGCCGCCATCGGTGCTATCGTCATCGGGGAGTACTGGGAAGCCGCCGCCGTCGTCTTCCTGTTCAGCCTTGGCAGCTACCTCGAAGGCCGGACGATGCGGAAGACCCGGACGGCACTTCAGGAGCTACTGGAGATGACGCCCGACACGGCGACCGTCCGTCGCGACGGGACACTCCAAGAGGTCTCCGCCCGCGATGTCGAAGAGGGCGAAGTCGTCGTCGTAAAGCCGGGCGGGAAGATCCCGGTCGACGGAACCGTCGTCGACGGCGAGAGCGCAGTCAACCAGGCGCCGGTCACCGGCGAGAGCGCGCCCGTCCACAAGGCCGACGGCGACGAAGTCTACGCCGGGACGGTCAACCAGGAGGGCGCGCTAGAAATCCGGACGACGGGTGCGGGCTCGGACACGACCCTCGAACGTATCATCCGTCGCGTCGAGGAGGCCCAAGAGGCCCAGTCGCCCACGGAGAGTCTCATCGACCGGTTCGCGAAGTACTACACGCCGGCCGTCATCGTGCTGGCCATCGGCGCATATGCAGTCACGCAGAACGCGATCCTGTCGCTGACGCTGTTGGTCATCGGCTGTCCCGGCGCGCTGGTCATCGGGCCACCGGTCAGCATCGTCTCGGCCATCGGTAACGCCGCTCGGTCTGGCGTGCTGATGAAGGGCGGCGAACACCTCGAACGCGCCGGCAAGATCGACCTCGTCGCTTTCGACAAGACGGGGACGCTCACGAAGGGCGAGACCACCGTCGCCGACGTCGAGGGATTCGGCGTCGCCGACGACGAGGTCCTCTCGCTCGCGGCGACAGCCGAGAAGAAGAGCGAACACCACCTTGCCGACGCCATCGTTGACGCAGCCCGCGAGCGCCCGACTGCTGCGACGGACGGTGGGGCGGCGGTCGCCCAGGCGGACGATACGGACGCCAGCCGCCAGTCGATTTCCGATCCGGACGACTTCGACGTGATTGCCGGCAAGGGCGTCATCGCCAATGCCGATGGCCATGAAGTTGTCGTCGGCAACCGCGCACTGCTGGACGACCGCGACATCGACGTCCCCAGTCCGGTCGCCGAATACGTCCGCGAGCGTGAGGGGCGCGGCGAGACGGTCGTCCACGTCATCCGCGATGGGGACATCATCGGCGCAATCGCGCTGCGGGACGAGCTCCGGGAGGCAGCTCCTAACGTCGTCGCGGCGCTTCAGGACATCGGCATCGAGACGGTGATGCTCACCGGCGACAACGAGCGGACGGCCGCCGCCGTTGCCGAGGAGGTCGGCATCGACGAGTACCGCGCCGAACTCCTCCCCGAGGACAAGCAGACCGTCATCGAGGCCTACCAAGCCGACGGACACGTCGTCGCGATGGTCGGCGACGGCATCAACGACGCGCCGTCGCTGGCGACCGCTGACGTCGGCATCGCGATGGGTGCCGCCGGGACGGACACCGCCATCGAAACGGCGGACATGGCGCTGATGGCCGACGACCTCGAACGCATCCCCTACGCGGTCAAACTCAGCAAGGCGACGCGCTGGAACGTCCTCGAGAACGTCGGGCTCGCAGTGTTGACCGTGACCGTCCTGCTCGCGGGCGTGCTCACCAGCTACGTCACCCTCGCCGCGGGAATGTTGGTCCACGAGGCCAGCGTCCTCGCGGTCATCCTCAACGGGATGCGACTGCTTCGCCACTGACCACTAGATACGATCATCACCACCACTCATGACATCAAACTCGACTGCGACCGCCGAGACCCAGACGAGAACCAATTGGAAGGTAGACTACGACGTCGATCCGATCGAAATTCGCGACCCCGTCGCGGAGGCCCTCGGCGTCCTCGAACCGGGCGAGCCGTTCGTCGTCACCTACCGGGACGCGGTGAAAGAAGCCGGACACTCCTGTCCGACAGCCTCGGGTGCCTATCGGATCGTCCAGCTCGGGCTCGACGCCCTGTATCCCGACGACTATCCAGTCCGGAGCGAAATCGAGGTCCAGACGGCCGGCCCGCAGGACGATGCCGCGTACGGCGTGATGAGCCGCATCATCTCGTACGTGACTGGCGCGACCGGCGATGACGGATTCAGCGGGCTCGCCGGCGGCTATGGCGGCCGCCGCGACCTCCTGCGCTTCGACGCGTTCGACCCGGACACGGCGGACCCGACGTTCCGGTTCCGGCGAACCGACACGGACGAGACCGTCGAAGTGGCCTACCACGTCAGCGACGTTCCTGGCGGTGGACCCGCGATCGGGAACCTCCAGGGGATTCTCGACGGATCGGCAAGCGACCAGCAACGGGAGGCCTTTGCTGACGCCTGGCACCGCCGGGTACAGGTCGTCCTCAGCGACGACTCGCTGTTCACCGTCGACGCGGTGTGAACGCGACGGTCTACCCCTCACACTCGAAATATGTTACTACGGTATACTATCGATCTCCTCGAGCGCCTCAGTAGCGACAT
>Ga0207813_100333_pt1 | contig 29848 bp, 24 predicted proteins | sample A23E3SouthBayCA_2_FD_187730 | JGI IMG/M metagenome (GOLD analysis project Ga0207813, IMG submission 187730) | Aerobic enrichment media microbial communities from Eden Landing Ponds, California, USA - A23 E3 (4) (SPAdes) | ecosystem: Environmental > Aquatic > Marine > Unclassified | place... | reverse complement strand
CGCCGACGGCGACCTCACCCGGCGGGTCGACGCAGACAGCGAGAACGATTCGATGGCCTCGGTCGGGCGCAGCATCAACGAGGCGCTCGACGCCATCGAGGGGACGATCGCGGAGATGCAGACGTTCGCCGACGAGGTGCTCGACGCCAGCGAGCGCGTCGGTGAGAACGCCGACCGTGTCGACCGCGCCAGCCAGCAGGTGACGAGTTCCATCGGCGAGATCTTCGAGGGGACGACCGAACAGTCCGAACAGCTCGGCGAGGCCGCAGACGAGATGGAGAACCTCTCGGCGACGGCCCAGCAGGTCGCCGCCTCCGCACAGCAGGTCGCGACGACCTCCGAGGGCGCGGCCGCGGCCGGCGAGGAGGGTCGCGAGGCCGCACAGCATGCCATCGCGGAGATGCACGCGATCGACGACGAGACCGCCGAGACCGTGGCCGCGATCAACGACCTCGACGACGAACTCGACGAGATCGGCCAGATCGTCTCGGTGATCACCGACATCGTCGAGCAGACGAACATGCTGGCGCTGAACGCCTCGATCGAGGCCGCACACGCCGACGACGACGGTGCCGGCTTCGCCGTCGTCGCCGACGAGATCAAGGGACTGGCCGAGGAGACCAAAGACGCCGCCGGCGACATCGAGGACCGCATCGGGACGATCCAGTCCCAGGCCGGCGAGACCGTCGACCGGATGGAGACAACGAGCGAGCGCGTCACCGACGGCGTCGAGACGGTCGAGGAAGCCGTCGACGCCCTCGAAGAGATCGTCGAGTACACCGAGGAGGTCGACACCGGCGTCCAGGAGATCGACGACGCCACGGAGGAGCAGGCCCGCTCGGCCCAGGAGGTGATGGGCCTGATAGACGACCTCTCGGCGATCAGCCAGCAGACCGCGGCCGAGGCGGACACGGTGGCCGGCGCCGCCGACGACCAGTCCGAGTCGATCGGGCAGGTCGCCGAGTCGGCACGTGACCTCCGACAGCGGGCGGGCGAACTGGAGACGGCGCTGGACCGCTTTAGCACCCGGAACGGCATCGACGCGACGGCGACGAACCCGGCTGCGGCAACTGACGACGACTGACACTGACTGACGACAACTGACAATGGTAGATATCACGCTCTGGTTCACGATCGGCACGCTCGGCATGGTTGCCGGGACGGCGATGCTCGCCTACGGGCTCGTCCTCGTCCCGCGAGAGAAACGGCGACTCCTCGCCTGGATCGCCGCCGTCCCCGCGATCGCGGCTGTCGCCTACGGGCTGATGGCACTCGGGTACGGCGGGTTCCGGGCAGCGGACGGCGCGCTCGTCTTTATCCCGCGGTACGTCGACTGGCTCCTGACCACGCCGATCCACGTCGCCGTGATCGCACTGGTCGTCGGCGCCTCGACGTCCGTGGTCGCCAGAATCGCGGGGTTGCAGGCACTGACGGTCGTCTTCGGCTTCGCCGGTGCGGCGCTGGCTGCGCCGACGAGCTGGGTGCTCTACCTGCTCGGTAGCCTCTGTTTCGCAGGCGTCGTCTACACGTTCTTCGGCGACCTCGAGGACCGCGCCGCGGCGGCGACCGACGAGACCGAGGCCCTCTTTCGCAAACTCCGGGCGTTCGTCGTCGTGCTCTGGCTGGTCTACCCCGTCATCTGGGTGCTCGCGCCGGCGGGCGTGGGCGTCATGGACAGCGAGACGACCGCGCTCGTCGTCAGCTACATCGATATCGTCGCGAAGGTCGGCTTCGGCCTCATCGCGATCAACGACTACGTCAAACTGGCCGCCATCGACGACGAACTGTCCGACGATCCGGGACTGTCCGCTTCCGCGGTCGGCGACGAAGACGTTCCGACTGCCGACTGACCGACTTTCGCTCCTCGGTCCGCTCGTCGACGACCGCCACAACGGGGCCACCGCCACCCACGAAGTACCGGAACGCGCCGGCCAGTCGAACGGGCACTTCCCGTCGCCCGCGTTCGTTCTCGGGCGGGTCTCGCGTGGACGCCACTATTGTCCAGAGTAACGGCCGAAAAACGGGGATGGCAGTCGGGGACTGCCGGCTGCGCGAACGGGTGGTTCCGTCAGTGGATGCCCATCGCTTCGATCTGTTCCTGGTAGCGGTTCCGGATGGTGACCTCTGTCACCTGTGCGACGTCGGCGACCTCGCGCTGTGTCTTCTTCTCGTTACACAGAAGCGACGCGGCGTAGATCGCGGCGGCGGCGTAGCCAGTCGGGGACTTGCCCGAGAGCAGTCCCTTCTCGGCGGTGACGTCGATGATCTCGTTGGCCTTGGCCTGGACTTCCTCGCTGAGACCGAGTTCCGAGACGAAGCGGGGGACGTACTGTTTGGGGTCGACCGGTTCCATCTTCAGGCTGAGTTCCTGGGCGACGTACCGATACGTGCGGCCGATCTCCTTCTGTTCGACGCGGGAGACTTCCGAGACTTCCTCCAGACTCCGGGGGATGTCCTCCTGTCGGCAGGCGGCGTACAGACAGGCGGTGGCGACGCCCTCGATGGAGCGGCCGCGGATGAGGTCCTCGTCCAGGGCACGGCGGTAGATGACCGAGGCGACCTCGCGGACCGAGCGTGGGACCCCGAGCGCGGAAGCCATGCGGTCGATCTCCGAGAGCGCGAACTGGAGGTTGCGCTCGCCGGCGTCCTTGGTCCGGATCCGTTCCTGCCACTTTCGCAGTCGGTGCATCTGGCTGCGCTTCTCCGAGGAGAGCGACCGCCCGTAGGCGTCCTTGTCCTTCCAGTCGATCTGGGTGGTCAGGCCCTTGTCGTGCATCGTCTGGGTGGTCGGCGCGCCCACCCTGGACTTCTCCTGGCGCTCGCTGTGGTTGAACGCCCGCCACTCCGGCCCGCGGTCGATGTTTGCCTCGTCGATGATGAGCCCGCAGTCCTCACAGACGACCTCACCGCCGTCCGCGCTCGTCACGAGCGCCGACGAATCGCACTCCGGGCAGGTCTGTTCGGCCCGCTCATCCTCCGACTCTTGCGCTTTCTCCTCGGACTCCGCGCGCTCACGTTGACGGCTCGGCCGTTCCATTGTTCTTATATAGACAAATTTTGGCCACATTTAAACCTTTCGTCCGCATTTCGTCCTGACTCCGGGGACAGGATTCGTGGATCGGGGATATATACCGCTCTGATGGCTATATACGGCTCTTTGAAGAATTGGATAGCTGTCTAACTCTTCGGGTAGGCCGGTCGAGAGGGGGTAGTCCGGGGGGCCGTACGTACCAGACCTGGGTGATGTTCGTGGGCAGTCCCATGGAGGGAAAAAGGGGCGACACCGGTCGGGGCGGAAACGCTTAATCGGGTTCGCCCGCGCATGGTCGTATGGAGGACGTCGGCCCGCGATGAGCGACAGACCGAAAGGGCGTACCGGTGCGGGCGGCGGTGCGAACGCCGACGGTGACGAGTTCGAGGACGCCGACACCGACGACGACTCGGGGATGAGCGACCTGTTCGACGAACTGGAGGAGTTAGAGGAACTCGTCGACACCGAGGCCGAGCGCGAACAGGTCCGCGAGACGATGCGCGCGGCGATGGAGGCCGACAGGTCCCGGACGTTCGGTCGGGTCGCCTTCGGCTTCGACCGGAGTGACGCCGCGGAGGCGCTGCTGGGCGCGCTCCTCTTTGGCATCCCGATGTTCGTCGAGGGTGGCACCCTGGACGTCGGGCTCTACCTCTCCAAGCACCCGCTCTATTTCGCCGCGACGGGCGGACTCACCATCGGGCTCGTCGTCGCTATCCTCTACGTCGCCGACATCCAGGACGTCCGCGTCATGAACCCGATACTCGGGATCGTCCCGCGGAAACTCCTCGGTGTCCTCGCCGTCTCCATGGGGACTGCACTCTTCATGATGACCGCCTGGGGCCAGGTCGACTGGAGCCAGCCCTGGCTCGCGCTCTGTCAGGTCGGCGTCGCCTGGGTCCCGATGGCTATCGGCGCCGCGCTCGGGGACTTGCTTCCGGGGTGAGTCCGGGCCGTCCACGGGAACCTGCCCGTGCCGTCAGTGTTCGACGAACTCGACGAGGACGCCGCCGGTCGAGCGGGGGTGCAGGAAGGCGACGTCGTGACCCCACGCTCCGGGGCGAGGTTCCTCGTCGACGAGATCGACACCGGCCTCGCGAGCGACGTCGAGCGCCGCTTCGATATCGGTGGTTCGGAGCGCCACGTGGTGTATCCCGGGTCCGTGTTCGTCGAGATAGCGGGGGATCGCGCCGTCGGCGTCGGAAAGCGGTTCGAGCAGTTCGAGGTAGCCGTTGCTCAGGTCGCAAAACGCGACGCGGAGGCCGTCGAACTCCTCCTCGTGGGCGAGCGGGGCGTTGAAGAGCCCGCCATAGAGGTCGGCTAGCCCGTCGAGGTCGTTGGTCGCGATACCCGCGTGGTCGAACTCCATACCGGCAGTGCTCGCGCGGCGGATATAATCGCGGCGACCGCAGATGCTGACTTCGGGCCGCCGAATCTCAACAGGGCACGAGCGACCTGGCCGGTATGGGGAATTTCCCTGGAACGCTGGAGGGTGCGTTTCGTCCCGGCGTATCCGCCCGGGAGACCGTGAACCAAATCTTTTCACCCTTCTTACCCGATGGGCCGACGATGACAGCGCCCTCCAGTGCCCTGGTCGCTCGCGGACTGACGAAGCGATACGGGGACACGGTCGCGATCGAATCGCTCGACCTCGACGTCGATCGGGGCGTCGTTTACGGCTTTCTCGGCCCCAACGGCGCCGGCAAGACGACGACCATGCGCATCCTCACTGGACTGATCGAACCCACCGAAGGTGAGGCCTGGGTCGCCGACACGCCGAGCTCGAACCGCCGCGAGCTGGTCGACCGCATCGGTCTGCTCCCCGAGGAACCACCGCTCTACGACGAGTTGACCGGTCGCGAACAGCTCCAGTTCGCCGCCGACCTGCGCGACCGGTCGTGGGACGACGTCTCGGAGCGCGCCCTGGCCTACTGCGACGCGCTCGAGCTCACCGGGGACCTCGACCGGCGGATCGACGGCTACTCGACGGGAATGTGCCAGAAGACGGCGTTCGTCCAGGCGACCCAGCACGACCCCGACGTGGTCTTTCTCGACGAACCGACGTCGGGACTGGACCCGCGTGCCGCCAAGACGCTCCGCGAACTCATCGTCGACCTCGCGGCCGCCGACACGACCGTCTTCCTGTCGACACACATCCTCCCGGTCGTCGAGGAGATCGCCGACGAAGTGGGTGTCCTCCACGACGCCCGACTCGTCGCCGAGGGGTCGCCAGAGGAACTGGTCGGCGACGCCACTGCCGGCGGTGCGTCAGGCCCGGACGCCGGGGAGGACGCCGACGTCGAGACGGGGGAGGAGGCGGACCTCGAGGACGCGTTCCTCGCGCTGACGAGCGAACCCGAGGCCGCCTGGCAGTCATGAGCGGGGCGAACGCGGCCACCGCGACCGAAACTGAGACCGCTGCGACGGAGCTCACGGCGGTCGACCGGTTGCGCGCGGACGCCCGTGACGCAGGTGTCCTCTGTCGGACGGAACTGCGGACGCGCCTCCGCCATATCCGGGGAGAGCCCCGACAACTGGTCGCGAACGCGTTCATGCTGCTCCTGTTCGGCGTCGGACTCCCGCTCCTGCTGGTCGCACCGGCGCTCTCCTACGGCGAACGACTCGCGAGCGGTCCGGTACCGGCGGGACAGAGCGGCGCCGTCGTCGCGGGGGTCGTTGCGGCCGGACTCTACCTCGGCGGCGCCGGCGGGTTCAACCAGAACCGTACGGGCAGCGTCGGCCCGCTCGTCCGGACGTCGATCCCGCCACGGTCGGTCGCGCTCGGCCGACTCGTGAGCGAGACCGCACAGGCGTCGGTGCTGGTGGTCCCACCGTGGCTCGTCCTGCTCTGTGTCGTCGCGGTCGGGGCCGGGAACCCGCTCCCCGCGCTGTTGCTCGCGCTGGCGACGCTGCCGGTGCTGGTCGCCTCGCTGCTCGTCGGGCGGGTCCTCGGCGACGTGGTGCGCTTCGTGAGCCGAACTATCGGGCTCTCGCTGTGGGCGAAAGCGCTCGCCTTTTTCGGCGTGACGACCGTCTTCTACCTCGGGAGCCAGTCGCTGATACAGTCCCAGGTCGGCGAGTCGGAGGGACTGACCTCGTTTTCCGTCCCGCCGCTGTTGCCCGGGGAACCGCTCCAGGCGTACGCCGTCGCCGTGCTCGATCCGCTCGGTGTTGCCGGTCACCCGCTCGGACTGCTCACCGCGCTCGTCGTGCTGGCGTCGGGGCCGGTCGCACTCGCCGTCGCGCTCCGCGTCGAGGCCGGACTCCTCTCGTTCGAATCGAGCGAGTCGAGCGACGAGCGCGACGTCGCCTCGGGCACTCGCGACGTGCCGCGGCCGTTTACGGTCACGCAGTCGGCGCGGGTCGCCTGGCGCTACCTGCTCCGCACCCGGCGGGACCCCCGGATGCTCGCGCACCTCTTGCCGATGCTGTTCGGCGCGATGGCGATGGGGGCGTCGTTTATCACTGACCCCGAGTCGCTGCTGCTGATCGGTCCCGGTGCGCTCGTCGTCGGCGGAACGACGCTCGCCGGCGCGGCGTACTGTCTGAACCCGCTGGGCGACGACAGCGACCAGTTGCCGCTGCTCCTGACGAGTACCCGCTCGGTCGGCGTCCTGCTCCGGGGCCGCTCGGTGGCCGGTGCGGTCCCCGGACTCGTCCTCGCGGTCGGTATCGGGACACCGCTGACACTGTACCAGCACGGGATCCGCGCCGGGGTCGGCCAGACCCTGCTCGCGCTCCTGCTGGCAGTATCGAGCGCCGGCACCGCACTGGGCGTCGGCGCACTCGTCCCGAAGTTCGAGCGCCGCGAGTACATGAACGTCGAGCGCTCCCACCCCTCGACCGTCGCCGTCGTCGGCTTCTTCTTCGGCGGACTGGTCGTCGGCGTCGCGGGACTTCTCTTGCTGTTCGGGACGCTCGGCGGTGCGTCACTCCCGGTCGTGGCCGCCGGGTGGGCGGTCTATCTCCTCGTCGTCGCCGTCCCACCGGTCGCCGGCTACGTCTACGCCGTCCGAAAGTTCGACGCGCTCACGCTCGACGACGTGTGATAGTGATTATTGTAGATTATTTCCGGATCGCGCCGACACCGGGGCCGGCGCGTACCGGTAAATCGCTACAATAATCACTATGGGGTCAGCGAGGCGAATCCGCCGGTGTCGATCCGGGCCCACCTCGACGGGAGGAGTGCATTGCTTGCCTGTCGCAGGGGCCGCTTCCCGGCGCAACGATACGCTCATAGCGGCTGGACGCCACTGATACGTCGAATGAACCGAAAGACGTATCGGGTGATACTCGTCGCGGCGATCGCGACGCTGGTGTTGGTGGCCGGGTGTACGGGCGACAGCGTGTCGACTGACGTGCCGGGCGCCGACGACGGTGCCGGGAACGACGACGGCGCCGGGAACGCCGACGGTGCCGGGAACGACGACGGCCAATCGGGTGAGGACAGTGACGGCGCTTCGAGCGACAGCGACGATGGAGGTGCGAGCGACGGTGGCGACGGCGGCGACGGCGGTGCCGATGACGCCAGTGACGGGACCGCGGACGACAGCGGCGACGGGTCGGACGCCGGCGAAGACGGCACCAGCGATGGCGGCGACGACCCGGTATCGTCGACGCCGACGCCCGGCGACAGCGGGACGTCCCCGTCGTTCGTGGACGGCGAACACACGCGTGCCCTCGCCGAGTCAGGGAGTTATACTATCGATTACACTATCGACGGGCTATTCACCGGGATGGCAGGGTCCGAGACGGTGCTCGTCGGGCGCGAGCAGGTGAACGTCGACACCGGCGAGCGCTACTCGACGCTGGAGAATCGCGTCGAGAGTGACAACTTCAGCTTCGAGTACTATCTGCCCCCGAACTCCGACACCGCCTACCAGAGAGGGATGGGACAGGTGATGGAGGTCCCCGCCGAGAACGCGGTCTTCTTCAACTTCACGGACCCGGGGACGGGCGAGAGCGCCGAGGAGTGGCCCGAGTTCAGAGAGGCCGGCAGCGGTGAGACGGCGATGGGCCCGGCCACGAAGTGGGTCGTGGACTCCGTCGAGGACCTCCCGGAGGCGACGCGCGACGAGTACGACACCATCGAGAGCGTCACGTTCACGGTGTGGGTCGACGAGGACACGGGCGTCATCGCGAAGTACGACTACCGGATCAGCTACGTCGACGATGGGGAGAGCGGGAACTTCCGTATGACGATCGAACTCAGCGAACTCGGGTCGACGTCCGTCGCAAAACCCGACTGGGCGCCCTGAGCAGGCGCCTGAAGGATAGCTATTGGTGGTGATCGGGGTCTCGCCGTGGCGAGCGCGTTCCGACACGCTAAGGTGGCCCCCGGTCGAACCACCGCCCATGGCTGACGAGCACGACGGGGACCACGACGACGGACACGGCCACGGCGCGGACCGGCCGGAGTACGACCCCTCGAACAAGGAACTCCCCGAGCGGGCGCCCCCGCTGCGAAGCACCGCACCCCAGAGCGACTACACGATGCGCGACGTCGGCGTCGGCGTCGGCGTCCTCGTCGTCGGGCTCGTTCTCACGTTCGGCCTGTCACTCGCGCTGGTGTGACGGTTTCCGGGCCGGTAGTCGAGGCCGAGAGGCGGGGCGTCACCCCATCCGCGCAGGCGGAACCGACTACCGCCTCCCAAACGTATAGGTAGCTGTGTGGGAAAGGCACCCACCGGAGTGACAGGACCACGTGTGCTGCCGCACTGAGACTGCCTATCAGAGTCCCGAGACCCGACTGGAATCGCTCACCCCGAGCGCGAAGTTCGTCTACACGGTGCTCGACTACGAGGGACCGCTGACCCAGAAGGCGCTGGCCGAACAGACACGCCTCTCACAGCGTAGCGTCCGGTCGGCGCTCGCAGACCTCGACGACGCCGACCTCGTCGAAGAACGGATCTACCCGCGCGACGCCCGCCAGCGCCTCTACGCCGTCGTCGACGGGGGCGACGAGCGCTGAAGAGGCCGGAGAAGAAACACCGGCCGGGTTCCGGGAACCTCCCGTCCGGCCCGCCGTCAGTCCGCCGACGCTTCCTCGGGGAGTTCGAACTCGTTGGTGTGGACGCCGCCGTCGTAGGTGCGTTCCAGCGAGACCAGCGAATCCGGTGATTCGACGAGGACGGCCTCGCCGCCGGCGTTTTGCTGGTTCGAGCGGATGACGTTCTCACAGACGACGTTTCCTTTCTGGACCGGCTGTTCCTGGCGCGTGTGGCCGACGATCTGTGGCGGCGACTCGCCGGGGAGGTACCGGAAGTCGAGCCAGACGATGCCGGCGCCGAAGCCGCGCCCGCCCTGACGACCCATGCTGAGAACGCGCCGGTAGTCCTCGATGAGCCGGCGTTGCGTGTCTTCGTCCTCGTCGGTCCCGATGACCGCCTCGAGTTCCGCCATCGCCTCGACGAACTTGTCGTTGAGATAGCGCGCCTGGTAGCGACTGGGCTGGCCCGCGTGGGCGTAGGTGAAGTTGTACCCCTCGTAGGCCGCCACCATGTCGCCGTCGGCGACGGCCGCACAGAGGCGCCGCCGGTCGTCGTCGGTCCGCTGGCCGGAGAACCACTCGTCCCAGTGGACGACCGCGGGGAAGAGGACACCCCACTCGTGGTTGCCCAGCGTCAGGCGTATCCGCCCGGGCGGCGCCTCGCGACTCAGTCGCTCGACGAGTTCGACGACGGCCGCGCTGTCGGGCCCTCGGTCGATCAGGTCGCCGTTGAACACGAGCACGTAATCGTTGTCCGCCCAGTGGAGGCGACCGTCTCCGTCGGCCTCGACGAGCGGGTCGTACTCCCCGTGGTCGCCGACCGTCCGGAGCGCACTGCGGGCCGCGCCCAGATAGCCGTGGATGTCGCTGATACTGACGACCAGCGGGTCGCCATCGAGTCCCCCAACGCCGTCTCGGACGGCCTGCCCCAGCTCGGTCTCGGCGCCGCCCCGAAAGTCGATCATCTCTCCCGTCTCCTCCAGGATACTCGGCTATTGATGGGACTCCGTGAAAACCTTTCGTCAGACGCCAGGCGTGTCACCCCGCCACCGCAGTTCTCACAGCCCGGTCCTCGCGGGTGACTCCCGTGACCTATCGATATCAAATGGGATAATCCTCGTGGTTTTAATTATACTCTGGCCCTGAGAGAGGCTGTAAATGTTCGATGGGAATATAACGTTTGAGATTTACGTGCTCGCGTTCCTGGGAGCGGCCGCGGTCTGTCTGGGTGTGCTTCGGCGGGCGATGCGGGTGGAGGACCGCGACACGAGGCGGGGGCTCGTCGGGTTGCTCGCGTGTAGCGGTGGCTGGGCGGCGTTTCAGGTCGTGTTTCTGGCCGCGCCGACGCGTGGGTTGCAGTACGCCGGCTACGTCGTCAGTCTGGTCGTCGGCCTCGCGACCGTCGGCGGCTGGCTCTACTTCTGTTCGGCCTACACGGGGCGGGAGTTCCACCGGAACCCCGCGGTCCGGCGGGTCGCCCTGGTCGGGTACCTCGGTGTCACCGCGCTCAAAGTCACGAATCCGCTTCACGAGTTCTACTTCACCGTGGACGTCGTGCGTGAGCCGTTCGTTCACCTGACCGTCGAACACGGTGCCGTCCACTGGGTCGTCGCTGGCACCTCGTACGCGCTCGTCGCCGTCGGCTTTTTCATGCTGTTCGAACTGTTCGTCCTCGCCGAGTACGACACCCGACCGCTGCTGGCGGCCGTGAGTACCACGGCGCTGCCGGTGGCGTTCGACGTCGTCGGCTACTCGACGCCCACGCTGATCGACGTCAACTACGAGTCACTCGGGGTCGCAGTGTTCGCAGTCGCGGTCCTGTTCGTCTTCGAGGACCGCTTTCTCTCGGTGCAGGTCACTGGAGCGGTCGACGAGGCGGTGGTCTTTCTCGACGACGAGGGCCGGGTCCGCGATTTCAACCAGCACGCCCGGCGCGTGTTTCCGGCACTGACCGGCGCCACGGGCGACCGATTCGAGCGAGTGCTCCCCGACGCCGCACGGGCACTCTCCGGGCGGGAGGTCCTGGACGTGGACCTGACCGACCGGACCCGCCACTACGCGGTCGACGACACGGCATTCTCGCTGGGCCAGGCCGACATCGGGCGCGCGGTCGTGTTCACCGACGTCACCGAGACGGAGCGCCAGCGACGGGAACTCGACAGGCAAAACGAGCAACTCGAAGAACTGGCCGCGGCTATCCGTCACGAGATCCGAAACAGGCTCCAGGTCGTGAGCGGGCGCGTCTCGGCGGCCGGCCAGGCGCTGGACGACGGCGACGTCGAGCGGGCACGCGAATCCTTCGAGGCCGCCGACGACGCTGCCGACCGGATGGAACGTGTCGTCGGGGACCTCTCCTCGCTGGCCGAGCACGGCCGCTCCGTCGAGGAGACACGGTCGGTCGAGTTCGCCCCTGCCGTCGAACAGGCCTGGGAGCGCGTCGAGACTGGCGATAGCTCACTCGTCGTGACCGACGCGGGGACCGTCGAAGCAGAACCCGGGCGACTGGAGGCGCTGCTCGCGAACGTCTTCCGGTTTCTCGCGGACGACAGCGCGTCGACGGTGGAACTCTCGCTCCGGGCCGACGGGTTCGTCGTGACCGAGGACGGCCGCCCTCCTTCGCCAGACGACCCGGACGTGTTGTTCGAGTACGACGGTGAACTGGCGCGTTTCGGGTCGGGTGTCACCCTGGCGAACGCGGCGATGCTCGCCCGCGCTCACGGCTGGGAGATCTCCTTCGACGCCGACTACGAAGACGGAACCCGGGTGGTCGTCTCCGGAGTCCGTGTCGGCCAGCCCAAACCGGCCGAGGCCGCCGACTGACGCGGGTATTCGGGTGTGGACGCCGGGACAGCGGTCGCGTGACCGCCGAGGAGCGTGCTCTCCGGACCGAGGTCGGCCCAACGGTTTGGGTCCCGCATTTAGGGGGCTCCGTCACTGACCGGTGGCCGATGGGCGACGACCCGGGAGGCGGGAGCGAACTCGCACGCGGGGACACGACCGAGTCACTGGGCGACCGCTACGCCGGACTCACGGACAGATTCATCCACGGGGTGGAACTCGCGGCGGCGACCGTGTTCGCACTCCTGTTCGCCATCGGCGTCGTCGACCTGGGGATCCAGATCGCGGCGGCGATCGCCGACAGGACGATAACCGACCCGAACGTCGTCATCGGCTTCATCGACACCGGACTGCTCTTGCTCATCATCGTCGAGGTGTACCAGACGGTCGTCGCGTACACCCAGGAGAGCGACACCCGCCAGATCGTCCGCCTGGTGATCTACACCGGCGTGATCGCCATGGTCCGGAAGGCGATCATCTTCCGCACGGGCGAGTACGGCTCCGAACGACAGGCACTGCTCGCGGCCGTCGCCTACACCACGATCATCCTGGGTCTCGTCGCGTTACTGCTCGTCGAACGCCGAACCGACCGGGAGTCCTGACAGGAGTTGCGACAGTCGGGTCCGCGGCCACGGGATCACAAAACCCATATCGGCGGGCTGGTAGTATTTATCCGATGGAACGACTCCGGTCGTGGGCGCGGCGGCTGTACGCCCGGTTGCTGGAATCCGAGCTGTCGGGCGTGCCGAGTCACGTCGCCGTCATCCAGGACGGGAACCGCCGGTACGCCTCGAAGCAGGGTGCCGACCCGAGTGACGGCCACCGGGCGGGTGCGGAGACGACCGAGAACGTCCTCCAGTGGTGTGACGAACTGGGCGTCGAGGAACTCACGCTGTACGCCTTCTCGACGGAGAACTTCGACCGGCCCGACGAGGAACGCGAGGCGCTGTTCGACCTCCTCGAATCCAAACTCACGGAGTTCGCCGACGCCGACCGCGTCCACGAGTCGGAGGTACGTATCCGCGCGATCGGCGAGACACACAGGCTCCCCCCGCGAGTCAGGGAGGCCGTCGACTACGCCGAGCGTCGCACCGCGGGGTACGACCGGCTCCACCTCAATATCGCGCTCGCCTACGGCGGTCGTGCCGAACTCCTCTCGGCCGTACGCGACGTCGGCCGGGAAGTCGAGTCGGGCGACCTGAATCCCGCCGAGATCGACGTCGGGACCGTCGAGGACCGCCTCTACGAGGGGCCGGTCCGGGACGTCGACCTCATCATCCGGACCGGCGGCGACGAGCGCACCTCGAACTTCCTGCCCTGGCACGCCAACGGCAACGAGGCCGCCGCCTACTTCTGTACGCCCTACTGGCCCGAATTCCGGAAGGTCGACTTCCTCCGCTCCATCCGCACCTACGAGAGCCGCGAGGAGTCCTGGCGGCGTACCCGTGCCCGCCGGGCGCTCGCGCTCGTCCGGGTGCTCGGCGAGGCGGAAGTGACCGAGGCTCGCCGCGTCCTCTCCCGGTTCAACGACGCCCTCCCGCGGGGCGAACGCGAGGCCCTCGAGGAGAGCGACGCCGAGATCGAGTCGACGGCGGACTGAGGAGACCCCTCGTTCGAAAGAATTGTCCGAGTACTGTCGATTGATGTGGGTCCAGGACGAACAGCGTCGACTGTGGCAGGTCATCGACTCCCCGACGAAGCGGAGACGGAGATGCTGGAGCAGATCCTCACGACAGCGACCGCCGAGCGCTTCCGAAACTTCGTCTGTGAGACTGTATCGCCCGGTTCCGGGGAGTCGGTGCTCTCGGTCGGCTGTGGACCGGGTTTCGAGACGGCAGTCCTCGCACAGTTGGTCGGAGAGCGAGGGAGAGTCACCGGGGTCGACGTGAACGAAGACGTCCTGGATACGGCGAGAAACAGGTGTGGCGACCTGCCACAGAGCTCGTTCGCTCACGGAGACGTGACTGCCCTCCCGGTACAGGACGAACAATACGACTTCGCCATCGCGAAACAGGTGCTCCAGTTCGTCGACGACGCCGACGGGGCGCTGGACGAACTCTATCGGGTCCTCGAACCGGGCGGACGGGTAGCGGTCGTCGAAGTTGCCAGAGACACGCATGTCGTCCACTCGTCGGACCCGGAGCGAACCCGGCGGGCCAACGAGGTGTATCGGGCCGAGAGAGGAGACAGGCATCTCGGAACACGGCTCCGCTCGTCGCTCCCCGAAGCGGGATTCGCCGTCGAAGAGGTCCTCGCGCAGGCGAGAACGCACACGGAAATCGACGACCAGGTCGAGCGTGGGATCGACGTCCAACGTGGCTTCCTGGAGTCGAGCGACGAATTCGCCGAGTCGGAAGTCGATGCGTGGGAACGGGACCTCAGAGACCTCGACGCTGCCGGACAGTTCCTCTCCTGTGCCACGACGTTCCTCTACGTCTGCCGAAAGCCCGATTGAGATAGTGTTCGATTTTAACCTGCTGATACGAGGGCTGCGAGCGTGCTCGCAGGCCGAACGTGGCCTGCACAGACTCCCAAACGCGAGCGAAGCGAGCGTTATCCGAACAGCCGCTCTCGCAGCGACCGTTCGTGGCGTTTCTGGGCGAGCAACACCGAGGAGTCGACGTCCTCGACGACGTCACCGACGACCGAGCGCCCGAGCAGTCGCTGGAGCAGTCCCTGTTCGCTGGCGCCCAGCACGACCAGCGTCGAATCGGCGGCGGCCGACTCGATGGCGCGCTCGACGTCGCCGGTCTCGACGCGGCGCTGTGCGTCGGCCAGGTCGTGCTCGTCGGCCCACTCGGCGAGGAACTCGGCTCCCTGGGCTTCCTCGCTCTCGTCGGCCACGTACAGGAGCGTCACCTCCGAGTCGAACTCCTTCGCCAGCAACCGTGTCACCTCGGCGCCCAGGTCCGAGTCGGGACCGCCTGCGGTGGGCAGGAGGATCCGGCTGGCGTCGAAGTCGCGGTCTCTGAGCGCGAGCACGTCACAGGGGAGTTCCCCGGCGATGTCGTCGAGCGCACCCTCGACGCGGCCGGGCGACCAGTGGGCGCTGGGACCCCACCCCATCACGACGAGGTCGGCCTCGAAGGCGTCGGCGGCGTCGAACACCTCGGCGAACCCCTGGTGGGAGAACACGGTGTGTGTCTCGACGTCGACGCCGAACGTCTCGGTGTCTTCCCGGGCGCGGTCGAGCAGCCCCTGCGAAGTCGCGTCGATATCGACAGCGCGGTCACGGGCCGCTTCGAGTGATGTCTGGTCGGGAACCGTCACGACGTGGGTCGCCACTACCGACCCGCCGCGTGCTTTCGCGACGGCGCTCGCGAGCGTGATGAGCGCCCGCTCGTGTTCGGGGTTGGCGAGCGGGACCATCACCCGGTACTGGCCGCCGTCAGGGGCGGCAACACCGTTCGGGGCGACAGCGCCGGCCGCCGACACCGCGCTGTCGGGCATCTCGTCGGCCCGCGAGGTGACGAAGTCCGCGAGTTCGCCCTCGAAGGTCGCCCGCCGGCGGGCGTAGAGGAAAAACCAGACGACCGCCGCCACGACGAACGCGGCCGTGAGCGCGATCTCGATAGGGTCGAGAAAGGCGATGAGTCCGACCGAACAGAGCGCGCCGACGACCGGCGTGATGGGGTACAGCGGCACCTCGAAGTCAGGGTCGTACTCCGCGGCGTCGGTCTCGCGGAAGACGATCAGCGCGACGTTCGTCAGGGTGTAGACGACCAGATGCAGGCCGCTCGCGGCCTTCGCGAGTACCGAGAGGTCACGCCCGAGGACCGCGATGAAGACGACGATGAGCCCCCCGGTGACGAGGATCGAGCGGTACGGCGTCGCGAAGGAGGGGTGGATGTCGTTGAGCCAGTCGGTGACGATGCCGTCCCGCCCCATCGCGAAGTTGATGCGGGCGGAGGCCAGGATCGAGGCGTTGGCCGACGAGGCAGTGGCGAGCAATGCCGCGAGGGTCACGACTGTCACAGCAACGCCCGTCAATCCACCGGGGAAGGCGGCCTCGGTCACCTGCGCAACGGGGGCGTCGGGACTCAACTCGGGCCACGGGACGACGCCGAGCATGATCGTCACGAGTATCGCGTAGACGACCGTCACGATGGCGACGCTCCCGATGATGGCCAGGGGCAGGTTCCGGCCCGGGTTCTTCAGTTCCTCGCCGATGGTCGCGATCTTCGCGTAGCCCAGGAAGGAGACGAACACGACGGCGGTCCCGGGGAGGATTGCCCCGTAGCCCATCGGCGCGAGACCGCCCTCGCCGACGAGCGTCGCCCAGTCGAAGGAGAGCCAGCCGAAGACCGCGAACACGCTCAGGATCGAGAGCAACACGAGGACGATCACCGTCTGGATGCCACCGGTCTCCTTGGCGCCGATGTAGTTGACACCGACGAATATCACGCCCGCGACCACGGCACCGACCTGGATCTCGGTGAGAAAGAGGAGTCCGGGGACGGGCGCCAGCGTCGCGAGGTACTGGCCGAACCCGATACAGTAGAAGGCACTCGCGAAGGCCAGCCCCATCCAGTCACCCATGCCGGCGACCGACCCGAACAGGGGACCCAGCGAGCGGTTGATGTAGTAGTAGCCGCCCCCGGCCTTTGGCATCGCGGTGCCGAGTTCCGAGACGGTGAAGGCGTTGACCATCGCGACGACGCCGCCGACGAGGAACGAGGCGACGACGATAGGCCCCGCCTCTTGGGCCGCGACACCGGGCAACACGAAGATGCCGGCACCGATCATCGTCCCGATGCCGATCGTCAGCGCCGACAGCAGTCCGAGGTCCTTCGCGAGTTCCTCGTCGCCCTCGCTCATCGGTTACGACTCCCCGCTGTCGCCCGTTCCGAGCGAGACCACTGGCCGGTCAGCTTCCGTGACCAGCCGGAGCGCCCTGTCGCCGGACAGGAACTGGACCAGTCGGCTCCCGCCCCTGGGCTGGAAGGCGATCGCAGTGGCGTCGACCTCCTCGGCCGCGTCGACGATCGCCTCGACGACATCCGACCCGTACGCGACGTGGGTATCGGCGTCGGGGAACCGCTCGCGGAACGCCGCGAACGCCGCCTCGGCCACGTCCTCGCTCTGTTCGACCGGTGTCTTGTCCGGCACTCCACCGCCCTTCTCGACGACGTGAACGACCGTCGTCCGCTCGGGCGCGTACGCGACGAGCGCCGCCGCCGTCGCCCGCGCGTCGGCCACGTTCGCGACTGGTACGAGCGCGTGGGCCATGACCGATCGTCCGTCGACTTCGCCTGACATACCCACAGATTCTACTGAAACACTAAAAATTGTTCGGCCAATTTTCTCTAAAGAATAATTAGGGGAGAGAAACCTTTCGAGCGTTTGTAATCCCTGGTTTCGCGGGCGGCCGAGAAAGGGGCGGACCGACCACCGCAAACGAACGCGAACGATCTACCAGATTTATTTTCGGATCGTTCGTACGGGATGCATGGAGTTCGACGACGTGGACCGGCAGATCGTCTACGAGCTGGCTCGCGAGGCGCGACACACATCGGCACCGGACATCGCCGAGCAGGTCGGCGTCTCGGCGCCGACGGTCAGAAATCGCATCAGGCGTCTCGAATCAGAGGGCGTGATACGGGGCTACCACGCCCACGTCGACTACGAGAAACTGGGCGGGCGGCTGACGAACCTGTTTCTGTGTACGGCGTCGGCGACCGACCGCAAGCGGTTCGCCGAGCGGGTGCTCGAGGTTCCGGGGGTCGTGAACGTCCGCGAAGTGATGACCGGCGACGAGGACCTCCACGTGGTCGTGGTCGGGTCCGACATGGCCGACATCAGGCGGATCGCCCGCGAGATAGCGGCGCTGGGCGTCCACATCGACGACGAGGACCTCCTCTATCGCGAGCACTTCCAGGCGTACGCCCCTTTCGCCGGTGACGGGTCGGATCCCGAACCACCCGTGACCGGTATCGCCGACATCAGCGACGACGCCGACGTGGTCGAGGTGACCGTGGGAGAGGACGCCCCCATCGTCGGACAGTCGCTGGAGTCGGCTGCCGAGGAGGGACTCCTCGACGAGGGAGTGCTCGTCGTCTCGGTCGAAACCGAAGACCAGGACGGCGTCACGCCCGACGGGAAGACGGTCGTCTCCGGCGGGGAGCGGGTGACGCTGTTCTCCCGGACCGGCCTCGCCGAGGAGACGCTCCGGGTGTTCACAGGACAGTGACTCACACGTCACTCGCTTCGCTCGTGACGTGTTCGTCATCTGTGTGGCGGATATCGGTGCCGGCCACGTCGCTCGTGCTCTGCTGAGACCTGGCGGTCTCAGCGCCGCAATCACTCAGTATCGTGGAAAAACCGACAGCCGAATACGAGGGTTGTGGGTTCGATAGCCGACTTCGAGGTCCGCGACCCCGGTCGCGGGCCGAACGTGGCCGGCACAGATCCCCAAACGCGAGCGAAGCGAGCGTTATCCGAACAGCCGCTCGCGCAGCGACCGTTCGTGGCGTTTCTCGGCGAGCAACACCGAGCAGTCGACGTCCTCGACGACGTCCATGACGACCGAGCCGCCGACGAGTCGCTGGAGGAGACCGCGCTCGGTCGCGCCGAGGACGACCATCGTCGACTCGGTGGCGGCGGACTCGATGGCGCGTTCGACGTCGCCGGTCTCGATGCGACGCTGTGCGTCCGGGAGGTCGTGCTCGTCGGCCCACCGGTTCAGGAACTCCGCGCCCTCGGTTTCCTCGCCCGGTTCGGCGACGTACAGCAGGGTGACCTCGGAGTCGAACTGGTCGGCGAGCAGCCGCGCGATCTCGGCGCTCAGGTCGGAGTCCGGACCGCCGGCCGTCGGCACGAGCAGGCGACTCGCGTCGAACCCACGGTCACGAAGCAGGAGGAAGTCACACGGCGGGTCGCCGGTCACCTCGTCCATCGCGCTCTCGGCGCGGCCGGGCGAGCCGTGGGCGTCGGGCCCCCAACCCATCACCGCGATGTCGGCGTCGTAGGTGCGAGCGGCGTCGAAGACCTCCTCGAACCCGCGGTGTGAGAGGATCGTGTGTGTCTCGACGTCGACGCCGAACGTCTCGGCGTCCTCTTTGGCGCGCTCCATGAGGTGCTCGGAACTCTCGTCGATCTCGTCAGCGCGTTCGCGGGCACCGGCGAGGGCGGTCTGGTCGGGTACCTGGACGACGTGTGTGGCGACGACGACCCCGTCGTTGGCCTTCGCGATGGCGCTGGCGAGTGTCATCAGGTCACGCTCGTGTTCCGGATTCGCGAGCGGGACCATCACCCTGTAGCGACCGCCGTTAGTGGCGACGCCCTCGGGGGAAACGGCGTCGGCCGCCGACACCGCCGGTTCGGGCATCGACTCCGAGCGGTCGAGGATGTACTCCGAGAGAATGCCCTGTTTGGTGGCTTCGTTTCTGGCGTAGCCGAGATACCAGACGAGTCCGCCCACGACGAACAGCAACGCGAGCGCGATCTCGACCGGGTCCATGAACGCGATAAGGCCGAAAGAAGTGACAGCCCCCAGGATCGGGACGACCGGATAGAGCGGCACAGTAAAGTCGGGCTGGTACTCCTCGACGTCGGCTGTCCGCATCACGATGAGCGCGAGGTTGAGCAGTCCGTAGACGACGAGATGGAGGACGCTGCCGGCCTTGGCGAGGACCTTGATGTTCCCGATGACGATGAACAGCAGGATGAGCCCGCCGGTGACCGCGATCGACCGGTAGGGTGTGGCAAAGCGCGGATGGATCGCGTTGAGTTTCGTGCTGACGAGTTTGTCCCGCCCCATCGCGAAGTTGATCCGCGACGAGGCGAGGATCGAGGCGTTTGCCGACGAGGCCGTCGCCAGGAGGCCGGCAAACGTCAGTAGTCCGACGCCGATACCGGCGAATCCGACCGACCCGAAGGCGATCTCGGCCACGTCGAGGACGGGCGTCTCGGTGAAGTCGGGGCCGAGCTGTCGCCAGTTGATGACGCCCATCAGGACCACCATGATGATCGCGTACATCACGGTCACGATGACGACGCTCCCGACGACGGCCAGCGGGAGGTTCCGTCCCGGGTTCTTCAGTTCCTCGGCGACGGTCGTGATCTTCGCGAAGCCGAGAAAGGAGACGAACACGAGGCCGGTCGCGGGCATGACTGCGCTCGCGCCGCCGGTTTCGGCGGGGAAAAACGGCCTGAGCGTCGAGAGGTCGGCCTGGAGCACACCGAGTATCGAGAAGACGGTCAGGATCCCGACGAGGAAGGTCACGATGACGATCTGGATGCCGCCGGTCTCCTTGGCGCCGACGTAGTTGACGCCGATGAACGTGAGCCCCGCGAGCAACGCGCCGACCTGGAAGGTAGAGAGTCCGAAGGGGCCGAGCGTCGTCGCCGCGACCTGGACGGTACCCAGCGAGGGCGACGGCAACGGGACGAACGTCGCGAGGTACTCGCCGAAACCGAGCGTGTAGAAGGCGCTCGCGAAGGCAAGGCCCATCCAGTTGCCCCAGCCGGCGACCGAACCGAAGAGGGGGCCGAGCGCGTGGTTCACGTAGTAGTAACTCCCGCCGGCTTTCGGCATCGCCGTCCCGAGTTCGGAGGCCGAGAGGGCAGTGAACAGCGAGATGACGCCGCCGACGACGAAGGAGAGGGCGACGGCGGGGCCCGCGGCCTCGGCTGCCTGGCCCGGCAGGACGAAGATGCCGGCGCCGATCATCGTCCCGACGCCGATGGTCAGCGCCGACAGCAGCCCCAGGTCCTTGGCGAGTTCCTCGTCGCTCACTTCGTACCCTCCGCTGTTTCGCTCGCGTCCCCGCCGTCGTTAGAGTCTCCCGTGGGTTCGGCCGTCTCGACGTCCGGGAGCACGACCACGGGTCGGTCGGTCTCGGTCACCAGCGCAAGTGCGACGTCGCCGGTGAGCAGCCGGACCCAGCGGTTGCCGCTCCGGGGCGTGATGACGATCGAGGTCGCGTTGAAGTCGTCGGCAGCCTCGAAGACAGCCTCGGCGACGTCCGTGCCGAAGACGACCTCCGTCTCGACGTCGAACTCGTCGGGGAGGGTCCTCTCGACGACCTCGAAGACCTCGCCGGCGTACTCCTCTCGCTGTTCGACGGAGGCCTTGTCGGGGGCACCGCCACCCTTCTCGATGACGTGGATAGCCCGCACCCGCCCGACCTCCCGGCCCGCGAGCGCCTCGCAGGTTGCCCTGGCGTCCTCGGGGTCGGCGACGGGGAGCAACACCCGGTCGAACAGGTCCGTCATGGCCGCCCTCCAGCAAGCCCACGGCTCCGAGTAGTTCGCATGTCCGGGTACAGTGAGCGACCCAACTTAACCGCTTCCGTCGACTGGAGAGGGGGCCGTTCGCGTCTCGCCGTTCCGAAACACCCATCAGCCCGCCCCCTGACCCAACAGGTGTTCGATGTCTCGGGTCGCCAACGGCTACGTCAACTACAGGGTCAGCGTCGCCTTCGTCGGGACGGTGCTGAAATTTCTCGCCGTCGCGCCGCTGTTCCCGCTCGTTCTGGCGCTGTACTACGGCGAGAACCCGGTTCCCTTCATCGTGACCAGCGCGGTCATGGTCGCGCTCGGATTCGGCCTCGAACAGCTCCGCAGCGACGGTGATCTGGGCAACCGCGAGGCGTTCCTGCTGGTGAGTCTCTCCTGGCTCGTCGTCCCGCTGGTCGGCACGGTACCGTATCTCGTCGCGGGCACCGGCACCGTCGGCGCTCACACTATCGGCGGGTTCGTCAACGCGCTGTTCGAGTCGATGAGCGGGTTCACGACGACCGGTGCGACCGTCCTGGGGACGATCTCCGTCGAGAAACACGGCCACGCGATGCTCATGTGGCGCCAGCTCAGCCAGTGGCTCGGCGGTATGGGTATCCTCGTGCTCATGGTCGCCATCCTCCCCGAACTCTCCGTCGGTGGCGCCCAGGTCATGAACCAGGAAGCGCCCGGCCTCTCGATCGAGAAACTCACACCACGAATTCAGGAGACTGCCCGGGCGCTGTGGGGCATCTACGCCGCCTTTACCGTCGCGGCGGCGGCGGTCTACTTCCTGATCGGCGCCGTCGGGATCGCCCCGGAGATGGACCTGTACAACGCGGTGGCTCACGCGCTGACGACGATGCCGACCGGCGGGTTCTCGCCGCAAGGCCGGAGTATCGAGGCGTTCGCGCCGGCGATCCAGTGGGCCGTCATGCCCTTTATGATCGTGGCGGGGACGAACTTCGCGCTGTTCTGGTACGTCCTCGACGGTGAGCCCCGCCAGCTGACCGACAACCCCGAGTTCCGGTCGTACCTGCTCGCGATGGCCGTCTTCGGTGTCACGATTTCCGCGCTCTTGCTCGCGGGCCTCGGCATCGCGACCGACCCCGAGAACGTCGCCGCCATCCCCTGGAACGTCGAGAACTCGTTCCGGCAGGGACTCTTTCAGGTCATCTCCATCGTGACGACGACCGGGTACGCGAGCATGGACTTCAACACCTGGCACCCGGCAGCCCAGACGGTCCTGCTCTTTGCCTTCTTCCTGGGGGGGTCAGCCGGGTCGGCCGCGGGCTCTATCAAGATCGTCCGCTGGGTGCTCGTCTCGAAGTCGATGTCGCGGTCCCTGTTCACGTCGATCCACCCGGACGCGATCCATCCCGTTCGGTTCGGACGCGAAGCGGTCGACGAGTCTACTGTCCGGGACGTGTTCGTCTTCGTGATGATCTTCCTGACGCTGTTTGCGGTCTCGACGGTGCTCATCTACCTCGACAGCCTCCGGACGGGACTGGAACTCACGCCGCTGGAAGCCATGAGCGTCGCCATCGCGACACTGGGGAACATCGGGCCGGGATTCGGCGTCGTCGGACCGATGAACAACTTCCTGCCGTTCTCCCCGCCGGCGAAGCTCTACATGGTCTTTCTCATGTGGATCGGCCGCCTGGAGATCCTCTCGGTGCTGGTGATCCTGACGCCGTCGTTCTGGCAGCGGTGAGGATTGGCGACACCGTTCGAGTCGTCTGAGAGGGAAATCCACTTACCGGTGCCGCCAGAATCCCGTGGCATGCATCCGGAGGGCCGCTCGTGCGGATAGTCATCGTCGGCGCCGGCGAGGTTGGGTCGAGTATCGCCGCGAGTCTCGCCAGTAGCCACGACGTGGTCGTCGTCGACATCGACACCGACCGGGTGGAGACGCTCACCTACTCGCTGGATGTCCTCCCGGTCGAGGGTGATGGCACCGACGTCGAGACGCTCCAGTCTGCGGACGTCGGGGACGCGGACATGGTCATCGCCAGCACTGACGACGACGAGACGAACATCGTCACCTGCGGCGCAGCGAAGGTCCTCGGGGACGCCTTCACGATCGCCCGCACCAAGAGCCCCAAGTACCTCAAGGCCTGGGAGCGCAGCCAGCACGCCTTCGGCGTCGACTTCATGGTCTGTACGGACCTGCTCACGGCCGAAGCTATCGTCGGTCTCGCGGGGATGCCGACCGCCCAGGACGTCGACACCTTCGCGGACGGCCTCGTCCAGATGACCGAGTTCGAGATCCCCGAGGAGAGCCCGATCGCTGGCCAGACCGTCGCCGAGGCCGACCAGTTCGACTCACTCACGTTCGCGGGGATCATCCGGGACGACTGCGTCATCATCCCGCGCGGGACGACCGAACTCCGCGGCGGTGACGAGGTCGTCGCCATCGGTAGCCCCGAGAGCATGCGCGAGTTCAGCTCGGCCATCGCGCCCGAGGAGCAGGGCCCACAGGACGTGGTCATCGTCGGCGGCGGCGAGATCGGCTTCCAGACCGCTCGCCTGCTCGAAGAGCGCGGGTTCACTCCCCGACTCATCGAACAGGACGAGGACCGCGCGCGGTGGCTGGCCGAACACCTCCCGAACACCACCGTCCTGAACAGCGACGCGACCGACCAGGACCTGCTCGACCGTGAGAACGTCGGCCTCGCGGACGTGGTCGTCGCGGCGCTGGAAAACGACCAGCAGAACCTGCTCGCGACGCTCATCGCCAAACGGATGGGCACCGGCCGCGCCATCGCCGTCGTCGATACCGGCGACTTTACCGAACTATTCGAGACCGTCGGCATCGACGTGGCCGTCAGCCCGCGCAAGGTCACCGCCGAGGAGATCACCCGCTTTACGCGCGCCCGCCGCGCCGAGAACGTCGCGATCATCGAGGGCGACCAGGCCGAGGTGCTGGAGTTCGAGATCGACACCGACAGCATCCTCGTCGACCGCCCCATCAGGGAGTCGGCAGCGGACTTCCCCGAAGGAGTCGTCATCGGCGCGATCACCCGGGACGGCGAGTTCATCACGCCACGCGGTGACACCGTTATCCGCGAGGGCGACCACGTGATCGTCTTCACCGAGACAGACGTCCTCGACGCTGTGACCGAGAAGCTGTGAGCACGCGCCGGGCGGTCCGCGTCGACTGGCGGACCTGCCTGAGTCTCATCGGCGCCGTCCTCGGGGCGCTGGCCGTCCCGCTCGTTCTCACCGCGGGCGTCGCCCTCTTCTACCGCGAACCGACGCGACCCTTCCTGCTTCCCGCCGGGTTGACGCTCCTCGTCGGCGCCGCACTGACCCGGTTCGAACGTGACGAACTCGGACTCCGCGAGGGGTATCTCATCGTCGCGCTGACGTGGCTCGCGATCGCCGTCGTCGGGGCGCTCCCGTTCGTCTTCGCCGAGAGCGGCGAACTCGCGAAACCAGTCAACGCGCTGTTCGAGTCGACGAGCGGCGTGACGACGACGGGTGCGACGGTCGTCGAGGACTTCGACGCACACGGGCGCTCTATCCATCTCTGGCGGTCGATCCTCCAGTGGATGGGCGGGCTCGGCATCCTCGTCATCGCCGTCGCCCTACTCTCGCAACTGCGCGTCGGTGGTGCCCAGCTCATGGAGACCGAATCCCAGACCCAGGACGTCAACAAACTCACGCCGAACATCGAGGCGACGGCGCGACTCCTGGGGTGGGTCTACGCCGCACTCACGGCACTGATGGTCGCATCCTGGCTCGTCCTCGGTTTCCTCGGAGTCGCACCGAACGTCACCGTCTACGACGCGGTCGCCCACGCCTTCACGGCCGTCTCGACTGCCGGCTTCTCGCCACGGCCGGGGAGTCTCGGTGCCTTCTCGCCGGCCGTCCAGTGGGTGACGATCCCTTTCATGTTCCTCGGTGCGACCAACTTCGTCCTGCTCTATCACCTCACGCAGGGCGAACCCGGCCGCCTCAGAGAGAGCGACGAGTTCTGGTTCTACGTCACCGTCGTCCTCGCATTGACGGGGCTCACCGCCGGGTTCCTGGCCGTCTCCGGGCAGTTCGAGACCGCCGAGCCGACGGTCAGACACGCACTCTTCCAGGTCGTCTCGATACTGACGACGACGGGCTACGCGACGGTGGATTTCAACGTCTGGTCGCCCGCCGCCAAGCACATGCTCTTTCTCGCGATGTTCTCGGGCGGGATGGCGGGGTCGACGACCTGCTCGATCAAGACGCTCCGGTGGGTGATCGTCGCCAAGTCCTTCCGACGGGACCTGTTCACGGAGGTCCACCCCGAGGCGATCCGGCCGGTCAGGCTCTCGGGCCAGGTCGTCGACGAGGGCGTCGTCCGGGACGTCTACGCCTACGTCCTGTTGAGCATCGTCGTCTTCGTCTTGCTCACGGTGTTCGTCGTCACGGACGCCGCCAGGGCTGGTGTCACGGTCACGGAGTTCGACGCGCTCGGCGCGGCGGCCGCTACCTTCCTCAACATCGGTCCGGCCTTCGGCGACGCCGGCCCCTACGGGAGTTACGCCTTCTTCCCGCGTACGACACGGATGGCGTTTATCGTCCTGATGTGGGTCGGCCGCATCGAGATCGTTCCCGTGCTGGTTCTGCTGACACCGACGTACTGGCGGTCGTGACAGCCCGACTACTCGGTGGGCGTGACAGCCCGACTACTGCGGGGTCGCGAGGAACCTTCGTCACTGGTGTCCCATATCACCAGTCAATCTGACACCTACAGCCCGGTCGACAACCGTCGGCTGTTCGTATTGCCACAGGAAGGCGAATCCGGTGAGTAGAGGGGTTGTTGCTCGGACCGAGTCCTTTTACTATCAGGATGAAAGATAGCGGAGTCATGGTCGAGCACACGCGGACTCTCGACTTCAAGGTCGCCTTCGCGATCGGGCTGGGAACGATGATCGCGGCCGGTATCTTCTCGCTGTCCGGCACGGCGGTCTACCAGATCGGGTCCAGTGCCGTGATCGCGTTCGTCATCGCGGCGGTCGTCGCCGGGATCACCGCCGCGGCCTACTCGGAGTTCGCATCGATCTACTCCGAGAACGGCGGCGGCTATCTCTTCAGTTCGCGCACCTTCGAGAACGAACGACTCGTCTACGCCATCGGCGCCATGCTCTTTCTGGGCTACACCGGGACGACCGCCTTCTACCTCGCGACGATGGACGAGTGGGTCTTCGAGTTCGTCCTGCCCGAATCCATCGGGGTACCCGTCCTCGGCGTGCTCCACCCCCACGTCCTGCCCCACGGGACGGCGGGCGTACTCACGGCACTCCTGCTGGGCTGGCTGAACTCGCGGGGTACCGAGGAGAGCGGCACGTTCCAGTTGCTCGTCACCGGCGCGAAAGTCGCCGTCCTCTTTGCGTTCATCGGCGGCGCGGTCACCTACGCCGGGCCGACCGAGGCCGCGAGCACGTTCGCGGGCGACTTCTCGACGGACGCCGTCGGCATCGTCTCCATCGCCGCACTCGCCTTCATCACCTTCTTCGGCTTCTCCGCCATCGCCGCCAGCGCCGGTGAGATAATCGAACCCCGGAAGACGGTTCCACGGGCTATCGCCGCGAGCATCGTCACCGTCACGATACTCTACACGTTCGTCATCGTCGCGATGGTCAACACGCCACAGAACCTCCCGGGGACGACGCTGACCCGCGCCGAGGCTCTCCAGCAGGGTGAGACCGCGATGGGCGTCATCGCCTCGGCGTTCCTGGGACCTGCCGGACAGACGCTCATCGTCGCCGGTGCCATCTTCAGCATGGTCAGCGCCTCGAACGCGTCGATACTGGCGGCCAGCGGCATCGGGTCGCTCATGGGCCGGCAGGGACAGGCCCCACGACGCTTCTCGCACATTCACCCCGAGTTCGGGACGCCGTTCTGGAGTGTTACCGGTGCGACGGCGACCATCGTCGCGCTCATCGTCGTCTTCATCGGGCTGTTCCCCGCCGAGGGGGGCGTTCTCCCCTTCGATCTGACGCTCTCGCTCCCACTCGTGGGCACCACGACGTTCACCGACCTCGGGCTGGAGCCGCTGACCGGGTTCGCCACGCTCAATCTGCTGTTGCCGCTCTCGGTGGTCAACGTCGCACTCATCTACTCGCGACGGCGGTTCCCGGACGTCGAACGGGGCTTTCGCGTCCCCGGCGTGCCGGTGTTGCCCGCCATCGGCGTCGTCGCCAACGTCGCGCTCATCTACAACCTCCCGTTCAAGGGCGTCGTCACCGGCCTCCTCGCCGTCCTCGCCCTGGTCGTCGCCTACCTGCTCTGGGGCGGCGCACCGGACGTCTCCGAACTGATCGCGGAGGTGGTCGAACCCGAGGCCCGCGCACCGTCGACGAACGGGGAGGAGAGCGACCGGTTCACCGTACTCGTGCCGGTCGCCCGTCCCGAGCGCGCGGTGCGATACGTCCGTCTCGCCGCGCTGCTCGGACGGCTCCACGACGACGACCCGTTCGTGGAGGTGCTGACGGTCACGCAGATCCCCGACCAGACACCCTCCGAGATGGAGGAGGTTCAGGACACTGCCAGGGCCCGGGTCAACCGGATCGAGGGGCGACTTGCCGACGCCGACCTCGACATCGAGTACACGGTGTCGGGACACATCTGCCGGGACATCTCCTTCGACATCCTCCAGACGGCCCGCGAGGACCGGCCGGACGCCATCGTCATGGGCTACCCGGAGAGTCACCACGAAGTCGCCGAGACTGTCGAGTTCGAGGCGCCCTGTGACGTCTACTTCGCGAGCGGCTTCGACGACTCGCCGGATTTCTCGGTCGTCACCATCGGCGCCGGCGGCGGTCCCCACCACCAGGGCATCCTCCCGGTCGTCGACCGGATGGCCAACGCGGGGAGCGAGATCCACCTCGTCACCGTCTCGCCGTCCAGCGGTGGCGTCCGCGAACACCCCGAGGACACGGTCGCCGAACTCTCGAACGTCCCCGAGTTGCAGATGCACAACGTTTCCGCCGCGTCGGTCGCCGAGGGGCTCGTTTCGGCCGCCGAAGAACAGAACAGCGTCCTGATCGTCGGTGCGACCCGGACTCGCCGGCTCCGCCGCTGGGTGTTCGGCAGTACCCCGGACCGGGTCATCGCCCTCGCCGAGGAGGCGGACGTGCCGGTCATCGTCTTCGCGACGAGTCGCGGGATCACGGGACCGCTGGAGGACTACACGTATCCGGTCTTCCGGCGGATCAGGCGGGTCTTCTCTGACGGCCGTGCGTCCCCAGGTGGCTCCCCCGACGGGAGTGACCGGTCGTAGTCGCCCCGGACCGTCCCGTGGGCGTGGCTCCGGCGGCGACAAACGCCACATAAATAACGGCCCCTCGCAAAGGCCGGGTATGGACCCGAAGATCCTGATCCTCGGACCGCCGGGTGCGGGCAAGGGTACGCAGAGCGACCGCCTCGCGACGGAGTTCGGCGTCGAACACGTCACGACGGGCGACGCGCTGCGCAACAACAAAGACCAGGACATCAGCGACCTGGGACTGGAGTACGACACCCCCGGGGAGTACATGGACCGGGGCGAACTCGTCCCCGACGCGGTCGTCGACGCGATGGTCGAGGAGGCCCTCTCGGAGGCCGACGGGTTCGTCCTCGACGGCTACCCGCGCAACGACGACCAGGCCGCCGCCCTCGAAGACATGACCGACCTCGACGTCGTGCTTGTCCTCACGGTTCCCGAGGAGGAACTCGTCGGTCGACTCACCGGCCGGCGCGTCTGTGACGACTGTGGCGCGAACTTCCACGTCGAGTACAGCCCGCCCAAGGCCGACGGCGTCTGTGACAAGTGCGGCGGCGAACTGATCCAGCGCGAGGACGACACCGAGGAGGTCGTCCGCGAGCGTCTGGAGGTCTACCACGACAACACCGAACCCGTCCTCGACCGCTACGCCGACCACGAGGGCTACGTCGAGGTCGACGGCGACCAGTCGCCCGGGGAGGTCTGGAACGACGTCCGCGAGGCAGTCCGCTCGAACGCGTGAAGTAAAAACTTGATAACGGACGAGTACGGAGATATACAGCAATGGCACGGACCGCGAAGAAAGCGGAGTCGCTGGCCGAGGAGAGCCAGGCGATGGCGGACGCGATGTCGTACGTCCTCGACGTGGCCGACGAGAAGGGGGTCGTCACGTGGAGCGACGTCAGCGACGACATCTCCAGCGGCGAGTGGGGCCGACTCATCGAACAGGGCATCCTCGTCGACGTCGACGGTGACGGCTTCGTCGTCGACGACCCCGAGGGCGTCCGCGAGGCCATCGGCGAGGACGACTCCGACTCGGGGTCCTGGTCGTCGTCGACGAGCGACTCGGGAACCGACACCGATAGCTCGACCGACGACGAGGACGACGAAGACGGGGGCTGGTCGAAGTGGGACAAACTCGCCGCCGGCGGGACCGTCCTGCTCTTTCTGGGCTACTCCCAGCCGCCGATCCGCGACACGATCGGTGGCGTCCTCGACATCGCGCTGGGCCCGCTGGCCTCGACGCTCCCGTTCTACGTGATGATCCTCGTCCTCGCCATCTTCACGAGCCTGAACTCGGCCATCCTGCAGGGCAAGCTGATGGACATGGACAAGATGGGCGAGTACCAGGGCCGGATGCAGGAGATCCAGGAGCGCCGCAAGGAGGCCAAAGAGCGCGGCGACGACGAGGCCTTAGAAGAGATCCAGGAGGAACAGATGGAGGCGATGGGCGACCAGCTGGGCATGTTCAAAGAGCAGTTCCGCCCGATGGTGTGGATCATGCTCGTCAACATCCCCGTGTTCCTGT
>Ga0207813_100332_pt1 | contig 29955 bp, 21 predicted proteins | sample A23E3SouthBayCA_2_FD_187730 | JGI IMG/M metagenome (GOLD analysis project Ga0207813, IMG submission 187730) | Aerobic enrichment media microbial communities from Eden Landing Ponds, California, USA - A23 E3 (4) (SPAdes) | ecosystem: Environmental > Aquatic > Marine > Unclassified | place... | reverse complement strand
TACGACGGCGAGACCTACGACGCCCGCCGCGAGACGCCCGGGTGGAATACGCCAGCATTCGACGAGCGAGACGACGGCGAGGCGTTCGACGACGGCGACTGGGACGACGCCGCGGTCGTCGACGCACCCGGTGGGACGCTCCGTCCCCAGCGCATCGAGTCGATGGGTGTGGTCGAGACGTTCGACGTCGACACCGTGTACGACCACCCCGAGGGACCCATCCTCGACTTCGGGCAGAACCTCACCGGCTGGGTCGAACTCGCCATCGAAGGCGCGGAGTCGGGGGACGAAGTGACGATCAGCCACGCCGAGGCGCTGACCGACGACGGCGACCTCTCGACGACGGACCTGCGGACGGCCGACGCGACCGACACCTACGTCGCCCGCGGGGACGGGGGCGCGGGCGGGGGCAGGGGCGAGAGCGGGGACGGGGACCAGACAGAGACGTACGAACCCCGTTTCACCTACCACGGGTTCCGGTACGCGCAGGTGTCGGGCTACCCGGGCGAGTTCGACCCCGCGAACGCCACCGCCAAAGTGGTCACGACGGCGATGGACCGCCGCGGCGAGTTCGCCTGTTCGAACGAGGAACTGAACCGGGTCCAGCACAACGCGGTGTGGGGACTCCGGGGGAACACCCACTCGATCCCGGAGGACTGCCCGCAACGCGACGAGCGCTTCGGATGGACCGGCGACGCACACATCTCGACGCGTGCGCTCCTGTTCAACTTCGATTCGGTGCGCTTCGACGAGAAGTGGACCCGCGACCACGACGACGCAGCCTCGCCGATGGGGTACGTCCCGGACGTCATTCCCGACAAGAAGGCCGAACGCCCCGCCGACCCGACGTGGTCGATCACCCGAGTGATGGTGCCGTGGTATCTCTACCGTCACGACGGCGACGAGCGGGTCCTCCGGGAGCACTACGAGGGAATGTGTGCCTACCTCGACTACTGGCACTCGGTCACGGAGGACGGGATCCTCGGGGCCGAGTACGGCAAGTACGGCGACTGGCTCACCTTCGAGAACGCCGACCCCGACGAGCCCCGGCGGGGCCTCCCTCACGACCTCTTCAACACCGCGTTCCTCTACCAGGTCACGGATACCTTCGCGAAGATCGCGAGCGTCCTCGGGAACGACGCCGACGCCGCGGCCTATCGCGAGCGGGCCGAGACGGTCGCCGACGCGTTCGACGACGAGTTCTTCGACCGCGAGGCGGGCGTCTACGGGCCCGGCACGCAGGCGTCGTACTCGGTGCCGCTCTTCCTGGGACTGGTCCCCGACGGCGAACAGTCGCGGGTGGCCGCGAACCTCGCCGAGAAAGTCCGAGAGGACGGCGGGAAACTCCGGAGTGGCTTCCTCGGGACGCGGCCGCTGGTCCACACGCTGGCCGACCACGGCCACGCCGAGCTGGCCTACGAGGTCGTGAGCCAGCCCGAGCGGCCGGGGTGGGTGTACATGGTGCGGAACGGCGCGACGACGATGTGGGAGCGCTGGAACTCCGACGAGAGCGTCGGCTCGGGGATGAACTCGCTGAACCACTCCCCGTTCACCCACGTCTCGGAGTTCTTCTACGAGGTGCTCGCGGGCATCCGCGTCGAGGACCGGCCGATGACCGAGGGCGTCACCGTAGCGCCCGCACTCGTCGGGGACCTGGACTGGGTCGAAGCGAGCGTCGAGACCCGCAACGGCGACCTGGCCGTCGCGTGGGAGCGCGCGAGTGCGGCGAGAGACGGCGACGGCGGAGAAGCAAGTGAGACGAGCAGCGGCGACCGTGACGGATACGACCTCTCGGTGACAGTCCCCTGGAACGGGACGGCGACGGTCGAACTCCCGGACGCCGGGGGAGGAACCGTGACTGAATCCGGGAACGCCCTGTCGACCGAGGACGACGTTCCCGACAGCGTCGGGGGTGTCCGGTCTGTCGAGCGCGACGGTGACACGCTCGTCGTCGAGGTCGGCGCGGGCACCTACGAGTTCGTCGTCGAGTAGCGAGTGGCCACGACTCCGGAGCGCCACGCGCCTCGCCACCCGAAACGGTGCGCGCCTCGTCCACCCGAAACGGAGGCCTTTTGCGCGCGCTCCGCGGGCTATCACGCATGACCGAGGACGCGAGCGGTGGCGACAGCGAGCCACCCGCGGCGGAAGGGGAGAAAGAGGCCGAAGAGGAGGAAGCGGAGCAAGCGGAAGGGCTGACCTACGCAGAGGCGGGCGTCGACATCGCGGGCCAGGAGGCGGCGACGGCGGCGCTCGTGGGTGCAACGGGCGAGTTCGAGGGTGACTTCGCCGGACTGCTGGACATCGGCGACCGCTATCTCGCCCTCGCCGCGGACGGCGTCGGGACGAAACTGCTCGTCGCCGAAGCCGTCGACGACTACTCGACGATCGGCATCGACTGTATCGCGATGAACGCCAACGACCTCGTCGCGGCGGGCGTCGAACCGGTCGCGTTCGTCGACTACCTGGCCGTCGAGGAACCGGACGACGAGACCGCCGAACAGATCGGCGAGGGGCTGCGCGTGGGCGCCGAGCGGGCGGGTGTCGCGCTCGTCGGCGGCGAGACGGCCGTCATGCCCGACGTGATCCGCGGGCTGGACATCGCGGGGACCTGCGCCGGACTCGCACCGAAGGACGGCCCGTTCCCCGGCGCGGCCGAGGTCGGCGACGCGCTCGTCGGCTGGCCCTCCTCGGGGATCCACTCCAACGGGCTCACGCTGGCTCGCGAAGCCGTCACCCGCGAGCACGAGTACACCGACCCGTTCCCGCCGGATCCCGACCGCTCTATCGCCGAGGCACTGCTCGAACCGACGCGCATCTACGCGGACGTCCTCCCCGTCCTCAGGGACCACGAGACCCACGCCGCCGCCCACGTCACCGGCGGCGGGTGGACGAACCTCGCGCGCATGGGCGAGTGTCGCTACGAGGTCACCGACCCCTTCGACGCCCAGTCGGTCTTCGAATTCGTCCAGTCCGAGGGCAACGTCGACGACGAGGAGATGCACCGCACGTTCAACATGGGCACCGGGTTCGTCGCAGCGCTCCCACGAGCGGAGGCAGAATCCCTCGTGGAGGCGAGCGAAGACGGCCGGATCATCGGGCAGGTCGAAGCGGGCGACGGGACCGTCGCGGTCCGCGGACTGGAACTGTAACGTCCGGCGGCTCTGGCGCCGGTTCACCGCGAGGGAGCGGAGCGACCGAGCGGCTTTTTGGTCCAGCTTTTTCGAGGAGCCCTCCCCGCAGCGAGCCGCAGGCTCGCGAGGAAGGGTGACGAAGAAAAAGGTGGTTGCGGCACCGGGTTCGTGGCGGCGCTCCCACAGGCGGCGGCCGAATCAGTCGTCGAGGCGAGCGACGACGCACGAATCATCGGGCAGGTCGAAGCGGGCGACGGGACCGTCGCGGTTCGCGGACTGGAACTCTGAGTCGGGCGACAGTGTCGCCGGTACGTCGCGCGGGAACGGTGCCGGGTCACTCCGGCGAGGTTCCGGAACCGGGTTCGCAATCGTCAAACCGTTCCTCGACGGCCGCGTCGTGCTCGGAGCCGTGGAGTGCGGCCTCGAACAGCGACGCCGTGTCGAGGTCGGCGGCGACGTCGTCGAGTCGGCCCCGGACGTAACCCAGCCGATTCTGGGGGTCGTCACCGCGGGTCTCGCCCTCCGTCTCCCGCCGTGCGAGCGCGAAGTACTCGTCGAGCGCCGTCCGGTACTGGGCCAGGGTGGCGAGATGCTCGACGTCGGCACGGACAGCCCGGTCCGTCCCCGACGGATCGACGACAGGCGGACTGTTCTCGGCGCCACTCGGTGACTCGTCGCCGTCCCTGTCCTCGTCACCGCCCGCAGGCGACGCGTCCAGAAGTCCGATCCGACAGGGAAGTCCGCGTTCGTCGACCGACCGGCGGACACGCTCGACTGCCTCCGGCCCGAGGCCGGGTGCGACGAGCACGACATCGACCTCGGCGTCGAGGCGGTCGAGTACCTCCTCCGTGCTGTAGGCAGTCCGGACGACGCACGTCTCGCGCAACCGGTCGGCCAGGTCGTCGGTCACGGACGGCTCGGCACCCGCGACGACGACCAGCGGCCGGACCGCGACCATAGCCGGGTGATGAACCCCCCGGTATAAAGTATCACCCCTCTCTCGTCCGGTGGTTACTACCAGCAAGAGGATAGTTCGGTGGCGACTCGACTGTCGAACGCGACGATGCCGCCGCAGGCGGCCACGAACGTGTGTTACTGCTTACCGAACACCCGAGCATGTTACCTAGATGTGACAAACATTTCAAATTAACGGAAAATATCGTTGGTAAGTTATCCCCAAATTTTAGATAAATTAAATCACAAACTCGCGAAATCAACAGTTGGCTATGAGCCAAGAAACGTCGCGAATCCGGACGTACCTGGAAGAGAACCCCAAATGGATCGGCATTCTGTTCGCAGCGATGATGCTGCTGTCCCAGGTCGGGATGGTGGCAGCTGACCCCGGCGGCACGTCGATCGCGGGCCCGTAAGTTTTCGATTCTCGACAGCGCTTACTCCTTCGGCGTCAGATTGTGACTCCACTGTAGTTCCGAGTCCTCGATAATCGGCACGTCCTGTTTGAGTAGATAGTCTATCATTTCCTCCTCACCGAGTTCGATAGAACACATCTCCCCGGCGTTCAGGTGATAGCGGGCGTAGCCGTTCAGATGCGGGTGAAATATCGTTCCGAGCCGGTAGTCGAGGCGCGGATAGCCGTGGAGTGACAGACAGCAGTCTCCGCAGTCTGTCCGGGTGATCTCGGCGTGATACGGCGTTCCGGACTCGTGTTTGACGACGGACGCGGAGCTGTCGCCGACGACGATGTAGTGGTGGCCGATCTGTTCGTACTGTTTGATTATCTCGACAGTCGCGGCCAGCGAGAACCCCTGGTTCAGGAGACGAGCGACCGTCCGGCCGACGGAGGTGGCGGCTTCGTTGACGATATCCGTCACGGTTGCGATACCGGCCATCGCACCGTTCTCGACGAGGCCGTACCCCTGGTCGTAGGAGTCACAGGCGTTCAGGAGGAACGCGCTCACGCCGACGTCGTCCAGTTCCTGGGTGTCGAGGTAGCCGTCGGGACAGCGGATCCCCTCCTCGTCGACGTGACCGATGTAGTGCAGGAAATCGACGTCCGACCCCAGGAGCGTCCGCATCTCCCCGGTCGTGAGTTCCTCGTCGAAGCTGATGTCGAACTGGATCCAGTCGCGCGTGCCGTAGATCTCGGAGACGACGTTCTCGTCGGCCATCCGCTCGTCGTTGCAGACGACGGCGACGCGGATCTGCGGGTCCGTGGTCGGTTCGTACGTGAGTCGGCGGCGGAACGAGTCCTCGGTCATCTTGCTCGCGCCGACGGGGACGCCCTCGCCGACGTAGGTCTGCTCGATGCTGTCGGCGTCGGCGGGCCTGAAGACCGTCTCTTCGACCGTCGCGGAGGAGGACGAGGACGACGACCGGGTACGCGTCGAGCGGGTCAGCGTCGCCGTGTCCGGGCCACGGAGTTCCTGTGGCTGGTTGCGGAAGATCGACTGTATCTGGTCCGCGACCTCGTCGCTCGTCCGGCCCATGCCGGGTGGTTCGGGGCATCGAACGACGGCGAGTTCGTCCGCCAGGAACGGGAGCGTCCCGACGTACTCCGGGTCCGGGCGCACGTCCGCGGTCAGTTTCCACGTCGGCATCGCGTCGGTCAGCGCCGCGGCCGGTACCTGCATGTACTCCCCGACCTGCTCGGCGGTCGACCGCTCGTACAGCGCCGCGAAGTCGAGGTCGACGCGTTCCTCGACGCTGGTGCGCTCGGCCAGGTCGACCTCGTAGTAGCCCTCGGTGCGAGTGACACAGTCGAGCAGGAACGACTGTTTGAGGACGCGTGCGACCGAGGCCTCGAAGCCGTCACCGGGCACGAACGCACAGTCGCGCTCGCCGTCGAGGGGATAGGTCCACCCGTCGCCGACGAGTCGGGGTTCCGGACCGGGTCGCACCGTCGCTCCGAAGTAGTACGCCAGCGGCGCGACCGGGTAGATGTACTCGAAAAGGGGCGGCACCTCGACGGTGAGCCCGGTGTCGGGAGCTTCGATCCCGTCGGGGATCGACAGTTCGTCGCCCCGTTCGACGAGCGGCGGGTGGCCACGGAGCGTCGGGAACGACCGTTCGCACGTCGTCGTCTTCAGCGCCGAGCCGAGCGTCGAGAGCGCTCGCATCACGTCCTCGGGTTCGTCGGTCGTCGTCACCGTCGCCGCGGGCTGTTCGTGGTACGACCGGGCACCGACGTGGACCTCGTCCCCACCGAACTCGAACCGGATCGACTCTTCGGTGGCCCGCACGTCGACTGCACCTTCGACCGAGAGGTAGAATTTCACCTGCGACGTCGGTAGTTCGACGTTGTACCGCGCGGGCGGGAGCGAGACCGTGTCCCCGATGTCGACCTCCGCGACGGTAGCACCCGACGCGTTCCTGATCCACGTGTCGACGAAGTACGGCATCTCGATCGAGTCCGTCGAAACAGTCGCCGCCGCGTCGACGGGGAAGTAAAAACGGCCCGTATCACACGCCGAAACGTCGACGGATCCGGCGGTCAGCAGCGTGAACTGGGCGTCCTGTATCGGGTCGACGACCTGCAGTCCGTCACGACTCGGGTGGGGGCGTATCCGCGGCGTCGTCGCGTCCAGGTCGTCGTTCATAGTGGGGCCGGTCGGTGCGAAGACCGGTGGGCGAGCGCGACCGCCACACCGGCGTCAGTACCTCTGATCTGCGTGTAGGCAGAGAAAAGCCTGTTGCCCAGTGTCATTCGAGAATCACGTCCGCGTCAGCGACCATCGAACGCCGGCTGAACGGCAGTCAGTCCGAGAAGAGGCTGGTGTGGACCGGTGCGAACGACCGGCCGTCGTCCTCGGGGACCTCCTCGGTGTCGGAGACGGCGTTGCCCTCGACACCGTCGGCGAGGAAGTCGGCCAGCGGCGGACCGACGCTCTCGGGTTCGACGAGGAAGGCGTCGTGGCCGTGGTCGCTCTCGACGACGTGGTGGGCGGTCTCGACGCCGGCCGCCCGGAGCGCCTCGGCCAGTTCCTCGGCCTGGGCCGGAGTGAAATGCCAGTCCGCGGTAAAGGAAAGCGCGAGCGCCTCCCCCTCGAAGGCCGCCAGAGCGTCCTCGTCGGAGTCGAAGCCCGCCGAGAGGTCGTAGTTGTCCATGGCCCGGGTCAGGTACAGGTAGGAGTTGGCGTCGAAGCGCTCGACGAACTTCTCTGCCTGGTAGTCGAGGTAGGACTCGACGTCGCGGTAGGGGAAGAAGCCGGCGGCGGGGTCGACCGGGAACGAGCGGGCGGCGTCGCGACCGGCTCCCCGCCGGCCGAACTTCTGTTCCATCGACGCCTTCGAGAGGTACATGACGTGGCCGATCTGGCGGGCGAGTGCCAGCCCCTCCTTGGGCGGTGTCCCGCTGGCGTCGACCCCCTCCCCGCCCTCGTCGGGGTCGCCGTAGTAGTCCCCGCCCTGCCAGTCGTCGTCGGTGGTGATCGCCCGGCGAGCGATGGCGTCCAGCGCGAGACACTGGGTGTCGAGGCGGGCGGCGGCCGCGATGGGGACGATCCGCTCGACGTGGTCGGGATGTCTCCTGGCCCACTCGAGGACGTTCATCCCGCCCACGCTGCCGCCGACGACGGCGTGGAGGTGGGGGATCCCGAGTTCGTCCAGCAACTGGCGCTGTGCTTCGGTCCAGTCGGTGACGGTCACCGCGGGGAAGTCCGTCCCGTAGTAGTCGCCGGTCTCGGGGTTGACGCTGGCGGGACCGGTCGTCCCGTAACACGACCCGGGGACGTTCGCACAGAGGACGTAGTACTCGCGGGTGTCGATGGCCTTGCCGGGCCCGACGAAGTCGTCCCACCAGGCACGGGCCTGGTCGCCGCCGTCGAACTCGCCGCGGTGGCCGGCGACGTGGGCGCTGCCGGTCAGCGCGTGGCAGACGAGGACGGCGTTGTCGCCGGTGAACTCCCCGTAGGCCTCGTAGGCGACTTCTAACTCGGGGATCGAGCGGCCACACTCGAACTCGAACTCGCCCAGCGAGACGGTGTCGCGTTCGACCTCCATGTTACTTCGCTCCCCCAGTTTCGTTCGCCCGGTCGATCGCCCGGTCGAGGTCTGCCAGGATGTCGTCGACGTCCTCGATACCCACCGAAAGGCGGACGAGGTCGGGCGTGACGCCGCTGGCGCGCTGTTCGGCCTCGCTGAGCTGGGCGTGAGTCGTCGAGGCTGGATGGATGATCAGCGTCTTCGCGTCGCCGATGTTGGCGAGGAACTGCGCGAGGTCGGTCTCCTCGCAGACCGTCTTGCCCGCCTCGAACCCGCCCGACAGTCCGAACGCGACCATGCCGCCGTACCCCCCGTCGAGGTACTCGTCGGCGAGGTCGTGGGTCTCGTGGGAGTCGAGGCCGGGGTAGGTGACCCACTCGACGCCGGGGTGGTCGGCGAGGTGGTCGGCGACGGCGCGGGCGTTCTCGCAGTGGCGTTCCATCCGCAGGGAGAGCGTCTCGACTCCCTGCAGGGTGGTCCAGGCGTCGAAGGGTTTCTGGCCGTCACCGAGCGACCGGACGGCGCGCTGTCGGGCGGCGACGGCGAAGGCACGGTCCCCGAAGCGCTCGGCGAAGGTCACACCCTCGAAGGCCGGGTTCGGCCCGCCCAGTTCCGGGAACTTCTCGGGGTACTCGCCCCACGGGAACGACCCCCCGTCGACGAGGACCCCCCCGACCGTCGTCCCGGAACCGTGGATCCACTTCGTGGTGGACTCCCAGACGACGTCCGCCCCGTGGTCGAGCGGGTTGCACAGGGCGGGTGTCGCGAACGTGTTGTCGACGAAGACCGGCACCCCCCGCTCGTGTGCCACCTCGGCGATCTCCTCCATCGGCGGGACGACCAGCGACGGGTTACCGATGGTCTCGTAGTGGACGTAGGCCGTGTTCTCGTCGATGGCGTCGGCGTAGGCCGATGGATCCAGGGTGTCGACGAACCGCGCCTCGACGCCCCGGCGCGACCCCATCTTCGAGAGATACGAGTGGGTCCCGCCGTAGATAGAGGAGGCCGAGACGACGTTGTCGCCGGCGCTCGCGAGGATCGAGGTGCCCGCGTCCAGTGCGGCCATCCCCGAGGCGGTCGCGACGGCCGCGGTGCCGTTCTCCAGCGAGGCGAGGCGTCGCTCCAGCGTCGAGACGGTCGGGTTGTCGAAGCGAGAGTAGACGTTGCCCTCCGCGTCCAGCGCGTACAGGTCCGCGGCGTGGTCGGCGTCCTCGAAGACGTACGATGTCGTCTGGTGGATTGGCGGGGCGCGCGCCCCTGTCCCCTCGTCCGGCGACTCCTGGCCGGCGTGGATACAGCGGGTCCCGAACCGGTGCGAGGCAGTCATGTGCTACGTGCATATTCCTCCAAAATCTTATAACCACGAGTTACGGCAACATTCTCAGCGTGTGAGATTGACAGGCACGACGCTGCTCACCGCCAGCGGTCGTTCGGGGCCCCCTTCGATTTACTGGAAGAGGACCGTCGGCGGCCGAGCGGCGTCCGCGACGGAGGTGTCGGGGCCGATCGCGGGGAGGCGGAGCGTGACGCGGCTGCCGTCGGCGTCCCCGGGCGTGTCGACCTGACAGGAGCCGCCGTAGCGGGTCACGACCCAGTTGACGAGCCAGAGCCCGAGTCCGGAGCCGTGTTCGAGCTGGGTCTCCTCGCCGCGTTCGATCACTGCGGCTTCGGTCCCTGGGATGCCGGGGCCGTCGTCGGCGACGGTGAGTTCGACCCACGCGCCCCCGTCAGCGGCGATCTCCGGGCGGGTACCCCCGTCGGCTGCGGACGGCCCGCTCACGGTACGGGCCCCGAGCTCGACCTGCGGTTCGTCGCCACCGTGTTTGAGCGCGTTCTCGACGAGTTCGGCGAGCGCGCGGTCGAGTTCACCCCCGGCACAGACCCCGTCGTCGGTCTCGACGGCCACGTCGACGGTCGCCGCCGGGAACTGCTCGCGGTAGCGGGTCGCGACGTCCGACAGGAGCGCCCCGGGGTCGAGTCGTTCGGGCTCGCGCTCAGTACGGGCGTAGCGTTCGAGTTCGCGGGCCCGCTCGCTCAACCCGACGATCCGGTCGGCGGTTCCGGTGAGACGCTCGCCCAGGTCCGTGGTGTCGACGCGCCGGTCGTCGTCCTCCTGAAGGTGACTGCCCACTCCGAGGACGACGTTCATCTCGTTGCGGAGGTTGTGCCGGAGCACCCGGTTGAGCAGTCGGACGAGCTGTTCGGTCCGTTTGCGCTCGGTGACGTCGGCCTGGAACCCCAGGAAACGCGTCACGTCGCCGTCGTCGTCGGTGACCGGGCTGACCCGGACCTGGTTCCAGAACGGCGTCCCGTCGGCGCGGTAGTTGACCAGTTCCGTCGAGACCGGCTCGGCGGCAGCGACGCCCTCGCGGAGTCGGGCCACCGGCTCGTCGTCGGTGGCCGGGCCCTGCAGGAACCGGCAGTTGCGACCCACGAGTTCGCCGGCGTCGTAGCCGGTCAGCCGCTCGAACCCCTCGTTGGCGTAGACCAGCGGCGTGTTCGGCCGGCCGGCGTCGGCGATCGAGATGCCGATGCTGGCCTCGTCCATCGCCCGCGTCTTCAACCGGAGTTCCCGCTCGCGTTCCTTCCGGGCGGTGACGTCACGGCCGACCCCCTGAACGCCGGCGACCGCCCCGTCCCCGGTCACCGGCCGCGCGTTCACTTCGAGGACGACGACCTCGCTGTCGGCGGCCACGAAATCGAGTTCGCGCCCCTCCACGGGCTCGCCGTCGAGGACGCTCGTGTAGGCGCTCGTCGCGTCGTCAACCGACGAGGCCGCCAGGAACCGGGCGAACGGCGCACCGACGAGTTCCCCGGGGGCGTAGCCCAGTACTCGCTCGACGGCCGCCGAGACGTAGGTGAACTCGCCGTCGAGTCCGACGCGGAAGATGACGTCGAAACTCGCGTCGGCGATCCCCTCGAACCGGCGTTTCTCGCGTTCGAGGCGTGCGTTGCGTTCGCGGCGTTCGCGCTCGCGGTCGCGCCGCTCCAGCGCCTGCCCGACGAGCCGGGCGAGCAACTCGACGAACATCGTCTCCGTCTCGGCGAAGGGCTCGGCGCGCTCCTCGCCGTCGGCGAAACAGACGGTCCCGTACACCTCCTCGTCGACGAGTACCGTCGCGCCCACGTACGTCCCCAGGCCGAAGGTTTCGAACGCGGCGTCGGAAACCGCGGCCGACTCGGCGGCGTGCTGGACGGCCAGCGAGTCCTCCCGTTCGACCGTCCGCCGACAGTAGGCCTCGTCCAGCGGACAGCTCTCGCCCGGTTGCAACAGTTCGTGGTCCCCCGTCGACTGGACGATCCGCTGGGTGTCGCCGTCGATCCGCGTGAGAAAGCCGAAAGGCAAGTCCAGCGCTGCCGTCCCCACTTCCAGGCCCCGTGTGACCCGGTCGTCGACGTCTCTCTCCCGCTCGGCGAACGTCTCGTACAGTTTCTCTCGATGAGAACGATCGCCCATCGGTTCGCCTTAGGACTCTATAACTTAGTCTTTCGCACTCTCAGATATCATGTATTGAAACGAGAGTGGGCCTGGGACGACGCGCGTCGACGAGCGGCCCACTTATGTCGGTCGGGGTCCGTCACCCGAGCGATGGCGCCGTGGTACGCCTGGACGCCGTGGGGCGGCGAGTTCTGGGTCGCCCGCCTGCTCCTCCAGCGGGGGCTCGCGTTGACCTACCTGGTCGCGTTCCTCGTCGCCGCCCGCCAGTTTCGCCCTCTCGCGGGCGAGGACGGTCTCCTCCCGCTCTCGCAGTACACCGGGCGCTACGAGTTCCGCCAGAAACCATCGCTGTTCTACTATCTCGACAGCGACCGCGCGCTCGCCGCCGGTGCCTGGCTCGGCGTCGGCCTCGCGACACTGGCGCTCCTGGGCGTCCCCGGCAGGTTCGGCACCCCCGCGTACGTCCTCGTCTGGACCGCGATGTGGGCGCTGTATCTCTCGTTCGTCAACGCCGGGGGGACCTTCTACGGCTACGGCTGGGAGTCGATGCTCTGTGAGTGTGGCTTCCTCGCGATCTTCCTCGGCACGCCGGACCTCATCGCTCCCGCGGTCGTGGTCTACCTCTTCAGGTGGGTCGAGTTCCGCAACATGTTCGGCGCCGGGCTGATCAAACTCCGCGGCGACGACTGCTGGCGCGACCTGACCTGTCTGGAGTATCACTACGAGACCCAGCCGATGCCCAACCCGCTCTCGTGGGTCGCCCACCGGCTCCCGACGTCGGCTCACAAGGTCGGTGTCGCCGTCAACCACGTCGTCGAACTCGCCGTCCCGTTCCTCTACTTCGGGCCGCCCCGCGTGGCCGCGCTGGCGGGGTTCGCCACCGTCGGCTTCCAGGGCTGGCTGATGCTCACTGGCAACTTCTCCTTCCTGAACTTCCTGACCATCGTCATGGCCGGGAGCCTGTTCGCCGACTCGGTCGTGACCGCCGGCGTCGACATCCTCGACCTCTCCAGGGTCGTCGATCTGTTCGGCCTCTCCAGGGTCGTCGATCTGTTCGGCCTCTCCGGGGTCGTCCCGTCTCTCCCACCCATCCCCGCGGTCACCGGGCTCGCACCGCTCTCGCTCCCCCATCAGGTCGCGCTGGCGGCTCTCCTCGTCCTCGTCGTCGCGCTGAGTTACTACCCCGTCGTGAACATGCTCTCGTCGAGCCAGGCGATGAACCGCGCGTTCGACCCCCTCAATCTCGTCAACACCTACGGCGCGTTCGGCTCGATCACCCGGAATCGCTACGAGGTGGTCGTCCAGGGGACCCACGACGAGACTGTCACCGACGACACGGAGTGGGAGACCTACACGTTCCCCGGGAAGCCGACCGACCCCGAGCGGTTGCCCCGGCAGTGGGCCCCCTACCATCTCAGACTCGACTGGCAACTCTGGTTCGCGGCGATGGCGTCCTCGCCGCGGCGGTCGCCGTGGTTCGTCCACCTGCTCGCGAAACTCCTCGCCGGCGACGAGGCGACGCACTCGCTCCTCCGCGAGAACCCGTTTCCCGACCCCGACGACCCGCCGACACACGTCCGGGCGCTCCGCTACCGGTACGAGTTCACCGACCTCGAGACGCTCCGCGAGACCGGCCGCTGGTGGGACCGCGAGCGCGTCGGCACCTACTACGGCCCCGTGTCGCTCGCCGACCCCCGGTTCCGGAGCACGCTCCGGCGACAGGGGTGGGACGTCCCCGGGACGGACGGCGACCGAAACAGCGACCGAACGCGTGTGGACGTTGACGGCCTCGCCGACGAAGTGCTGGGGGAGTAGCGGGATTCGGGGTGCTCCCCAGACCAGCCACCGTATCACGCTGTCTACCGCTCGACCAGCCACCGTACCACGCTGTCTACCGCTCGACCTGCTACCGTTCGGCGCGCGCCGTCGAGTCGTGCCCGAACATCGTGAGGGCCGCGAGAGGTATCGTGCGAGGGACGAGCATCGCAGGGCCGCAGGCCCGAGAAGCGCAAGAGGTTGGGGAGGTGTGAGGAACACGGTAGCGATCGAGTTGTCCAGTGTCTGCGTGACCGCAGTCACCGTCGTGAGATGGAAGCCCTCGACACGCTCGCGGTCGCTGAGCGGGATATTCTCGCTCGGACAGCCGCACCGCGCCGCACTCGCTCGAATAGAGCCCGCTCAGGCGACCACGGGGCTTCGCCCCGCGAGCGCGTCTCGCCCTTCCAGTCCGCCAGGACGATTTCTGTAGGGTTCGGCGACCAGACGTTCCACGTCGAGACAGCCGTTGCGCCAGACTTTGTCCTTGGCGGACTGAAAGGGCGAGGGCCGCTCGCGTTCACTGTAGTCGCCTCAGCGACCCCTATCCGAGCGGGCGGTGCGGAGAGCGAGGATATGTCGCTGAGCGACCGCGAGCGCGCCGAGGGCTTTCAACGCACGATGTCGAGCGCGGTTGCGGTCACGTCTCCGCTCACAGCGAGCGTACCGATCGAGAACCCACATCCAACAGTGACATCGCCACCAGCCACACACAGCCTCACTCGAACACGATGGACTCCCCGGAAGGGTCGACGGTCACCAGCCCACCGACGGGAAGCGGCGCGACAGGGTTCGTGTGGCCCCAGTCCAGCCCGAGCACCACCGGCATCTCCGGGTCGTACCAGCCGACACACTCGACGACCCGCTCGCGGATCCGCCGTCGGTACGCCACACGCTCTTCCTCGGGCGGTTCCTCCAGAAAGCTCCGCCCCGGCACGCGACCCACGAGCACGGCGTCGAACCGTTCGAGCAGTCCCCGTTCGCCGAGAGACACGAGCGTCCCGCCGACCTCGTCGGCACCGGGGAGCGTCTCGGCCAGTTCCACCCCGAGCACCGCACCGTCCAGTTCGACGGGGTCGGGCAGGTACCGGTCGGTCGCGAGTTGCCACTCGACGATCGAACGACAGCCACCCCAGAACCGGCCGGTCACCGCTCCGTCGCCGCCACGCCACTCCCAGCCCTCGTTGGCCTCGTACTCGGGTTCTGCGTCCCGCAGGGAGGGGTCTGCCCAGAACCCCGTCGAGTCGTCCGTCCACTCGTCGCTGGCGTCGAGCGCGCCCAGAGACTCCTCGAAGAAGGCCCGCCGACAGTACCGTTCGGTGTACTCGGGCAACTCGCCGGAGACGCCGAGTTCGTTCAGCAGTTGCGCGCCGTTGTACGAGACGACGCCCGCGTTCCAGAGGGCGAGTTCGAGGTTGGTGTTGTCGCTCATTCCGTAGAAGCGAGTGGGATGCTCCCGGGCCACCGCGGGATCGAAGTACCGCAGGACGCGCAACTGTTCCCAGCCGCCGATGGTCGCGAAGACCCCCCGGATCTCGGGGTCGCGAAACGCCGCGTGGAGGTCGGCGGCCCGCGCTCGCGGACTCGACGTGAGGAACTCGTCGGACTGCCTGGCGGTCGGGAAGACCACCGGTTCCAGACCGAACACCTCGCGCAGTCGCGAGAGCGCGCGGTCGAGGACGTGCGGTGCGTCGCGGGCCCCGCCGCTCGACGGGGCGACGACGGCGACCCGGTCGCCCGGTTCCATCGCGGGCGGTGTGACCGTCTCCATACGCCGACCCGGCGCGCCGGCGACTTCAACGCTCGCTTCGCTCCGGTGGAAAAACGACTTAACCGGGCCGGTCCTACGACGGGGTATGGTAGAGAAACCGACCTCGGGCCGACTGTTCGGGGTCCCGTACAACTTCGAGCGGCCGACGCTCCGGCGGATGCTCTCGACGTACTGGCAGCCCGACGAGGGGATGCTCGTCGAGAAACCGTTCGGCGTCGGCTACACGCTGAACATGGCGAACTGGCGCTCCTGGGTCGTCCTGGCCGTCACGCTCGCGCTCTGGTGGCAGTCCCAGGGTGCCGGGAAAGCCGACGAAGAAGACGAGGATGCGGTCGACGTCATCGTCGAGGACTGACCGACGACTCTTTGCACGCGGCGCGCTCGCTTGTGTCCATGACGCTCCGTTTCGTCACGACCAACGCCGGGAAGGTCCGCGAGGCGCGCGAGTACCTCGACGACCCCGTCGAGCAACTCGACTTCGACACGCCCGAGATCCAGAGCGACGACCTCGGCGCCGTGGCTGCCCACAAGGCCCGCGCGGCCTACCGCCACGCCCGCGAACCGGTCATCGTCGACGACGCCGGCCTCTTTATCGACGTCTTCGACGGCTTTCCGGGCCCCTACTCCGCCTACGTCGAGGACACGCTGGGCGTCGAGCGCGTCTGGCGACTGACCAGCGACGAGGACGACCGCGCGGCCGCCTTCCGCGGCGTCGTCGCCTACTGTGACGGCGGCGACTTCGAGGCGACGCCCGAACCCGTCGACAGGGACGAGCGCCGCGGCCAGGACCAGGCCGTCGCGGACCGCCCGAGCGCGACCACCGACGAGCAGGTCCGCGACGGTTCCGACCAGTCGCTCCCTGTCAAACTCTTCGAGGGAGTCGTTCCGGGTGAGATCGTCGCGCCGCGGGGGGAGGGCGGCTTCGGCTACGACCCGATCTTCGAGTACGGCGACCGGACGTTCGCGGAGATGGACCCCGACGAGAAAAACGCCGTCTCCCACCGCGGCCGGGCGCTCGAACAGTTCGCCGAGTGGTACGCCGCCGCCGCCGACCGCTGACGCTCCATGGCTGTCTCGACTCAGGGTGTCATAGAACGACGAAATGATTGATTTCGGAACCGCTGGACACGAATCCTCTGTTCAGTCTGCGTGCGAACGTAACGAGAGAACACTTATTGCAAAGTGAGACGAAGTGGCACGGGATGTCGCCAACCGATTCCAATACGGAAGGGTTGGGCTTTTCGCTCCGCAATGCGATGCTGGTTGCCCTTTTTCTGTTCGTTTTTCACCTCGGAAGGGGGTGGGCGCGGGGGCTCGTGGAAGGGAACTACACGATAGGCATATTTGGATTGATACTTGCTCTTGTTCCGATAGTCTGGCTACTGTCTGTGATTAGAGAGGGACATTTCTGAAACCCGGTCAGATGTGGGGCTTCTCTTGGAATCAGACTGTTGATAGCCCCACGGGAGTGTCTGGAGTCCCTCTACTGAGCAGATCGGGGGAACGAAAAACAGGTGTGGGAACCGCTGGACGACACCCTTTCGACCGGGTATCGACAGCGAAGACGTCGGCACGTCCCCGTACACACTACTCGCGGGGGTCGCGGTCCGGACCCGGATACTCGCCGCCCTCGACGGCCTCGTAGAGCGATTCGGGGTCGAACAGCGTCGCGAACGCCCGGGGATGTTTGACGCTCGTCTCGACCCGCCCGCGGATGGCCGCTCCGGCACCCGCCGAGCGGAGTCCCTCCTCGAACGTGAGGACGTGCATCGCACCCCCCCTGTAGGCCGAGGCGAGCGCCGGGTGGTCGCCCGCGGGATGTGCGGCCGGTTCGCGGAGCGTCTCGATTCGGGCACGCCAGTCGGCCGCGAGGTCGGCGTCGCCCGCCGCGAGCGTCGCGACGACCGACTCGGCGTCGTCGAGCAACGGGTCGCTCGCGACGAGCGTGACCCACGAGTGAGCGCGGACCGCGTCGAGCGCGTCGCGGGCGTCGCCGCCGACGAGCAGGTCCGCCGCGAGCACGTCCGCGTCGGCGACGATCCGTGCCGGACTCGGGTCGATGGGGTCGGCGGCGTCCGGCGCTGTCCCCTCGCTCCCGGGGTCGTCGACGGTCTCAGCCCGCCCCTGGGCCGCCGACTCGCGCCGGTCTGCCAGCGCCGCACGGACGGCCGCGACGTCGACGTCGAACGCGCCAGTCCGCTCGAAGAGACCACGCCAGGACATGCCCGTCCCGAACGCGTCGACGGCGAAAAGCGTGTGGGTCGCGGTCCGGCGGGACGGGACCGGACCGGACCGGACCGGACGCGTGCTACAATTTATAGGTGAAGCAACACCTACGGGTAACGGGATTCACAGTGGGAGAGCGAGAACCGACACACGGCGAGCAGGGCACAGTCACAGGACGATGCACGGACGTTCGATACGAGGACGACGGAACGGCAGCCGTCGCTGTCGAGATCGAAACCGGCGACGGTCGGGGCTGGGTAGTGTTCGACTCCGAGTCGACGGGCCACACGTACGACTGGGAACCGGGCGAACGGTACAGGCTCGAGGGCGTCGTCGGCTGTGACCGCGAGCGGGCGTTGCGTACCCGCGAGGAACGGGTCGGGGAGGCACTCTCGAGGATCCGGGGGATCGAACTGCTCGACGACACCGACACGACCGTCGATACGGATGCCTGCCCCGAGTGTGGTGCCACCGTCGACGTCGCGGACGCGGTGAGACTCGCCGACCCGGTTCGAGACTGCATCGAGGGACTGTCGGGACCGGTCCACGGACTCGGGCGGGCGTCGCTGTCGGTCGAGGCGCTCGGGTCGGCCGTCGACGACTGGCGGCCCCGGCCCGACCAGCGACCGACCGGATTCGAGGAAGACCCGACGGTGGTCTGTCTCGACTGCGGCGCGGACGTGACGGCGTACTACCGCGAGCGGGTCGCAGCGGCGGAACGCGAGGCGAGAGCCGACGACGGCGACAGCGGCATGCAAGACATCGTCAGCGAGGCCCTGGAGAACCCCGAGCAGGCGATGGCGAGCAGCGCCTCCGTGGACGCGTCGGGCGCGGAATCCCGACTCAGCGACCTCGGCTACATGGGTAGCAACTCGGTATCGGCGGCAGCCCCGGCGGACGTCGGCATGGCCACCGGCGGCGCCAAGGACGCCAACAACTTCCGGGACAACGTCCACGAGGGGTACGTCCCCATGCCCGATTCGCTGGCCTACGAGGGGCTCTTTTACGACTACTACTTCGAGACCGGCGACGGGCAGGCGAACGACGGTCCGGGCGACGGGCGTCCGCGGGACGACGCGCCGGGCGGCGACCCGGCCGACCAGTCCGACCCGACCGACGAGGGGCTGTTCTACCCGTCGTACGCGCGGGCCGTCACGGAGTCGCCGCTGTCGGGCGAACGCGAGCGCTACCTCACCGTCGGGCTCAACTCGACGCTGACCGAGGCGGACCTGGAGCGGAAACCCCTGAACCTGGTCGCCGTCGTCGACGTCTCGGGGTCGATGGGCAGTCACTTCGACCAGTACTACTACGACGAACACGGGAACCGCCGGGAGGTCGAGGTCGAGGACGACGACGGGTCGAAGATGGCGGCTGCCCGGCGAGCACTCTCGGCGCTGACCGAACAGCTCCGCGACGAGGACCGCCTGGGGGTCGTCCTCTACAGCAGCGAGGCACACGTCGCCAAACCGCTCCGGCGGGTCGGCGAGACCGACATGGGCGCGATCCGCGGCCACATCGAGGAGATCAGCGCCGGCGGCGGGACGAACATGTCCGCGGGGTTCGACGCCGCGATGGACCTGCTCGAACCCCACCACGGCGCCGACCTGAGCGAGGTCGAAAACCGGGTCGTCTTCATGACCGACGCGATGCCCAACCAGGGCGTGACCGGCGAAGTCGACATCGTCGAGCGCTTCGACGACGCCGCCGGGAAACACGTCCACAGCACGTTCGTCGGGATCGGGCTGGACACCAACGCCGACCTCGTCGAGTCGATCTCGGGCGTTCGGGGTGCGAACCACTACTTCGTCCACTCGACCGCGGAGTTCGAGGAGCGGCTGGGCGAGGAGTTCACCTACATGGTGACGCCGCTGGTGTTCGACCTCTCGCTCGACCTGATATCGGACGGCTACGAGATCGAGGCGGTCTACGGGTCGCCCAGCGCCGACCGCGCGACCGGTGAGGTGATGCACGTGACGACGCTCTTTCCGTCCCCCACGTCCGACGGGGAGACCCGCGGCGGCGTGACGCTCCTCGAACTCCGGGAGACCGACCCGGACCCCGATCCCGACCCGGGCCCCGATTCCGACCCCGGGTTCGACACCGACTCCGAGGCGTCGCTCGAACTCGTCGCGAACTGGGTCGAGCGCGACGGCACGCAGGGACGAGTCGCCGACACTATCTCGTTCCCCGACGGCGACGCCGAGCACTTCGATAATTCCGGCATCCGCAAGGCCGTGTTCCTGAGTCGCTACGGGCGACTGCTGCGCGAGTGGATGGGCGCTGTCCGCGCGAGCGGCGACGACCAGCCAGCGGACGAGGCGGATTCAGCGGCCGATGTCGGCGACGAGGGTGGCATCGACGACTGGCAATCGCCCGCCGAACGGGAACTCGGAGAGTGGGAAGCGCAGTCGGTGCCGTTGCGGGTGCCGGGGCCGTACCGCGAGGAGTTCGAGACGTTCCGGGAACACGCGCTCCGCGAGGTCGAGCACATCGGCGACGACACCCTCTCACAGGAACTCGACGTGCTCGAACTGCTGAGCGACCCGGACGCCGTCGAGCGAGCGCGAGCGGACGACGGCAACGGGAGCGACGCGACCGACGGCGCGGGCGACTCGCCCGACACCTGTCCGAACTGCGGCGAGGACCTCTCTGCGTACGGACCGGAACCCCACTTCTGTCCGGCGTGTGGGATCGCCGTCGAGTGATTCCGGGCGAGGTGGAACCGCCGGACCGACCGCCGTCATGCGACTGTCTGACGGGTAGTTAAGTCGGTCGCCGGCCCAGCCCTGCGTGGGCGCGCAGCGACGGCCTCAGTTCCCATCCTCCCAATTCGCGCGCCCCACCCATCCACCCACAGCCCGGTACGAGACGCCCCCTGCGGTCCTTCCCGGGACCGCTTTTCGCTCGCTTCGCTCGTGATGCGTTCGGATAGGCCGGCCACGTTGCTCGTGCTCTGCCGAGACCGCCCGGTCTCGGCGCCGCACTCGCTTGGTATCGTGGAGGTTCCACAACCTACTACGAGGGCAGCGAGCCCGCTCGCTGGCCGAACGTGGCTGGCACAACCCCAAACGCGAGCGAAGCGAGCGTTATCTACGCAGTGGCTTCCTCGCCGCGCAGGAACGCACGGATCCCGGGGAGGTCCTCGTGGGCGGCCATCAGCGCCACCTCGTCGTCGGGTTCGACGACCGTCTGGGGCAGCGGGATCTTCATCGGTTCGTTCTGGCGACCGTGGGCGTAGATGCGGGCGTCACCCTGGAGTTCGATCTCGACGACGCGTTCGCCGACGACCGGCGACCCCTCCGGTATCCGGACCGTCGCGACCGACAGTTCCTCGGCCAGGTCCGCGAGGACGTTGAAGTCGCCGCCCATGAGCGCGGTCTTGGCGCCCGCGGCACCGAGGCGCTCGGGGTAGACGATCTCGTCGACGTCCTCGGCGTACTTCTCGAAGATCTCCTGGCGGTAGTCCTCGTCGATGCGCAACACCGTGCGCAGGCCGTAGTGCTTGCCGAGCATACACGCCGAGAAGTTGGTGTTCAGGTCGCCGGTCAGCGCGGCGATGGCGTCCGCGTCGGCGATCCCGGCGTCCTCCAGGATCGATTCCTCGGAGCCGTCCCCCTCGACGACGGTGAAGCCCTCCGACTCGGCGCGTCGCACCTTCTCCGGGTCGTTCTCGACGAGGACGAGGTCGTGGCCCTCGCTCTGGAGGATGCGACAGACGCGCATCCCCACGCGACCGAAGCCGACGATGACGAACTTCATACCGCCCGGTATGTCACCCGGTCACATAACTGCTGTCGTCGGAGCGGTCGGCCGGTTTCCCGTCCGGAGCCGTCCCTGCTCGCTCACCCGGACGGCTCCTCAGTCGGCGATAGCTTCGAGTTGCCCTCACGGTCCCGGACGGGGGCCTCGTGGTCGGCGGACGTTTCGACGGTCGTGGACGACGCCGGTGGGCCATCCCCTGCTCGCTCGCGTTCGAAGACGGCGACGCCGAGTCCAGCAACCGCCGCGAGCACGGCGACGACGCCCGTCTCGACGACGGCGTTCGCGAACGTCGCCAGCGCGAGGACGACCAGCGGTCCCCTGGCGACGGGGCCGACCCAGAGACCCCCGACCCGGACGACCGCCAGAGCGAGGGGAAGGACGGTCACGCCGACGGTCACCAGGACGACGAACCGGCGGACCGACGCGTCGAACCCGTACCGGCGCGCCGCGTAGATGCCCAGAGCGAACCCGCTCCCGACGAGTACGAGTCCGCTGGCGATGCCATCGACGTAGCTGTAGACCGTGACGGTCATCCCGACAGTTCCGAACTGCGGGAGCCACGCCGGGAGGCCGACCGAGTTCGTCGTTGCCAGGGCCAACCCGGTCGTCGCGTCGAGCGCCCCGGAGAGTGCGACCACGACGGCCGCGCCGACCGGCACCGCGAGCGGGCGGCCGAACCGGGCGTCGCTCCGCCGCCCCGTCGGGAGTCGCGCGAGCGTCACCCCCGCCAGAACGGCCGCACACGCGACCAGCGAGACGCTCACGACTGTGGCGAGGGCCATCGTCACCGAATAGGCCGGCGGGATCGGGTCGGTCCCCCAGAGCACTGTCGCTGTCAACACCGCCAGGCAGACGGTGGCGACGCCGCCGACACCGACTGTGGTGACGAACCGCCGGTAGTCCTCGATCGCGCCGTGGCGGCGCTGTTCGCGGTAGCCGACGCCGACGCTGGCGACGAGCAGTATCAGTATCCCGACCGCCGGGAGTCCCGTCTCGACCGCCGAGCGGAGTACGTCACCGGTACCAGCGCCCGGTACCAGCGCTGGCACTGCCGACGCGAGGACGAGCGTTCCGTACGTGGCACCGAGTCCGAGGACTGTCAGGACCACTCCCAGGAGGGCGTGACGGAGGGCGCGTTGCATACACGACCGTTCAGCCGGACAACACAAAAGCAACGGGGGCCACGACGCGGTGAGACGCACCGCCCCGGTTCCAACCGTCTGGGGGCGCCCCTCGACTGCCATCCGGGTCAGCCCCGCCGATCACCGGGCCGTCTCGTCGGCCGTCGAGGGCTCCGAAGGGCCTTCGCCGCCCGGTGTGGTGGCCTCGTCTCCGGCAGTGGTCCCACCGTTCGTGACTGCCGCCGCTGTCGGGTCGTCGCGGCCGCTTTCGTTCTCGAACCTGGCGACGCCGAGTCCGGCGACGGCTGCGAGCGTGGTGACCACGCCGGTCACGACCGACACGCTCGCGAGCGAGGCGACAGCGAGTGCCAGCGACCCGTCGGGCTGGCCGAGCACCCAGGCCCACGCCGACCCCGTCGCCGCGACCGCCACCGCGGTCGGAACGACCGTCACGCCGACGAGACTCCCCATGGCGACGAGTCCAGCGACCCCTCGAACCGACTCCCCGAAACCGTGCCGACGCGCCGCGTAAGCGCCCAGCACGACGCCGCCGCCGACGAGCACGAGGCCGCCGGCGAGTCCTTCGAGACTGGCGAAGGCTGCGAGCGTCCCCTCGACCGACTCGTACTCCGGGAGCCGGTCAGGAACGCCGTACTCTCCGGAATACGGACCGAACAGCATCGGCCACGACTCGACGACCGTCGACCCGCCAGCGACGAATGCCGCGCCGACGAACACGACGAACGGGCGGCCGGACGTTCCATCACACTGGCGCCACTCCGACGCCGCCTGGAACCGCGAGAACGCGGCGCCCGCGACCGCTGCCGCGACGACGACCAGCGGTATCGAGACGAGGGCGGACAGGAGAGCCAGCACCAGCGAGAGCGGGGTGACCGCACCCGACGAACCGGGCCTCACGACCGCCAACACCGCCCCAAACACGACGACGGCCGCACTGCCGGCACCGACATCGGTCGCGAACCCACGGATCCTCCGGCCCGCGTCGTGGCGGCGTTGCTCACGATAGCCGACGGCGACACTCGTTGCGAGCATTGCCAGCATTCCGAGTGCAGTGAGGGCCGTCACGTAGACGAACACGCCATCGGTGCCGAGACCGAACGTCGGCAACCCCGTCGGTACCGCCGATGGGGCGAAGACGACGGGACCGAGCGTGCAGGCGAACGCGAGGACTGTCAGGGCTGCCCCCGGGAGGGCGCGACGGAGGGCGCGTCGCATACGCGACGATACAGATCGACGACACAAAAGCGCCGGGAAACAGCGAGGCGGTGGGACGCCGGTCCTGGCTGTGCCTCTGAAACCGGTACCGGTCGCGTCACCGGGCCGTCTCCTCGGCCGACGAGAGTTCCGAGCGACCGTCGCTGTCCGGTGTGGCGGCTTCGTCCCTGGCGGTTGCTCCACTGTCCTGGGTCCCCGTCGTCGCTGTCGGCCCGCCACGGCCGCTTTCGCCCTCGAACGCGCCGATCCCGAGGCCGGCGACGGCAGCGAGCGTGACGACCAGCGCCGTCTCGACGTAGGCGCTCGCGAGCGAGGCGACCCAGGCGACCAGCCACCGGCTCCCGGCCCCGAACGTCCCGGCGAGCGTCGAGTCCGTGACCAGAGCCGGTATCACCGGGCCGGCGGTCGTCCCGACGACACTCCCGACCGCGACGAGCACGACGAATCGCCGGACCGACTCGTCGAAGTCGTAGCGACGTGTTGCATAGATCCCCAGAGCGATCCCGCCTCCGACGAGCACGAGGCCGCTGGCGAGACTGTCGGCACTGCTGTAGATCGAGAGCGTCTCCATGGCGGCCCCGCCGAACTGCGAAAACCGGTCTGGAACGCCGAACCCGTCCGACAGCGACACGAGTAGCATCGTCCCGGACTCGACGACCAACGACCCGGCGGCCACGACGGCCGCGCCGACCGGCACCGCGAGCGGGCTGGCGAAGGGCACGTCGCTTCGCTGCCACTCCGTCGGGAGCCGTGCGACCGCGACCCCCGCCAGCGCCGCCACGACGACGACCAGCGGCATCGACACCAGCACCGACAGGAGCGCCAGCACCAGCAGGAGCGGGGAGACCGTCCCCGACGCCACGGCGGGCCTGACTGCCAGAATCGCCGCCACCACGACGACGGTCGCACCGCCGGCGCCGAGTTCGGTGGCGAATTCGCGGTACGTTCGACGGACGTCGTGGCGGCGCTGCTCGCGGTAGCCGACGGCGATGCTGGCCGCGACCGTCACGAGCGAACCGAGCGTCGCGAGGAGCGTCACGGAGACTCTCCCGGCAGCGGGGTCGAACCCCCCGAACCTCGACGACAACCCCGGGCTGACGAGTATCGGACCGAGCGTGCAGGCGATCGCGAGGGCGGTCAGCGCCGCCCCCTGGAGGACGTGTCGCAGATCGCGTCGCATAGTCGTCTGTTCACTCTGCGGACAGATAAAAGACCACTCTGCGAGCGTGGAGTGAGTCCAGGTAAGCAGTACGCTTATGAGGCGCAGGCTGACACAGTTTCACAATGAGTCTCAAGTGTTCGCTCCTCGGTCACCGGTTCGACGAGTCGGCCGTCGAACACGACCGCGAGGAGGACGGCTCCGAAGTCGTGATCGTCACCACGGAGCTGGAGGCCTGTTCCCGGTGTGGGGAGACACGGGTCGTCTCCGAGAACAAGGAAGTGCGAACGACCGAGTCGCCGGAGGCCGACGCCGACGCCGACGCCGATGCCGAGACCGAGACTGCAGGCGACGACGAGGCTGCCGACGTCTCGGTCGCGGGGGCGGCCGACGACGAGTCGGACGGGGTGACCGACGACGCGGCCGAAACCGACACGACCGCCGAGAGCACGGGTACCGAACTGATCGACGAGGCTGGACCCGGCGAAACCGCCGGCGACGCCGGGGCCCCTGACGAGGACGTGACCGCGAGTGCCGTCTCGGACACCGAAACCTCGCCGGAAGACGGGTCGGCCGAGGCCGACGACGTCGACGGGGACGACACGACCGACCCCGCACAGGAAGACGCGGAGATCCTCGGGAGCGACGACGCCGGGACCGGGGACGCCGACGCGGAGGGCGACGCACAGGCACAGGCCCGGAGCGAACCGACGGAGATCCCCGATGCCGAAGCGGATGCGAGCGTCGCCGACGTCGGGGGGGACTCCGACGGCGAGGTGACCGACGACGCGGTCATCATCGACGGTGACAGCGGCGACGACCGCGAACCCGGCGAGTGGCCGGAGGAGCAGCCGGCGGACGAGACCGACGCCGGCGAACCGGCCGACGAGGGCGACGAGGGCGACGAAGCGACGGACGTCGAAGAGATCGACGACGACTCTGTCGTCTGGTCGGGCGAGTCCGACGACGAACGGGGCGAGGCCCAGTCAGGTTCGGCGGACGCGGAGTGGCCCGAAGAGGAGGCCGAGGCCCGAGAAGGGGACGACGGACCGCTGGGTGAGTGGCCCGAGGAGACGATGCCGGACGGGACTGACGACGAGGAGACGGGCCCGACGCTCGAACAGGCCGCGTCGCCGACGGTCACCGTGCCCGAGGGGATGTACAAGTGCTCGGAGTGTGGGTTCACCGCTGACGTCGAGTCCTCCCCCCACCGGGCGGGCGACTTCTGTCCGGAGTGTCACCACGGGACGCTCGTCCAGGACGAGGGCGGCGGCAACTGACGTGTCCTCGAAAGAGGTAAGGGGGGTCCTCGCAAATGCCCGGCCATGCGGGAGTACAAGATGCGCCGGGGCGAGTACCTCGAAGAACGCATCGAAGACATGGAGGCGACGGTCGAGGACTACTTCGGGACCGTCACGGGAACGGAGGAGTACAACGGAAGCGAGTTGCTGGTCGTCGGCGACCCGGAGAACCCGGTCTTCGAGCGCATCGTCGTCGGTGCCGTCGAGTACGGGAGCAAGAAGGACAAACTGGCCGTCGAGTTCACCGAGCGACCGGCCGAAGAGGTTATCGCGGAGGGCAACGCCGACGCTGCGGCCGACGCCGTCGACGCGAAAAACGACTTCCTCCTCGAAGCGACCGGCCGCGACGCCAAGTCGCGCCGCGACTCGATGAAACGCTCCGTCGAGGACAGTCCCGACGAAGCCGACGAGGTCTGAGCGCTCTTTTCGTCGCCGTGGCCGCTCGCTCACGGATAAATTGTCGGCTGGTTGTCCTGTGACCGTTGGGATTGCAAGAGTGTAGTACGAACAGTGGCAGTCTCGGAACTGACGGATTCATCCCACGGGTAACTCGTGGGTTTTCTCCCGGTATCTGTAAATACGCTCGTGGCCTGGTTTCGTGCACGCCCGCTCTCCGAACACTGGACTGTCGGGTCGTCTCGCGGCCGAACTTGACCGGATACTGCCGAGAATCCGGGCTGGCGGTGCTGGAGCCGCGGTGAAAACGCTGGCCGACTCACCAGTAGACCCGCCGACAGTCAGCCGGGGACGCGCAGGTCGTCTACTGTCCAAGCGGGTCGCGGTTGATCGCGACGCCGTGGGGCGTGATGATGAGTTGGTCGTCGCCTTTCTGGGCGATGTCGCCGCCCACCTCGTCGGCGACCTGTTTGAGTTCGTCCGTGATGTGTTCCATCGTCCGGTCCTGGGTGGTGTGACGGGTGATGTCCGCGATCACGACGGCACCGTCGTAGACGGCGTCTTTGATGTCGATGACGTCCTGTTTGTCGCTGATCTTGGCGATACGGAGTTCGGTCTGTGCCGCCATCGCCCCGGTATCGACGGCGTCGCTGTCGATCTCGACGTAATCCTCCTTCTGACGGGTCCCCCCGGAGTCGGGGATGATCTTGCTCATCAGTCCCATACTCCCTTACCTGTGCCCCGACGGCTTGTAGTTTACGTCAGACGCTCTTTTCCCGTCGAATCCCCTCGAACCGTAATATCTCTCTCTCTGTCGTCTTGCTGATGCGCTCGCTAACTGCTATTTCGACCGCTACTCACAGTGACGGATAAATATCGACGAGCGCCGTCTCGGCGACCGCGACGCCTACCGGAGCGTTGCCGACCGGCCGGTAGTTGAAACCGAGCACCGTCCGGACGGCCCGGTCGACGCCGTCCGCGGGTTCGAAGACGAGGTTCTTCGAGTGGTAGTCGAACGTCGTGTCCGGGCGTCGTCCGCTCCCGGGATGAGTCTTCCGGGGGCGTGCGAACGAGCCCCGACCCGGCCCGGTTTCGCTGTCGGCCTGTTTCGCTATCGGACACTCTTTCGGTCGCGCGAAGCCCCTACCATTAGATAGTCGGGGGGTGTACGCGGCGTATGTTCGGACGACACGTCGGTGGGTGCACTGATGGAGCGGTCGCATGGTAGACCTGGTCGCTTCGGGTGCGCGCCTGCTCGCCGCGCTCGCGCTGGTCGCGCTCAACGGCTTCTTCGTCGCCTCGGAGTTCGCCTTCGTGCGTGTCCGCTCGACTGCGGTCGACCGGATGGTCGAAGAGGGGCGGGCCGGCGCCGAGACACTCCAGGAGGCGCTGGCCTCGCTCGACGACTACCTCGCCGCGACCCAGCTCGGGATCACCATCGCCTCGCTGGGGCTGGGCTGGATCGGCGAACCGGCCGTCGCCGCCTTGCTCGAACCGGTGCTGGGGAACGTCCTCCCGCCGGGGACGACCCACCTCGTCGCCCTCGTCGTCGGGTTCAGCGTCGTCACGTTCCTCCACGTCGTGTTCGGCGAGCTGGCGCCCAAGACCGTCGCCATCGCGGAGGCCGAGCGAGCGGCGCTGTTTCTCGCGCCGCCGATGAAGTTCTTCTACTACCTGTTCCTGCCGGGACTGGTCGTGTTCAACGGGACGGCCAACGCCGTCACTACCGCCCTGGGGGTGCCGCCAGCCTCCGAGACCGACGAGACGCTCTCCGAGGAAGAGATCCTCCTCGTTCTGAGTCACGCGGGCGAGGAGGGCGACCTCGACGCGACGGAAGTCGAGATGATAGAGCGGGTGTTCGACCTGGACGACGTCACCGCCCGCGAGGTGATGGTCCCGCGACCGGACGTGGTGAGCGTCGACGCGGACGCGTCCCTGGCCGACCTCCGGCGAGCCGTCGTCGAACACAGCCACACCCGTTACCCGGTCATCGACGACGACGAGCAGATCGTCGGATTCGTCGACGTCAAGGACGTCGTGCAGGCGGGCGAGGCCGGCGACACCGACGCGACGGCGGCCGACCTGGCGCGGGACCTGCCGGTCGTCCCCGAGACGACGAGAGTCGACGCGCTCCTGGCCGAGTTCCAGGCCCAGCAGCGTCAGATGGCGGCGGTCGTCGACGAGTGGGGCGCTCTCGAGGGGATCGTGACCGTCGAGGACGCCGTCGAGGTGGTCGTCGGCCAGATCCGCGACGACTTCGACGAGGTCGCGCTGGAGCCATCAGTGGAGGGCCGTGGCGACGGCGAGTACGTCGCTGACGGAGCCATCCCCATCCCCCTGCTGAACGACGAACTCGACTCCGACTTCGAAACCGCCGCGTACGGCACGGTCGCTGGCCTCGTACTCGACCAGCTCGGACGCCCCGCCGAGGTCGGCGACAGCGTCACCGTCGACGGCTACCGGCTGACCGTCGAGGCCGTCGACGGCGCTCGTATCGAGACCGTCGCCATCGAATCCGACGAGGAGACGCTGACGGACGGGGGATAGTTGTACCAATTCGAGTCGGCACAGCTGCCACAATCGCAGTCGCGATCGTCGTGACCGTACTCTTGACGGTGAGACGCTCAGAACCGGCCGTTCCGTTCCAGTTCGTCGACGACCTCACGCACGCGCTGGGCCTGTCCCTTCGGGACGACCAGCGTCCGGTCGCCGTAGGACGCGACCACGAGGTCGTCGACCCCGACGACGCTGACGTGGCCGTCCGTCGCGAGCACGTTACCCCCGGCGTCGATCGTGAGTGCCTCACCCAGGATGGCGTTGCCCTCCGCGTCGCTGTCGAGGACGCGCGCGACGGCGTCCCAGGCACCCAGGTCGTCCCACTCGAAGGCCGCCGGGACGAGATAGGCTGCCTCCGTCTCCTCCATGACCGCGTAGTCGACGCTCACGGGATCGACGGCCGCGAATCCGGCGTCCGCGTCACCGGCGTCGAGTGCCTCCACGAGCGGAGCGAGAGCGGTCTCGCGGGCCGCATCGAGGAACACCCCGGGTGTCCAGGCGAACATGCCGGCGTTCCAGTAGTACCCGTGGTGGCGATAGCGCATCGCGGCGCCCTGGTCGGGTTTCTCGACGAACTTCGCGACCCGGTGGTAGGCGTCGCCCCCCTCGGTCGCGTGCTCCTCGCCGGGCTTGAGGTAGCCATAGCCCGTCTCGGGGCGAGTGGGTTCGACGCCGACGGTGACGAGTCCGCCAGTGTCGACGGCGACGCGGGCCGCGCGTTCCATCGTCCCCGCAAAATCTCCCTGGACGTGGTGGTCACTGGGGAGACAGACGAGGACGCAGTCGCCGACCTGCTCGCGGATCCGGTGGGCGGCGTAGGCGAGTGCCGGTCCCGTGTCCTTCGGTTCGGGTTCGGCGATGACGGCCGCGCCCGGGGCGTGTTCGCGTGCCGATTCGACCATATCCGGGCGCGTGAGGACGTACGTCTCCTCGGCGAAGCCCGCGCGGGCGACGGTCGACGACAGGAGTGACTGGTCGCCGTCGAGCGCGAGGAACTGTTTGGGTCGGTCGCTACGGCTGGCGGGGTAGAGTCGCGTTCCCGTCCCTCCGGCGAGGATCAGCGCGACGACGGGTCGGTCCATGTCGAGTCCGTCGCCCGCC
>Ga0207813_100331_pt1 | contig 30083 bp, 34 predicted proteins | sample A23E3SouthBayCA_2_FD_187730 | JGI IMG/M metagenome (GOLD analysis project Ga0207813, IMG submission 187730) | Aerobic enrichment media microbial communities from Eden Landing Ponds, California, USA - A23 E3 (4) (SPAdes) | ecosystem: Environmental > Aquatic > Marine > Unclassified | place... | reverse complement strand
GTCGCCGTCGCCGCCCGCCAGCTCGACCTGGACGCGGTGTTCGTCGTGCCCGAGCGCTTCAGCGTGGAGAAACAGACGTTGATGCGCGCGCTCGGCGCGGAAGTAATCAACACGCCGACCGAGGACGGGATGGAGCGCGCCATCGAGCGCGCGCACGAACTCGCCGGCGAACTGGAGAACGCCGCTGTCCCCCAACAGTTCTCGAACCCGTTGAACGCCGAAGCGCACTACGAGACGACCGGCCCCGAGATCCACGACGCGCTCGACGGCGAAGTCGGCGCTATCGTCGCCGGCTGCGGCACCGCCGGCACGCTCATGGGGACCGCGCGCTACCTCCGCGACCAGAACCCCGACACGCACGTCGTCGCCGTCGAACCCGAGGGCTCGCTCTACGCGCGCCTCGAAGGAGACCACGTCGAGGAAGGCGAGTACAAGACAGAGGGTATCGGCACCCACAACCCCGCGACGAACGAACTGTTCGACCCCGAGTTCGTGGACGACGTGATTCAGGTCTCGGACGAGGCCGCCCACCACGAACTCAAACGCCTCGCCAGCGAGGAAGGCCACCTCGTCGCGTCGAGCGCCGGCGCAGCGAGTGTCGCCGCCTGCCAGGTCGCGGACGACATCGCCGACGGCGTCATCGACGCCCCCTACGACACCGTCGCCACCATCTTCCCCGACTCCAGCGAACGCTACCTCTCCAAGGACATCTACGGAAGCTACGCCGAGTGGGAAGGCTAAAAACCGTTTTCGCGCGAATCCGCTACCCGAGCAACCGTCGGTGTTCGACCACTTTTTCCAGGCTCACTACGTTCGCCTGCAAAACCTGTTCCCGCGAGCGAACATCAGTGAGCGAGGGGGAGCTAGTCAGAGCACTGCTCTGACGAGGGAGGAAAAAGACCGCTACCGCAAGAAGACGACCGTTATCCGAGCAACCGTCGGTGTTCGACTTTGATGCATTTGTCTTGGACGAAGCGGAGGCCGGCGTGTTCGGCCGTCGCAGCGGCCTCGTCGTTGGTGATGTCGAGCTGGAGCCAGACGGCTTTCACGTCGTCGCGGGCGATGGCTCGCTCGACGATTCCGGGGGCTTCGTCGCCGGGCCGGAACACGTCCACGATGTCGATTTCTTCCTCGATGTCGTCGAGCGAGTCGTAGGTCTGTTTTCCGAATATTTCGTCGGCGTAGGGGTTGACGGGGATGACCTCGTAGCCGTGGTCGATGAGGTACTTCGGGATGTCGTGGGCGGCCTTCCCGGGTGTGGTGGAGCAGCCGACGACGGCGATGGTGTCGTACTGGAGTATCTCGCGGAGTTCGTCGTCGCTCTCGACGGGCATACCAAGTGAGTGGGGCGCGAGCGGGATAAGTTCAGAGGGCGGCGGCGCGGCCGACGAGGAACGCGACGACGGCGAGGAACATCCCGTACTTGAGGAGCGACTGGCCGCGGGTCGGGTCGTTGAATGCCTCGGAGGTGGCGTACAGCATCACGAGGTCGGCGAGGGCGACGACGGCGAGGTAGGGCGCGCCGAACACGTTCCAGAGGTATGGGAGGGGGCTGGCGAGAACGGCGACGACGAGTGCGAGCGCGGCGACGACGAGCGCGCGGCGCTCGCCGATGGCGATGGGGAGCGTGTTCAGTCCTTCCTTGCGGTCGCCCGCGATGTCTTCTACGTCCTTCACGACCTCGCGCGTGAACGTCGAGAGCGCGGCGAGCGCGCAGAGCACGGCCCCGGCGGCCACGTCGCCGACCGCGGCCGCGCCGAAGAGGAACGTGCTGCCGACGAGGTAGGCGACGACGAAGTTCCCCGCGCCCGGCAACCCCTTCAGGTACTCCGTGTAGACGAGGAGCGCGACGAGGTTCACGGCCGCGATGGCGACGGCGAGAACGGGGAGGACAAGCGCGCAGACGACCGCGCCGCCGAACAGCGCGAGGCTGAACGCGAGCGCGCCCCGCGGCGACACCGCGCCGCGCGGAATCGGCCGGTCGGGCTGATTGATGGCGTCGATGTCGCGGTCGAAGTAGTCGTTGATGGCGTTCCCCGCCGCGATGGCGAGCATCGTCGCCACGACCGCCGCGCCCGTGTGGACGGGGTAGTCGGCCGCGCCGCCCGCGACGAACGCGCCGACGAACGTCAGCACGCCCGCGGCGACGACGTTCCCGGGTCGCGTTAGCTCGACGGCACCGCGAACCGTGGACATACAACGTCGTCACTCGCCGGTGAGTATAAAACAGTCGTCTCGACCCGGAGGCCGAGACGCGAACGCGTCGCTCGCGTTCGTGAAAATCGGTTAGTAGAAGTCCGGAAGAACTACGCCTTACAGACGCGTGACGTTCTTCGCGCGGGGGCCCTTCGGGGCGTCCTCGATCTCGAACTCGACCTCAGTACCTTCCTCGAGGTCCGGGCCGCCGACGTCTTCCATGTGGAAGAACACGTCCTCGTCCTCGTCCTCAGTCTCGATGAATCCGTAGCCGCCAGTGTCGTTGAAGAAGTCAACTTTTCCGCTTGCCATTACAAACACACCTATGTCCCGTTTACGTATAACACTTCCGAGTGTCGGCGTACCACGGCCCACGGCACGGGAGCGCTCGGTTCGCTGAAGGGCGGGGTTTCTAACCCGCGCGTCCCGTTCCCGTCACGCATGGACACGCTCGCCGCGCTGCTCGCCGGGAACGACGCGCACGTCGCCGCGTTCCGCGACCGGTTCGACGACGTGCAGGACGTGCAGCGTCCCGCGGCGGTGACGGTCTGCTGTTCGGACTCCCGCGTCCTCCAGGACCACATGTGGGGGAACGACCAGCCCGGCCGAGTGTTCACGTGCTCGAACATCGGGAACCGAGTCGTCCAGCGCACCGACGCGGGAACGGTCGTCTCCGGGGACGTGCTCTACCCGCTCGAACACACTGGCACCGACCTCGCTGTCGTCGTCGGGCACTCCGGGTGCGGCGCGGTCACCGCCACCTACGACGCCGTCACGACAGACATCCTCGACGAACCCGCGGGCATCGAACATTGTATCAGCCTCCTGCGACCCGAACTCGAACCCTGCATCGAGCGCCTCCCCGCCGACCGCGGGCGCGCGGACGCGGTGAACGACCTCGTGGAGTGCAACGTCGACCGGCAGGTGCGCGCGCTCAGGGAGAGCGACGATGTCCCGGACGACACGACCGTCGCGGGCGTCGTCTACGACTTCCAGGACGCCTACGACGGCGAGCGCGGCGAGGTACACGTCGTCAACGTGAACGGCGAACGCGACCCCGCCGCGCTCCGCGAGAAACACCCCGCGGTCGCCGACCGCGTCCAGCGCCGCACCACCTACTGAGGCGAGCGAACGGCCGGAACACGGGGAACGGGCGTAGCAGGCGAAGCGCCTTATGCGAGCGGGAGTAAACGGAGCGCATGACCGAGTACGAGCTCGACGATATCGACCGCGAGATTATTTACGCGCTCCAAGAGGACGCTCGAAATCTCTCGTCGGGCGAAATCGCCGATCGTACTGACGCGTCGTCGAGCACGGTTCGAAAGCGCATCCAGCGCCTCGAATCGGAGGGCGTCATCAAGGGCTACAGCGCGAGCGTCGACTACCAGAAGTCGGGGTATCCGCTCCGGATGCTCCTGTTCTGCACGGCCCCGATTCCGGAGCGCGGCGAGCGCCTCCAAGACATTCTCGACATTCCCGGGGTGGTGTCGGTGCAGGAGTTGGTCACGGGCGAGCAGAACCTTCTCGTGACGGCTGTCGGCGAGACCGACGAGGACATCACGGCGGTCGCCAACGCGCTTCTCGACATGGAGTTGACCGTCGCCGACGAAGTGCTCGTGCGCAGCCACGAGACGACGCCGTTCGACGACCTCAGCCCGGAGCGGGCGGAATACGAGGAGTGACTCGCCGCCACCCCGAATCCTTCATCATCGAACACCCTGTTATTGACTGTCACACTTAGGAACGATTTGGTCGTACCAAAGACTATAATTACCAGTCTGTTCGTATTCTTGAGTAAGACGGGTCAGTTCGGTCGTGGCGAGGCCCCCGGTGTGGGTCGCTGGCCCGCGTGACGGACACTCCGAACGATGACTGGACACTCACACGCGAACGACGCGGTACAGCTCCCGGAGACGACGCCGACGTCCTCGGGGGTGTCGCGAGCGACGACCGCCGCCGTCTGGGCGCTGTTCGCGCTCAGCGTCGCGACGGCCGTCGTCTCGGCCGCCGGTGGTTCCGCGTGGCGGGTTCCGGGCTCCGTCGTCGTCGACGGCCTGACCGCGGTCGTGTGGGTCGCCGTCACGTTCTTCAGCGGAATCGTACACTCCTACTCGCGGCGCTACATGGCCGGGAACGCCAACATCGACCGCTTCTTCGCGCTGACGTTCGGCTTCACGCTCGCGGTGATGGTCGTGGCGGCCGCCGACCACGTCGCGCTGTTCGCCGCGGCGTGGCTGGCGATGGGGCTGACGATGGCGTCCCTCATCGGGCACGCCAGAGAGTGGACGCAGGCGCGCGCCGCGGGCGCGCTCACCCGCCGCTACTTCCTCGCGAGCGGCGGCGTGCTCGCCGGAACGCTCGCACTCCTCGCGTGGGGTACGGGAACGAGTTCTGTCTCCGGCATCCTCGCGCGGGCTGACGGCCTCTCGCCCGAACTCACCTGGCTCGCCATCGCGGGTCTCTTCCTCGCGGCGATGATTCAGTCCGCGCTGTTCCCGTTCCACGACTGGCTGCTGTCGTCGATGACCGCACCGACGCCGGCGTCTGCGCTGATGCACGCCGGGTTCGTCAACGCCGGCGGCATCCTGCTCGCGCGCTTCGCGCCGGTGTTCGCGGACGTACAACTGGCGATGGCGGCGCTCGTCGTCGTCGGCGCGGCGAGCGCCTTCCTCGGGCAAGCCATCCTGCTCGTCCGCCCCGACGTCAAGCGCCGGCTCGGCGGCTCGACCGTCGCCCAGATGGGGTTCATGATACTCCAGTGCGGCCTCGGGTTCTTCGCCGCCGCCATCACCCACCTCATCCTGCACGGGTTCTACAAGGCCTACCTGTTCCTCTCCTCCGGCGGCGCCGTCGAACGGACTGCGCCCGCGGCGGGCGGTCGCGACGGTGTGACGCTCCCATCCCTCGTCGTCGGCCTGGCGGCCGCAATCGTCGGCGGCGCGGTGTTCGTCGCGCTCACCGGCAAGGGCGCGGAACTGGACTCCGGCGCGGTTCTCGCGTTCCTCGTCGCCCTGACGGCACTACACGCGGCCCGCGACGCCCTGGCGCGCGCGAACCTCTCACCGGGCGCGACGCTCGTCGCGCTCCCGGCCCTCGTCGTCGTTCCCATTGCCGTCTACGGCGTCCTGTTCAACGCCGTCACAGCCATGCTGACGGGCGTTCCGATGACGCACGCACCGACCGAGCTATCCGCCGTGCACGTCGCCGTCGCCGCCGCGTTCGTCGCCGCGTATCTCACGGTGGAACTCGGCTGGCACCGCTCCAGTAAGCGGCTGTACGCAGTAATACTGAACATCTCACAGCCGGCTCCGGAAACCGAACTCACCACCGCGGAGGACTACAATGACGCGTGAAGACCACTACCTCGCGAGCAGTATCGAGCGCGCAGCGGAGCACGTCGGCGCGGTCTGGCCGCTCCACTCGTTCGTCACCGCGAACCCTCTCTCCGGGTTCGAAGACCAACCGTTCCACCGGGCGGTCGCGGACGCCGAACGGCTGTTCGGCGGACGCGGCTATCCCGCCCCGGAGGTCTTCCGGCGTGCCTGGGAGAACAGACAGATAGACCCGGACGTGCTGGCGAGCATGCTGGACGCCCACGGCATCGAGCGCGACCCGGACGCGCTGCTCGACGATATGGCGACGGACGCCGATGACCCCGGAACGAACGACGGTGACGACGCGACGGCGGCGGTCGACCGCGTGCTCTCGAAGTGGCTGACCGCCTTTCTCGACCAGGGGCAGGCCAAGTGGTCGATGCCCGACCGCGACGACGGGTTCTACGCGGCGTGGCGCGAGATTGCGCCCCACGACAGCGAGATACCGGACTGCGACAGTCCGGCCGACCTCCCGGAAACACCGATAGACGCCCTTGAGGAGGTTCTTTCCTCGCGCCCGCAGGGCGAGTGGGAGACGATATTCGAGCAGCAGCTCGCCGCGCTCCCCGGCTGGACGGGCTTCATCAAGCAGCGCGCGAGCGAGGACGTCGACCCCTGGCAGTCCGCGCACCCTATCTCGCTGACCGAGTACCTCGCGGTTCGCCTCCTGGTCGCGGAGCGCCTCGACGCCCCGCTCCTGCCGGACGACCACGCCACGGAAGCCGACGACTCCGAGGAGGTTCCGCTCCCGGAACTCTGGCTGTCCGCGTGGGAGCAGAGCCACCGCGACCGCCTCCTCGACGCGGTGGCCGAACCCGATTCGGAGGACGAGCGCGCGGACGAAACGCGGCCGGACGCCCAGTTCGTGTTCTGCATCGACACGCGCTCCGAAATCATCCGCCGGCACGTCGAGGGCGTCGGCGACTACGAAACGGACGGGTACGCCGGGTTCTTCGGCGTGCCGATGCGGCACGAGGCCTACGGCGCGGACGCCGCCGGGGACGCCTGCCCGCCCATCGTCGACGCCCAGCACCGCATCACGGACCGGCCCGTCGCGGACGCCGCGGGCGAGCGCGAGCGCTACGACCGCCGGCAGGGCCTCCTGGACGCGGGGCGGAGCGTGCTCAAATCCCTGAAGTCGAACGCGGCGACGGCGTTCAGTTTCGTCGAGAACGCCGGCCCGTGGTACGGCGCGGCGCTCGCGGCGCGCACGCTCCTCCCGGGCCGCGTCTACGACGCGCTCCACGACACCGACTACGCGCCCGACGAACGCGAGTTCTGCGAGCCCTCCATCGACTACAACCCGGACGCGGTGCACGCGCTCCGCGCGGGCTTGTCGTTCGAGGAGAAAGTCGAGTACGCGGAGAACGCGTTCGACCTGATGGGCTGGGATGCGTTCGCGCGCCTCGTCGTGTTCACGGGCCACGCGAGCCAGACGACGAACAATCCGTTCGGTTCGAGCCTCGACTGCGGCGCGTGCGCGGGGAATCCCGGCGGCCCGAACGCCCGCGTCCTCGCCGCTATCTGCAACGACGCGGCCGTCCAGGACGAACTCCGCGACCGCGGGTTCGACATCCCGACGGACACGGTGTTCCTCGCCGCGGAACACGACACGACCACCGACGACATCACGCTGTTCGACGACGGCGTGCCGGAGAGTCACGCGAACGACCTCGAACGGCTGCGCCGCGACCTCGCGGACGCCCGGGAGCGCGCGGCGGCCGAGCGGACGGACGCGATGACGGACGCCGACGACCCCGTGCGGGAGACCGAGCGGCGGGCCGCGGACTGGGCGGAGACCCGCCCCGAGTGGGGGTTGGCCGGGAACGCCTCGTTCGTCGTCGGTCCCCGCGAACTAACCGCGGACGCCGACCTCGACGGCCGCACGTTCCTCCACTCGTACGACTGGCGCACGGACCCGGAGGGTGACGCGCTCGAAGAAATCCTGACCGGCCCGCTCGTCGTCACGCAGTGGATAAACACCCAGTACTACTTCTCCACGGTGGACAACGCGGTGTACGGCAGTGGGTCGAAAATAACTCAAAACCCCGTCGGGAACGTCGGCGTCTTCCAGGGGAACGGCGGCGACCTCATGACGGGCCTCCCGCTCCAGTCGCTGTACGCCGACGCCGACCAGCCCTACCACCAGCCGCTCCGCCTCACCGCGGTCGTTCACGCTCCCATCGACCACGTCACCGAAGTCCTCCGCGACCACGATGAACTCGCACAACTCCTCGACAACGGCTGGCTCCAGCTAACCGTCCTCGACCCGGAACAGGAGAACGCAGCGCTCCACTATCAGGGGGGCCTGGAGTGGGACGCCCAGAACGAAGCCGCGGTCGCTCCGCCGCGGACGACGATGCCGGCCGACGCGGACTGAGCGGAGGAGTCGAAATCAGTTACTCGAATCGGATGGACCCCTCCCTCGCCGCAGCCAGAGATAGCCGCCCGCTACTAACCCGCTACCCGTGAGGACTCCGGGAAGCCACCACTTCTCAAGAGGCGTAACTTCGTCGGTCTGTTTCGATGCCAGTGCGGCGACGTTCCCCTCGGTATCGCCGACGTAAATCGAGGCGTTCGCTATCGCGGGCGGTGTTCGCACTTGGGAGCCGACGTGGGGCGTCGAGAACGCCGTGCCGTCGGTCGCATCCAGCGAGTAGACCCGGCCGTCCTCGCTGCTGACATAGACGCTTCCCGCCGAGACCGTCGGGCCCGCCGAGACGTACATGTCGGTTGCATACGACCATTTCTCGGAGCCGTCGGTTCGGGACAGCGCGTACACGTGATGGTCGTAGCTTCCGACGAACACCGTATCGTCGGTTACTGCCGGCGAGCCCGTGATCCAGTGGTCGGTCTGGAACGACCACTGTCGTTCCCCGCTCGCCGCGTCGAGGGCGAACACGGTTCCGTCCATCGTCCCGAAATAGACCGTTCCGTCGACGACCGCGGGCGCGGATTCGATGTCGCCGTTCGTCTCGAACGACCACTCGATAGTCCCGTCGTCCGTCGAAAACGCGTACAGCCTGTTGTCGCGCCCCCCGACGTATCCCGTTCCATCACTGAGTGCCGGCGTGGTTTCGGCGGTGGGTGTCTCCGATTGCGTCCAGCGGACGCTACCGTCCGCCGGGTCAAGGGCGTACACCCCACTGTTGGCGAGTGTGAGGAACAGCGAGCGGCCGTCAGTCTTGATTCCGGACGTATTGGCGGTTCCCTTGTCCCACGGTTGGACGCGCCACTCGCGGCTTCCGGTTCGCGCGTCGAACGCGTACACGGAACCGTCGGTCGCGCTCACGAACACGGTTCCATCCACGAACAGCGGCGCGGCCATCAGTCCGCCGCTGGTAGTGGCTGTCCACTCTATCGTTCCATCAGTCTTGTTGAGCGCGTACAGCGTGTTCGCTCGCGTCCCGACAAACACCAAGGACTCTCCTGTGACGAACGGTGCGTCGATGCGCCCCTCGACCGATGTGGTCCAGCGCGTCGAGAGCCCGGTCGGAGCGGTAGCTGCCGGCTTGTGACTCGAATTCCCTACATCATATCCGAACTCGGACCAACCGGAGGATGACGCGACAGTGCGCGCACGTACCGAAGTCGTGCTAACCGCTGAAACAGAAAGCGCACCGACCGACTTGAGCAGCGTTCTCCTGGAGGGACCTTCCAACATACACAGAAAAGTAGGCCGTAATCATATATTTTTACTACGGTATATATTCCAGATAATATCTCATATTTATCGTTTCTCGCGCTGTTCGATCTTGTTCAGTTCGATGAGGAGTCGGAAGATGGCTTTCACCATGTTCTCGTCGACGTCGTAGGTGTCGGCGTAGCGGCCGGCGCGTTCCATGACGGCGTCCTCTTGCTCTTCGTCGGTGGTAGCGAGTCCCTGTTCTTCCTTGACCTGGGCGACGCTGTCCGCGACGTAGGTGCGGCGCGCGATGAGTTCGACGAGGTCGTGGTCGATTTCCTCGATTTCCTCACGGAGTTCGTCGAGGCTCATGTCGTCAGCACGCGTCCGCCGGTCGTTCGTGTCGTCGTCAGGAGTGTCGTTCCGGGTCTCTCGTTCCATAGTTCTTGTACTTCGGTGAGTGCGTCGTGGCTGCCGACTGCGACGTGGCTGGGGCCGGTGCCGGAGAGGCCGACGCCGTCCGCGAGCGGGAGGGCGTCGACGGCGGGCCCGGTGGGTTGGTCGAGCGCGGCGCAGAACGCGAAGCCGTTGACGGTCATCGCGGTCTCGTAGCGTCCGGCGAGCGCGAGTTCCTCCACGAGTTCGGCGACGGGCGCGATGCGCGCGCAGCGGTCGGCGTCGGCGTCCGCGCTGTACGCGCGCTCCGGGGGCGTCCAGACGAGCACGTCCCAGTCCACGTCGTCGCGCGCGAGCAGGGCGTCGCGTTCGTTGTTCGTGACGGTGAGGCCGCCGAGCATGCTCGCGCTCGCGTCGTCGAACGCGCCCGTCACCGTCACGCCCGTCTCGCGGGCCGCCCGGACGCCGAGCAGCGCGGCGTCTTCGAGCGGCACGTCGTCGGCGACGCCGAGCGCGGAGAGCGTCGCGAGCACGGTGGCGTTCGCGGCGGCGCTCGAACTCTTCAGTCCGGACGCCATCGGTATCTCGCTCGTCGTCTCCACGACGCCGCCGTAGTCCGCGTCGGCGTCCCCATACGTCTCGCAGGCGAGTTCGACGCAGCGCTCGACGAGTGCGGTATCGGCGTCCGCGTCCTCCGCGACCGAGCCGGTCACGGTATCGCGGTCGGGGTCGAGCGCGACCTCGGCGGTGACGGTGCGGTCGATGGCGAACGCGGACCCGCGGCCGGTGGCGAGCGCGTTGAGTACGGTGCCCGCGGCGGGCGCTTCGGCGCGGCCGTCCATACCTGAGAGTGGGCGAGTCGACGCTTCAAGGTGGCGGTGGCGTCAAACCCTCGACCCGCGGGCCTTTTCCCGGCGCGGCGTCCAGCACACCTATGAGCGGACGCAGCGACGTGGCTCCCGACACGCTGGACGTGGAGCTCGCGGAGGACGGTATCGCGGTGGAGTACGCGGACGGCCGCCGCACGTTCTACCACGGGGTTCCCGAGAAAGTCGAAGGTACGTTGCGCGCGCAGCCAGGGCGGTCAGTCCACGTCCTCGTCACCGAGCCGGACAGGACGGAGGGCGCACTGACGTACGTGAATGACCGGATGACGAGCGACGAGATTCTCGAAGAGACCGGGGTCGGGCGCGTCCTCCTCGACGCGGACGAGGAGGCCACGGTGTTCCCGGGCGTGACGGTGCGTCGGGACGGGTACGCCATCGAAGTTGACGCGGACCCGGAGGCGGCGGGCGGGCGCGTGTTCGTGTTCGAAGAGGACGAGCTGAGCGAGTACAGCTACGAGTTCGCCTGACTACTGGAGGTAGGAGGGGTCCTCCGCGTCGCAGTTCTCCTCGTGCTGTGCGGCGTCGTCCGGGTCGTCGAACATCAGCCCGCACTTCTCGCAGGCGTACCACGTCATGTCGTCGCGCATCGTCTCTTCGACCATACTCGTGGTTCCGCCCGCTACCCTCAAAACCGTTACCCCGACCGGTGCGCGCGGAGCGCTCGCTCGTACGCCGCCTCGGGGTCGTCCCACTCCCCGCGGGGTTCGTCAGCGATTACGCGGCCGAGCGACATGACGGTGAGGCGGTCCGCGAGGCCGGCGAACCGGTCGAGGTTGTGCGTGGACACGAGAACGTGCCGGTCGTCGCCCGCGTACGATTCGACGGTGTCGACGATGGCGTCCCGGGTCGCGGGGTCGAGGTCCGCGAGCGGTTCGTCGAGCACGAGTACGTCGGGGCGGTCGAGGAGCGCGAGCGCGAGGTCGAGGCGCTTGCGGTAGCCGTCCGAGAGCGCGCTCGCCGGTCGGTCCCACATCGGTTCGAGGCCGAGGCGGTCCGCCAGTTTTGCGCGCCACGCGGGCGGTTCGGACGCGAACCCTGAGAAGACGGCGAGGTTGTCCGCGACGGTGAGGTCGTGGTAGACGCTCGGCGTCTGGAACGCGTAATTTACGTCGCACACGTTCTCGACGACGCCCGATGTAGGGCGGGTGAGGCCCGCGAGACATCGTAGTAGAGTAGTCTTCCCGCTGCCGTTCGGACCGGCGAAGCAGTGGACGCCCGGCGTGAAGTCGAGCGTCACGTCGTCCACGGCGACCACGTCCCCGTAGCGTTTGGTGAGGTTCCGGACGCGCATCTCAGGCACCTCGTTCGTAGTACCGGACGCTTCCCGCGAACAGGGCGCAACAGACGGCGAGCGTCCCGCAGAGCAGGAGGACCGTGTCCGCGTAGGCGGTGAGCGGTTGGCCTCGGAGCGTGAACCCTCGCGCGGCGACCATCGCGTGATAGGTCGGAAGGGCGGTGATGAAGTCGCGGCGCGCGACGGAGAAGAACCCGCGGGGGTACGCCAGACCGGAGAACGCGAGGCAGAAGAGGAGGACGGCGAGGTTCGCGAGCCGGCCCCACGCGGAGAAGCGGAGCGCGACCGTGACGGCGGCGGCGAGCGTGCCCGCGGCGAGGAAGCAGAGCGCGTACACGGCGAGGACGCTCGGCCGCAGGAACGCGACGGGCGTGCCGAGGTAGCCGCTCGCGAGGTCGAACACCGCGATGGGGAGGACGAGCAGGGCGGTGAACGCGCCGAGTTTCGCCGCGACGACCCGATAGAGCGAGGATTCGAGGCGGAGGCGGTCGATAGCGGCCTCCTCGGACGCGAGGTTGTACGGGAGGTAGGCGAACGCGACGAGCAACACGAGCACGAAGAGGAACGTCGGCAGGAGGTACGCCGAGAGCGTCCATTCGCGCCCGACGACGGTGTACGTCGTGGAGACGGGGCGGTCAAGGAGCGAGGAGAGCCCGCGGTCCGCGACGCTCGCGAGAACCGTCGCGGGTTCCTGGTAGGGGACGATGCTCCCGGAGACGAAGATATCGACGGTCGCCGCCCCTGCGCCGGCGGTGAGGTTCGCGGGCGCGGTGATGACCGCGTACACGCGCTCCCGGGAGAGCGCGTGCATCGCCGCATTACGGGACTCGTAGAGTATCGGGTCGCTGAACAGCGTCACCGCCGCGCGAACCACCGAGAGGTCGTCCTGCGTCGCGCCCGGGCCCGCGGGCGCGACCGCGACCTGCACGGACTTCGGGAGGACGTGTTCGAACGCGAGCGTGCCGTACACGAAGAGCGCGGGGACGAGAACGAACAGAACGAGAAGCGGGAGTTTCTTCCGCCAGCCCCAGCGGAGTTCCTTCCGGAGGAGCGGCGGGAGCGCCATCTACGCGGTCGCGGTCGTAGACTCGGACGAGCCGCTCGTTGTCGTGGCCTCGGCCGAGCTGGTCGCGGTCGTAGACTCGGACGAGCCGCTCGACTCGTTGTACGCGCTCGCTATCGCGTCCTCGATGTTGGACGCGGCGTTCTCGTAGGAGACGGTGACGGTCGTTCCCTCGCTCGTCACCTCGATCTTGTCGACGGTCTCCGCGGCGGCCTCCTCGGACGCGAGTTCGTACGCCGATATCGCGCCCTGCATGACCTGCATGATGTTCGTCGCGGAACTGCTCGTGTTCGTCACGACGTTGGTGACGCCACCGATGTCCGTTTCCTCGGTGTAGAGCGCGCCGGAGACGGCCTGCACGGCGTTCAGGGTCTCGGTGGCGAACTGCGTCTCGGAGGCGTACGGGCCGGTGTCGAGGTCCTGCTGGGGGACGTTCATCGCGAACTTCACGTAGCCCGAGCGGGTGTCCGCGAACGTCTCCCGGAGGTCGCCGCTCAGAGCGGGCGCGTCGCCGGCGCGAACGTCGACGACGGATTTCACGGCGGATTCGGTGCCGGTGACGAACGTGCCGTCACCGAGCCAGCCGACGACGTTCCCGCTCGCGAACTCGGACTCGGGCACCCAGAGCGTCGCGTTCCCGTACGTCTCGGTCGCGAACGTCATGCCGGTCTGGTTCGTGAGCGCGGACTCAAGTTCGGTCTTCGAGAGTGATGACGTGACGAGCGCGCCGTTGAACGACCCGGACTCCGCGTCGACCTGCTCGCTCGCGTTCGAGAACGACGTCACGGTCTCGAACTGGGTCGCCGACAGGCCCGTGTCGTTCTCGGCGTCAGCGATAGCCTCCGAAATGGACGCCGGCCCGGAGTAGTACGGCGACGACGCGTTCAGTTCCGCGAAGTACGTGTCCGCGATGCCGCGCAGCGCGTCGTCCTCGAGCATCCCTCCGATGTCGACGAACGCGACCGAGTCGACGTTCGCGGGGACGCTATCCAGCTTCGCGGCGTCGCTCGCACTCCCACTGTCGTCGGAGAGGAGTCCGGCGCAGCCAGCGGTCGAGACGAGCATCGCAACGGCAAGGACTGCGGCGACCGTTCGAACGGTCCCGCCAGTCCCGGGGGAGGGCAGCCTCATGTCCCGATTTCGTCACTGCTATCGCTTAACGGTTTTCACACGTCGCCAGCCCGCATGGCAGGCGCCGTGCGTGTTTTCCGCCGGCCGGCCGTACCCCGAGACATGGCCGCGGTCATCTTCGACATGGACGGCGTCATCGTGGACACTGAGCGCTACTGGAAGGGCGTCATCGAACAGGTGTTCGACGAACTCGTCGTGGACGGCGACGACCTCGAACCGACGGACCTCATCGGCATCAACGTCCACGACCAGTACGAGCTGCTGCGCGAGGAGGGCTACGAACTCACCGTGGACTCCGCGGACGAATACTTCGACTTCTACGACGACCACGCGGAGGCCGTCTACAGCGACCACGCCGACCTAATGGATGGCTTCCACGACCTCCTCGACGACCTCGACGAGTACGGAGTTCCGCTCGCCGTCTGCACGTCCTCCTACCCGAACTGGGTGGAGCTGGCGTTCGACCGCTTCGACCTCCACGGGCGGTTCGACGTGGTGGTGTCCGCGGCCGACCTCGACATCCCGGGGAAGCCCGAACCCGACATTTACGAGGTGACGATGGACCGCCTCGGCGTCACCGCCGCCGAGTCCGTCGTCGTGGAGGACTCCGAGAACGGCATCCGCGCCGCCGCCCGCGCTGGTGCGCACGTCATCGCGTACGCGGCCGACGAAGCCGGCGAGATGGACACGTCCGACGCGGACGAAGTCGCGACCTCCGCGAACGACCTCCGCGAACGCCTGTTCGCCGCGCTGGACGCGCTCGACCGGAGGCCGTCACGTTCATAGGGCCGAGTCGAGTGTCTGTATGCAACGGACAGCCCGCTCATGGACGCATCAGACCATTCAAGCGCGGACGGCGGTGAGGCCGCCGTGAACGCGGGAGACGACACCGACTACGACCACATGATTTACGGCGAGGACTTCTTCGAGACGCTCGTCGAGAACGGCTCGGACGCCATCATCACTATCGACGAGTCCTCGACCATCCTGTACACGAACCAGAGCGTCGAGCGGGTGTTCGGCTACGAACCCGGCGAACTTATCGGGAGCGACCTGACGAAAGTGATGCCGGACCGCCTCCAGCAAGCCCACTACAACGCGCTCGGCGAGTACGTCGAGTCCGGCGACCGGACGATGAACTGGAACGACATCGAGATTCCAGGCCAGCACAAGGACGGCCACGAGGTCCATCTCTCGGTGACGTTCGAGGAACACCCCTACGAGGACCGCCGCGTGTTCTCCGGTATCATCCGCGACATCTCCGAGCGCATCGAGCGCGAACGCCGGCTCGAACGGAAGAACGAGCAACTGGAGAAGTTCGCGAGCATCGTCAGCCACGACCTCCGCGACCCACTGAACGCCGCGCAGGCCCGGTTGTCGCTCGCGAAAGCGCACGGCGAGGGCGACGCGGAGTACTTGGAGGAAGTCGAGGAGATTCACGAGCGGATGGGCGCGCTCATCGACGACGTGCTCACGCTCACGAAGGAAGGACGGTCCATCGGCGCGACCGAACACCTCGCGCTCGAACCGGTCGCGCGAGACGCGTGGCGGACCGCGGGGACGGACGCGGCGACGCTCGAGGTCGACGACCCGAACCACGTCGACGCCGACCCCGAGCGCATGCGGACGGTGTTCGAGAACCTCTTCGGGAACGCCGTGCGGCACGCCGGCGAGGACGTGTACGTCCGCGTCGGCGAACTCCCCGACGGAAACGGCTTCTTCGTCGCGGACGACGGCCCCGGGATTCCCGCGGAGAAACGCGAGGACGTCTTCGAGTACGGCTACACGGACTCGGAGGACGGCACCGGGTTCGGCCTGAACATCGTGAAGTCGATCGCGGACGCGCACGGCTGGACCGTCGAGATAACCGACAGCGAGGAGGGAGGCGCTCGCTTCGAATTCCGCGCCCCCGCGCTCGAATGACCGACGCCGACGGCGACCCGGTCGTGCTCGCGGTGGACGACGAGGAGCGCGTCACCGAGGCGTACTCGCTCTGGCTCCCCGACGAGTACACCGTGCTCACCGCGGTGGACGGCGAGGAAGCGCTCGCGATGATGGACTCGTCGGTGGACGTGGTGTTGCTCGACCGCGAGATGCCGAACATGCGCGGCGACGAGGCGCTCAAACGAATGCGGGCGGAAGGCTACGACTGCCGGGTTGCGATGGTGACCGGCGTCGAACCCGACGTGGACATCATCGAGATGGGGTTCGACACCTACCTCACGAAACCCGTCACGGGCGAAGACCTCCGGGAGGTCGTCGAAGACCTGTTGTCGCGCGCGACGTTCGACTCGCGCTCCCAGCGCTTCTTCGCGCTCGTGGAGAAACAGTCCACGCTCGAAACCGAACTCTCCCGGGGCGAACTCGACGAGAACGAGGAGTACCAGGAACTCACGCGCGAGGTCGAGAAACTCCGCGAGGAACTGGACGAGACGTTCGAGTCGATGGGCGCGGAGGGCGTGGAAGCGAGCTACCGCGACCTCTAGTCCCAGAACGCCTTCGTCCGGGCGTACTCGCGTTCGCGTTCGAGGATGTCCCGATAGAACTCCGCCTCGTTCTCCCGGTGGTTGTTGATGATGCGTGCGGCGTTCTGCGGGCCGACCCCGCGCGCGACGAGCGCCTTCACCGCTTTCGTCCCGTGACCCTGCACGAGGCTCGCGTTCCGATACACGCGCTCCGTGCGCTTCTCCTGTTCCGCGTCCTTCTCCTCGGCTCGCACGGCTTTCACGGCGTCGTCCGCCCACGGACTCAGCGCGGCTATCATCGTCGACCCGCAGCGCGGACACTCCGGCTGGTCCTGGACGCGGGAGACTTTCGTCTCGTGCTCCCAGTCTTGGCAGTGCACGCAGAACAGGCGGACGCGGTCGTCCTCGATTCGGTCCTTCACGGTGTTGATGACGCTCGCGTCCGCGTTCTCCGGCGTGAGGAGTTCCTGGCCCGACGACCGCCCGCCGACGCCGATGGCGGTGCGGCGGCCGTGCACGACGAGGTCGAGGTCGCCCGACTGAAGCCGCGAGAGCACGTCCCGCGCGCGCTCCACGTCGAGGTCGGTGTGGAACACCTCGCGCATCGATTCGTCGTACACCGGCGTGTCCTCCAAGGCGGCCATCACGCGGTTCAATCCGACGCCATCCCGCCCTTTCCAGCGTTTGAGCGCGCCGAACTTCGCCGCGACGTGACTCAGCGTGAATTTGAGCGCGTCCGACTTCTTGAGGGAGAGTTCGAGCAGCGGCCGGATGTGGTCGGGGTCGGTCTCCTCCAGCACGTCGAGCACGTCGCTCGCGCGGACGCCCTGCGGCACTTCGAGCGAAATCCGGTAGGGACTCACGTCGAGGCCGACTGAGGACCCGGTTCGCTGGCCGAGCAGCGCGGAGAGCAGTCGGCCGAGCGTCTCGTTCGTCCGATGGCCGAACGCGGCGTTCACCACGATGTCGCGGCCCTGTGACTCCACGACCACGCGGTCGTCGGTCGGCACCGGCGCGTCCGCGTCCACCGTGCGTTCGATTGGGTCGAGCGCCTGTTCGGCCGTGTAGGCGTCCGTCGGGTAGCGCTCCGTGAGCGTGCGCGCCACGGACCCCACGCTCGCGCCGGATTCGAGCTGCGGGCCGACGACGCCCCGAATCTCCCCGACCTCTTGGGCCACGTCGTACGGCACCGGAATCTCCGACCCCGTCCACGACGGCACCTCGCCGGAGGGGTCCTCGATTGGGCTGACTTCCACGCGGCCCTCCTCCTCGTCCACCTCCGCAATGCGCCACATCTCGCCGCGCTGGATGAACGACGCGCCGGGTTCCGCGAAGTTCACGACGAACCGCTCGTCGAGCGTCCCGACCTGCCGACCGGAGGCCACGTCGTACACGTCGTACGTCTCCTCGTCGGGTATCATCGAGAGGTTCGCGTAGTAGTACTGCCACGTCCCCCCGGACTTCTCGATGGTGTCCGCGTCCTCGTCCAACCACAGCACGCGGTTCCGGCTGAGTTCCTCTATCACGTCCGTGAACGTCTCCTCGTCGAGGTGGCGGAACGGGTACGCGCGGGTGACGATTTGGTACGCGCGATAGGCTTTGAGTTCGCCGAAGTCCATCAGCAGCCCCACAATCTGGTTCGCGACGGTGTCGAGGCTGCCGTGGTGGATGGGGGTTTCCTCCACGTCGCCCTCCGCGGCGCGGCGGGCGATGGCGAGCGCTTCGAGCGTGTCGTCCGGATGCCCGGTGATGATGGTGCCGTGCGAGACCTCGTCGCGGCGGTGGCCGGCGCGGCCGACGCGCTGGAGGAGGCGCGCGACCTCGCGCGGACTGGAGTACTGGACGACGTGGTCGATGCGGCCCACGTCGATACCGAGTTCCATCGAACTCGTGCAGAGGAGGCCGTCCAGCTCTCCGGCCTTGAACTGGTCTTCGACCTCGATACGGGCTTCCTTCGAGAGGCTGCCGTGGTGGACGCCGATGTTCGCGCCGAGTTCCTTGAACCGCGACCCGAGCGCCTCCGCCGTCTGGCGCGTGTTCACGAACACCAACGCCGAGTCGTGCTCGTCCACGATTTCGCGGATGGCGCGCACGTGACTCGCGATGTCGGGACTCGTCAGGAGTTCGTTCGACAGCCGCTCGTCCGACTCCCGAACGCGAGGTTCGCGCACCGAGAACTCCACCTTCGACGCCACGTCCACCTCCACGATGTCGCACTCGCGACCCCCCGTGAGGAAGTTCGCGACCTCCCGCGGGTCGCCGACCGTCGCCGACAGTCCGATTCGCTGGAAGTCGCCCGCGAGTTCGCGGAGGCGCTCGAGGCCGATGGTGAGCTGTGCGCCGCGCTTCGCGCCCGCGAGTTCGTGCACCTCGTCCACGACGACGTGATGCACGTCGGAGAGAGCGCGCCGCAGTTTCTCGCCCGTCAGCATCGCCTGCAGCGTCTCCGGCGTCGTCACCAGCACGTCCGGCGGGTCGTTCGCCTGCTGCGTACGCTGATACTGCGTCGTGTCCCCGTGTCGAACGTCCACCTCGATGCCCAACTCCTCGCCCCACCAGTCGAGTCGTTCGCGCATGTCCCGGTTCAGCGCGCGCAGCGGCGTGACGTACAGCGCGCTGATGCCGAACCGTGGGTCGGAGTCGGCGATAGCCGACAGCACCGGCAACATTGCGGTCTCCGTCTTTCCCGTGCCCGTCGGCGCGATGACGAGCCCGTCGTGTCCCGCGACGAGCGGTGGAATCGCGCGCTGCTGTGGCTCCGTCGGCGTACTGAACCCGCGTTCGGAGAGCGCGTCCCGAACCGGCGCGGAGAGCCGGCTGAACGCATCGACGACGCCCGCATCGCTCATACACGTACTGGGGTCGGCGGCCGGATAAGCACACCGTGAGCGTGCTATCATCCCGCACCCGCTGGCTACTTGGGGCGGGCGGCCGAGGAGCCGGTATGTACCTCGCAGACGAAGCCTGGCCGGACCTCCAGGGCGAACTCGACGGCGCGGTCGCGTTCGTCCCGCTCGGCTCCACGGAACAGCACGGCCCCCACCTGCCGGAGGGCACCGACCACCTCATCGCGGAGGCGTTCGCTCGCCGCGCCGCCGACCGAACCGGATTCCTCTGCACGCCCACGGTGAACATCGGGGTCAGCCCCCACCACCGCCAGTTCCCCGGGACGATGTGGGTGGACGCGCCCGCGTTCCGCCAGTACGTCGAATCCTTCACGCGAAACCTCTCCTACCACGGCATCCGGAAAGTCGTGTTCGTGAACGCGCACGGCGGGAACGTCCAGCACCTCCGCGAGGTCGGGCGGCGCGTCCGGGATTCGGAGGACGCGTACGCGGTCGAGTGGATGTGGGACAACTCCATCCCCGACCTCGTCGACGACGCCTTCGAGCAGAACGGCCCGCACGGCGGTCCGAAGGAGACCGCGCTCATCCAGTACCTCCACGAAGACCTCGTGCACGATGACCGACTCGCGGACGCCCACGAAGGCGGCGTCGAATCGCTCGCCGACCTCGACACCGTCAAGCACGGTGCGCGAACGTTCTACGACGCCGTCGAGAACAGCGAGAACGGCGTGTTCGGCGACCAGACCGACGCCACCGCCGAGAAGGGCGAAGAACTGTTCGACGCGGCGCTCGACGAACTCTGCCAGCTCGCCACGTGGCTCGACGACCAGCCGTTCGAAGACCTGCTGCCGCCGGAGAGAGTGTAAATACGAAGCCGCGGCCAGACTCGGTGTGTTCTAGAAATCGCCGTGGGCCACCGGCTCGGCGGCGTCCCAGCGCGGGACGACACCCACTCGGGTACTGGCGACGCACGGCCCGCGGACGCGGACGCGTCGGCCGCACGCCCTACAGGTAGCGATAGTCACCGAGACGCGTGCCGTCGAGGAGATAGGCGTCCGCGGACGGCAACGCTTCGGGGAGGAATGGCGCGAGAAACCCCTGGCCCTCCACGTTCACCCACGTCCCACCACAGAGGTCGTTGAACGCCGGACACACCACGAGCTCCGCGTCCGTCGCCACGCGCTCGCCGAAGTGCTCGCGGAACGCGCCGGCGTCGAGCGCGCCGCGAAGCCACGCGCGCTCCACCCGCGACCCGCCGACCTCGTCCTCCAGCCGAACGGCTGGATGCTCGTGTCCCATGCAGACCACGTCCGCGTCGAGCACGTCCCGGGACGGCCACGTATGGCCGTGCACGAACCCCACGCCGCCGAACCGCGCCCCCTCGCCCGGCGTCACGTCGACATCGAGCACGTCGTCGATATTGCCGTCGTGGTTTCCGCGGACGAGCGTCACCGGTACCGGACACTCCCGAACGAGCGTTTCGAGTTCCTCGCGCTCCGCGCCCTCCGGCGTCCCGATCTGGTGGCCGAGGTCGCCGAGGAACACCACGCGGTCGACGCCCGTCCGCACGACGAGCGACAGCACGCGCTCGCGCCGCGTACTCGCCTGCGAATCGACTTCGAGGCCCTCGCGGCGGAGCGCCCGCTCGATGCCCGCGTGGTAGTCCGCGACCACGAGCGCCGACTCCCCGTCGAGGTCCGCGACCGCCGCGGGCGCGTCCGGAACGGGTTCGACGCGCGCCATCAGATGGCCTTGAGCGTGTCCTCCCCGGACTCGTAGCACCGCCCACTCATCAGCGCGCTCTGGATAGCGTCCTCGACATCGCCGGAGTCCGCGTCCGTGGCTTCGACGACCGTCCGAATCACCTCGTCGCGGTCGACGCCGTCGCCGCCGTCGAGGTCGTCCATCGTGTCGACGACGAAGTCCTCCAAGTCGCCCTCGAAGACGTTCTCGTCCTCGGCAGTCTCTTCCTCCCACTCGTCGTCGGTGTCAAGCGATTCGTCGTCGGCGTCGTCCAGCTCCTCGTCCGTCTCGGGTTCGATACCGGCTTCACCGGCTTCGGGGATGTCGTCGCCGCTGGAGAAGTCCATATCGAACTCCTCCTCGATCTCCTCGCGCTCCTCCTCGTCGAACTCGTACATCTCGTCCGTCGACTCGAAGTCCCCGAGACTCTCCGACTCCGCGGATTCGGGTTCGACGGCCTCGGGCTCGGGCGCGGTGGACTCCGCGAGTTCCTCCGTTGTTCCCACGTCGCCGGCGTCCGCGGCGTCCGGCTCCGCCTCGACCGCGGACAGCTCTTCGGACTCTGGCTCCGATTCGGACTCCGTTTCGGATTCGGAAGCGGGCTCAGAGTCGACGTCCGACTCCGTTTCCGATTCGAATTCGCTGTCAGCTTCCGGTTCTGCTTCGGGTTCGGTGGTTTCCGATTCTGTGGTCGGTTCGCTCTCAGATTCGCTCTCCGACTTGCTCTCTGGTTCCTCAGCCGGTTCGCTCTCCGCGCCGGTTTCGTCCGTCTGCTCCGCCTCGATGTCGAGGTCGGCGGACAGGTCGGCGTCGACCGCGCCGCCAGCGTCGGGAGCGGGCGTGGTGGCGTCCACTTCGTCGCGGTCGCCGGCGACGACTTCGGCGGCCTGCCGGGCGACCGTGCGGAGGTCGTCGAGGTAGGTTTCGGTGGTGCCGTAGTGGTCGATAGCGAGCGGAACGCCCGCGGCGAGGTCGGGGCGGACGCCGGTGTCCGCGAGCGCGTCTCGGAGGTCGCTTCCGCGTTCCTCGCGGCCGAGCGCGTCCGCCAGCACGCCGACGCGTTCGGTGGTCTGTTCGGCGGTGCGGACGACCCAGCGGTCGCGCGTGTCCGCGTCCACCTCGCTGATGGATTCGGGGCGGACGGACGTGTAGACGGTGTCCGCGTCGTCCGGTTCGAACGTCCGCGCCTTCCCCGTGATGGCGACGAACGCGGGCGCGTCGAGGCGTTCGAGGGACGCGAGCGCGTCCGGCTGGTACTGCCCGGCGTACACGACGAACGCGCCCGTCGGGTCGACGATGCGCGCACGAAGTACATCGTCACTCACCTGCTCCACTTCGGTGAGCACGCCGACAACGAACAGCCGGTTCACGCGCGCTCCCGTCGGCGTGACGACGTAGTTCGGCGCGCGCTCCTCGTCGGACTCCGCGTAGCTGTAGTCCGCGTCGTCGAACTCCGCCGCGAACACCCGCCACGCGACCTCGCGGCTCGGGCGGTCGTCGGGGCTCGAATTCGAACTCATGCGTCCACCTCCGCGAGGAAAGCTTCGGCACGCTCGGCCGGGTCGTCATCAGCGGGGCGGAACGCGGTCGCTTCGAGGTTCGCGCCGTACTCGTCCACGGAGAGGTGGCCGCGCACGACGTACTCGCCGCCGACCAGTTCCTCCCGGATGGTGTCCGCGACGACTTCTTGGTCCATCGCGTCCCGCGCCTGCTGGCGGGCGTCTTCGAGGCCGCCGCCGTACACCTGTTCGGTGATGTCGCGGCCGAGAATCGCCGTGACCGTTGCGGTGCCGTCGTCGAGGATGGCCTTCACGCGGAGGTCGTCCTCGCCGTCGACCTCGCCGTGCTGGCGGCACTGGCCCTTCTGGGTGACGCGCCCGCACTCGGGACAGCGCTGGATGAGGCCGCTGCCGTCCCGGACTTCGAGGACGTTCCCCTGGAGTTCCACGTCGTACGCGCCGCCGCGTCCGACGGCGTCCCGGAGTTCCATCCGGGTCGGCCCGCCGAGTTCGATCGGTTCCGCGAGTTCGGTGACCGTGGAGAACTCGGAGACGTTCACGGACGGGACGCCCCGGAACTCGCGGACGTAGACGTCCTCGATGCGGACGGACGCGCCCTCCGCGAGTTCGTCGTGGGGGTTCCAGTCCGTGAACGGGAGGCGCGCGGACTCGTCGCCGAGCACGCCGGAGAGGATTTCTGTCTCGCCGTCGCGGCCGTCGATGGTTCGCGTCTCGACGTCCACGACCTGCACTTCGACGGTCCGTCCGCGGTCGCCCGCGCGCAGTTCCGCGAGGTCGCGGTCGCCGCCGACCTCGTACGGCACGTCGAGGGCCTCGTCGGCCTGTTCGACGGTGGAGGACTCCCCGAAGTTGAGTTCGGGGCGGCCCTCGTACTCGCGGACGCTCGCGTTCCCGATGGTGACAGTGCGTCCGGGTTCGAGGTCGAACTCCTCCCACGCGGTGTAGGATATCGTCCCGGATTCGTCGGCGAGTTCGCCCTCCAGAATCGTGTGGTCGTCGCCCTGGTAGCGAATCGAGCGTGTGCCGACGGTGAGGACGACGGCGGTCACGGTGACGCTCCCGCTGTCCGTGTCGACGTCGGCGATGTCCGCCGCGGACGGCCCGGTGTTCTCGCTGCCGCCACCGCCGCCGTACTTGCGTCGGAGGCTCTGCTTCGCCTCCTCGACGGGAACGCTGTACTCGACTAAGTTTTCGAGTCCTTGCTTGACCTCCTGTTTGTCAACACCGAGGTCGGAGGCGAGATCCTCGGCATGGTCGTCGAGAGTCATCACGTGACGGTTCGAACGGCGCGGATAAAAAGCGTTCGCGGACCGAAATCCGTTTCTCCCGTCCGTCGCAATCTCGACGCATGCAGGTCCGCGTGAACGCCGCGACGAGCGCCGACGGGAAACTCTCCACGCGGGAGCGCACGCAGTTCGCGATAAGCGGCGCGGAGGACTTCGAGCGCGTGGACGAACTCCGCGCGGACTTCGACGCGGTGATGGTCGGCGTCGGCACGGTGCTCGCGGACGACCCCTCGCTCACGCTGAAGAGCGCCGACCTCGTCGCCGACCGCGAGGACCGCGGTGAGTCCGGGCAGCCGGCGCGCGTCGTCGCGGACTCGCAGGCCCGCACGCCGACGGACGCGAGCGTCCTCGGTCCGGACGCCGACACCTACGTGCTCGTCTCGGAGAACGCGCCCCAATCCCGGGTTCGCGAACTGGAGCGCGCGGGCGCGCAGTGCGTCGTCGCAGGGGAGGACCGCGTCGACCTCCCGAGCGCGTTCGCGAAACTCGAATCCGAGGGCGTCTCGCGCGTGATGGTCGAGGGCGGCGGCGAACTCCTCTTCTCCCTGTTCGCGGACGACCTCGTGGACGCGCTCTCCGTCTTCGTCGGGTCCCTCGTTATCGGCGGCCGCGACGCCCCAACGCTCGTCGACGGCGAGGGATTCACCGAGAACGTCCCCCGCCTCGACCTCGAAGAGGTAGAACGACTGGACGACGGCGTCCTCCTCACCTACGACGTGCTCGGACGGGACGCCACGGAGTAGTTGGGTGGCACGCACGCGAGCGCCGTGCGAGTGGTGGGCACGGACATTGGCTAGCCTGTACGCATTTCAATGAGCGGAACGTACGAGAGGAAAATGGACGACCGCGTCACGCTCCGCGTCGACCCGCACGTACACTCAGACGGGTCGTACGACGGCCACGAGCCCGTGGAACTCCTGCTGGAGCACGCGAGCGACATCGGCCTGGACGCCATCGTCGTCACCGACCACGACACCATCGAGGAGTCCCTGCGCGCCGCGCGCCTCGCGTCCGACTACGGGCTCGTCGGGATTCCGGGCGTGGAGGTGTCGACGCGGCACGGCCACCTGCTCGCCATCGGCGTCACCGAGCGCCCGCCGAAGGGCGAGTCCTTCGTCGACACCGCCGAGGCCATCCGCGAGCTGGGGGGTGCGGCCGTCGTCCCGCATCCGTTCCAGCGAAGCCGACACGGCGTCCGCAAGCGCTACCTCGAGGACACCGCGGTGGACGCCGTCGAAGTGTACAACTCGATGCTGTTCACGGGCTATCGGAACCGACGCGCACGCCGGTACGCCCGCAACCGAGAGTATCCGCGTATCGGGTCGAGCGACGCGCACCACGTGATGAACGTCGGACGCGCGTACACCGAGCTCGACGTGGACGCGTCCGCGAAGCGCGAGGTGGCGGCGAGCGACGTGGTCGACGCCATCCGAACCGGGTCGACGGGCGTCCGCGGCCGCCGTACTCCCATTCATCGGAGCGTTCGCCAGTACGCGATGGGTGCCGTGAAGAAAGGACTGTTCGAGGTCACGTCGCGCACGCCGATCGTGCCGACGGTGCCGTCGTCGTACGCTCAGCAGTTCTAGTGCTGGTGGCCGGTCGCGTCGCCGTACGTCATGCCGAAGCGGTCCTCGAAGGCGTCGAGCATCTCGGATTCGAGCGCTTCGATTTCCTCGCTCGGTTCGCCGTCGGAGTGGTGGGCGATGGCGTGCGCGCGGGACGTGAACGCCATCACGGCGATGTCGCCGACGACCTGCGCCGACGACTCGTCTTCTTCCTCGCTCAGGAGGTCGATGAGACCGGCGGGGAGTTCTACGTCGTCGCTACCGTCAGGACCCTCGATGGTGAAGGAAACGGAATCCATACTCGGACGAGTACGTCCAGTACTACGAGTCCTGCGGTTCGCGGAAGCGTTTCACGGGGCCGCGGTCGAACTCGTCGTACCGGCCGCACGCTTTCAGGAGGCGGATGGTGCGCACGCGGTCGATGCGCGCGGTCTGCTGGAGTTCGAGAATCGTCTCCGCGTCGTCCACCATCTCGTGGAACTCCGCGAGCGTGAACGTGTCACTCCGCCGAATCAGATCCTGAGGGTCGGCGGGAGTCATTAATCAACCGTTGCGGACTGCGGGAAAATAAACAGTTCGGTGGTCTCAGTCGTCCGCGGGCGCTTCCCCGCTCGCCGGCTCGGACTCCGCGAGGTCGCCCTGGGTTTCGAGCCACGCGTCGCAGTCGAGCGCGGCCTTACAGCCCATTCCGGCCGCCGTCACCGCCTGCTGGTAGTGGTAGTCCACCACGTCGCCCGCGCCGAACAGGCCGGGGACGCCGGTCGCGGTCTGCCCGCCGCCGGACCCGTCCTGCGTGCGAATGTAGCCCTCGTCGTCCAGGTCTACGCCGGTTCCTTCGAGGTAGTCCGTGTTCGGCGTGTGGCCGATGGCGACGAAGAACGCGCCGACGTCGAGGTCGAACGCCTCCGTCTCGGGGTCGTCCAGTTTCTCCGACGGATGGCCGTCGGGGTTGCGGACGAGACTCACAGACTCGACGCCGTCCTCGGGCGTGCCGTGGACTTCGGTGGCTTCCGTGTTCCAGAGGACTTCCATGTCGCCGTTCTCGACGTGTTCCGCGATGCGTTCCTCCCAGTAGTCCTCCGCGCGGAGTTCGTCGCGGCGGTGCACGAGGTACACGGTGTCCGCGAACTTCGTGAGGAACGCGGCTTCCTCCGCGGCCGCGTCGCCGCCGCCGACGACGACCATGTCCTCGCCGCGGAAGAACGCGCCGTCGCAGGTCGCACAGGTGGAGACGCCGTACCCCATCAGTTCGTCCTCGCCCGGGATGCCGAGCGTTCGCGCGCTCGCTCCCGACGCCGCGATGACGGAGTCAGCGGTGTACGCGTCGCCGTTCGCGAGTTCGACGCGGAACGGCCGCTCGGAGTCGTCCACGTCCTCGACGACGCCGTGTTCCAGGTCAGCGCCGAAGCGCTGCGCCTGCTCCTTCATGTTGTTGATGAGGTCCGGCCCCGAGATGCCCTCGGGGAATCCGGGATAGTTCTCGACCTCGGTGGTGAGGGTGAGCTGACCGCCCGGCTCGTCGCCCTCGAACAGGAGCGGGTCGTTGTTCGAGCGCGCCGCGTAAATCGCCGCGGTCAGCGCCGCGATACCCGTGCCCGTGATGACGAGCTTCCGGTGTTCCTCCACGTCGTCGCCGGCGTCGTCCGCGATGCCGAGTTTCTCGTCGAGTTCCCCGGTCTGGTCGAGTGCGTGCGTGTCGTCCCAGCCGCCGATGAGTTCGTCGTCGATGAACACCTCGGGAGCGGTCTCCCGGCCGTTCGCGCGCTCCGTCATCTCCGCGAACCGCTCGGGGTCGTCGGTGACGTTGTACGTCACGTACTCCACGCCCTTCGCGTCGAAGAGATCCATCGCCTTCTCGCAGTAGGGACAGTCCGTCTTCGTGTATATCTCCACGTGCGGCTGCTCGCTCATGTCCGGATTTCGGGACCGTGGAAGTATGTAGGTTGCGCTGGCGCGGAGTCCCGCCGCCAGTCGAAGCGCTTACCCGCCGCACTCGCGGCGTATCCGGTATGGCCGCAGACCTCGAAGAGAAGACCGAGCGATACGAACGACTGCTCTCGGAGGCATTGGACGCGGCGGAGGTCGCGCCGCCCGCAGACACGCCGCTCGGGGAGGCCGCGCTGGAGTTCGAGGAGATGGCGCAGTCCTACCTGAAGGACGGCCGGCACTTCCGCGAGCAGGACGACCTCGTGAACGCGCTCGCGTCCTTCTCGTACGGCCACGGCTGGATGGACGCCGGCGCGCGAATCGGCGTGTTCGACGTCCCCACCGACGGCCACCTGTTCACGCAGTAGTCCGGCCATCACTCATTTTTGCGGGCGGCAGAAACGCACGGATGTCATGAAGCACGACGAGTTCGTGGGAGAAGTCCAGCATCGGGCGGAACTCCCGTCACGCGGTCGCGCCATCCGGGCGACCCGCGCGGTCCTGACGACGCTCGGCGAACGCCTCCAGCCGAACGAGGCGAGCGACCTCGCCGCCGAGCTCCCGCTCGAAATCGACTACTTCCTCCACAACGCCGACTCGGGACAGCTGTTCGACTACGAGGAGTTCACGCAGCGCGTCGCCGAACGCGCGAACGCCGACCCCGCGGACGCGCACTTCTACGCGCAGGTCGTGACGGACGTGGTGGGCGAGACCGTGCAGTCCACCGAACTCCTCGACGTGACGAGCCAACTCCCCGGGGAGTACGACGACCTCTTCGACCTCGTCGGCGAGGACTACTACGACTGAATACGGCGGCAATCTTTTTCAGAACACCTCCCCCACACCGAACTATGGCACACGAAGCGTACGTGCAGTTAGTCTGCCCCGAGTGCAGTAAGGACTGGGAGATGACGCCGAGCGAACTCCCGAAGCACAACGAGAACTACAGTTGTCCCGACTGTCACGCGACCCGCCGAACGGCCGAGTTCATGCGGACGGACCGCGACCTCGAGAACCTCAAGGAACTCCAGAGTTAGACCGCAGACCGCGCACCGCACGCCTCGCAGTGGAGGCGTTCCGACCCGTTCTCCGTTTCGAGATTCGTGTCTGGCAGCCCGCACTCGGGACACAGGACGTAGGTGTCGACGTAGTCGTCGAGCGTGGCTTTGACGCGGCGCGTACCGAACTCGCCCGTGAAGCGCGCGCGGCCGCTCTCGTCTATCTGTGCGCTCGTCGCGAGTTCGTCCTGAATGAACTTGAGGACGTGGTCCTCGTCGCGGCCGAGTTGGTCGATAGTCTCCTGGAAGTTCTCGTAGACGGTGACGTTCCCCTCCTTGCGGACCGTGGGTTCGGGAACGTCGAATCGGCTCTCGCTCCCGGCGACGTCGGGCTTCTCGCTCATCGCTCGGTCGAGTTGGTCCTCGTAATCCATACCCCGATTTGGGGCGACAGGACGTAAAAGCAGTTCGGCACGAGACGCGCTGAGAAACCCATAGAGAAGTGTGTTAACCTCTCTCAAGATACTACTAAGTCCCCGTAGCCGTTAGAATGTGCTGTCATGAAGAAGCAGGAGCTCATCCACCTGCACGGACTGCTCGCCGAAGTAAGTAACTTCTACGAGGGCGTGAACGACGACGGCGTCACGCTCGACGAATACCAGGACCTCGGGGTGCGACCCACATCCATCCACAAATCGAAAACCGAACACAAAGCGGCCGTGTTCGCACTGGCGTCCGGCATCACGACGTCTGTGGAATCGGAGACCGAGAAGGTCGCTGCGCAGGCTGACTAACCCATCGAGAGTTCTCGCGGTACACGCACGCCACCTAGCTACGCGTCTACCACGTCCACGACGGAAAGCGGGATGTCCGTGAGGTGGCTACCGAGCTCCGAGCGCGCGATGCGGGCGGCGTGTTCGTCGCGCTCAGTATTGTACACGGTGAGTTCGAGTTCGAGCGCGACCAACGCCTCGTCCGCGGCGACGAACGCGGCGTCCTCCTGTTCGCCGCAGTTCGGACATTCGCGGGTCGCCGGCCCGATTTCGACGTAGTTCAGGTCGGGATTGAGCAGGTTCCCGGTCTTGGAGATGGCGATGCGAACGGCTTCGTCGGCGGTCTCGACGTCGTAGACGGGGACGGCGGCCTCCAGGACGACGCGGCGGTCCATGGCGGGGCGTCTCTCCCCCGCCGCTATAGTTCTTTGCCCCACGTTACCACGCGAGACCGACGGACACTTGGCCGGGACGCGACCGAGAAGGAGTATGGAATCCGGGTCGATACCCCTCGACTCCCTCGCGTCCGCGTTCGACCTCCAATCCACACTGGAGTCCGGCCAGTCCTACCTCTGGACGCGCGAGGACGGCGCGACGTACGAGACGGACGGCGCGCACGGCGGCGACGCGTGGTACGCGACCGTCGCGGACGGCGAAGTCGTTCGGGTGCGTCAGACCGACGGCGAACTCGTCTGGGAGGCCACGACGGACGCCGACCGCCTCCTCTTCGACCTCCTCCGCCTGGACGACGACCTCGCCGCGATACGCGCCGCCGCGAACACCGACGCACTCATCGACGACGCCTACGACCGCTACTGGGGGATGCGCATCGTCTCCGACCCCTTCTTCGGCTGCCTCGTCTCCTTCATCTGCTCGGCGCAGATGCGGGTCGAACGCATCTTCGCCATGCAAGAGTCCCTCCGGGAGGCGTACGGCGAACGCATCGAATTCGACGGCCGCACCTATCACGCGTTCCCGACGCCGGACGCGCTCGC
>Ga0207813_100330_pt1 | contig 30173 bp, 24 predicted proteins | sample A23E3SouthBayCA_2_FD_187730 | JGI IMG/M metagenome (GOLD analysis project Ga0207813, IMG submission 187730) | Aerobic enrichment media microbial communities from Eden Landing Ponds, California, USA - A23 E3 (4) (SPAdes) | ecosystem: Environmental > Aquatic > Marine > Unclassified | place... | reverse complement strand
CTTCATGTACTCGCGCAGAACCGAGAAGTCCTCGCTACCCGGCAGCGGCTCGTCGGCAGTTCGGCACTCGCGCTCGATACCGAACTGCTCGCAGACGTGGTCGGTGACGGATTCGGCCATCTCGCGGTAGGTCGTGAGTTTGCCCCCGACAACGGTGGTAAATCCAGCGACGCCATCTCTCTGTGCGTGATCGAGAACGAAGTAGTTACGCGTCACATCTCCGGTATCTTCAGTCTCGCCCGGATTCGGATCGTAGAGCGGTCTGACCCCCCAGTACGCGCGGAGCATCCGTGCGTTCTCGACAATCGGTACCATCTCCGACGCGACGTCGATCATCATCTCGACTTCCCACTGTTCTTCGGGATAGTCGTCCGGATCGTCGACGGGTTCGTCGTTGGCACCTAACAGGACCGTCGTCTCGTGGGGGATGATGGTATCGCCCTCGCCTTTGGGGAGGCATCGATTGATCACGGTATCGACTTGGCGGACGTTCGTGACTACCATCGCTCCCTTCGAGATGGCCATTGCAACGTCAATGTCGGCCATTGCGGCGATCTGACCGGCCCACGCGCCGGCCGCGTTGACGACGTAATCCGCGTCGATCGTCTCGATGTCGCCTTCGCTCCCGTCGCCGAGGTGGTTTGGCCCTTGTCGTTCGAATTTGACACCAGCGACAGCGTCGTCCTCGACGAGTAGGTCGACGACTTCGGCGTGTGTCTCGATCGTCGCACCGTGTTCAGCGGCGTTAGCGGCGTTAGCGACCGCTAACCGGAATGGATCGATTGCAGCGTCCGGAACTCGGATCGCCCGTTTGGTCCGCTCAGTGAGATATGGTTCCTGTCTGCGTGCTTCTTCACCGGAGATGATTTCTGTCGGGATACCACACTCTTCGCACCCGTCGAGTTTCTGCTGGAAGTATTCGTCCGAATCTCCCTCAAGCTGGACGAACAAACCACCGGTGTCCTCGATGCAGTGTGACGCGATTTCTCTGAGGATTCTGTTCTCCTCGATGCAGTCGATGGCGCTCTCCTGATCGGAGACGGCGTATCGACCGCCGCTGTGGAGGTGTCCGTGGGTCCGACCGGTCGTCCCGTGGGTAAGATTCCCTCGCTCGAGCAGTGTGACGTCGAACCCGCGCATCGCGAGGTCACGAGCAGTGCCCGTGCCGGTCGCACCGCCACCGATCACGACTACTCTGGGTGGCAAACTGATCACTTCCTGCGTGTTGGGGAGCCCATTGATCAGTGCGCCTCACCGTAGCCCTCGAAGGCCTCGAGGAGAGTGTCTACCTCCTCACCGGGCAGGACATTCGGCTCGCCGATGCTGACTGCCTGATAATGGATGCGCGCACAGTATTCAACCATCATCGCGACTTCGAAAGCAGCGTCGACGGTCTCGCCGACGGCCACGACGCCGTGATTCTCCAGCAGGCAGGCGTTGTACTCGTCGCCGAGGGTGTCGAGTGCCGCCTCAGCCAGTTCAGGCGTTCCGAAGGTCTCGTAAGGCGCAACGGGAATCTGGTCGCCGACGTACGCGATGAGGTAGTGACTCGCCGGAACCGGCTTGCCCAGACTCGCGAAGGTAGTCGCGTACGGCGAATGGTTGTGGACGACGCCGCCGACGTCGCTGCGCTCGCGGAGTATCCCGGTGTGCATCGCGATCTCGCTCGACGGTTCACGCTCGCCCGCGATCTGATTCCCTTCGAGATCGACGACAGGCACGTCTTCGGGTTCGATCTCTCTGTACGGAATGCCTGACGGGCTGATCGCGACCCGATCGTCGCTCCTGGCGCTGATGTTTCCGCCAGTACCTTTCGTGAGTCCCTGGTCGAGCATCTCGCGGCCGAGTTCGCTTACTTTCTCTCGCTCCGTCTGTAGTATGAGGTCGTCTGTCATGGGTGGGTTTTGTGTTGTATATCGCAGTTAGTCGTTTCCTATCCGATTGATGGTATTATCTGTAACTGGTGCCGTGGTGGCCTCGTTCGCGTTGCCACGGCGAACGTGTCCGTTTTACTCGTCGACCCTCTCAATTGCCCCCATGGTCTCGACGCGCTTGTCCCAGATGTCGAACATCGTCTCATACGTGTGCTTGTAATATTGATAAAGTTTGTCGTATTTCTCCGACGCCGTCGGCTCAGTCTGGTAAGTCTGTTCGATAGTCCTCGATTCTCGAACGGCGGTCTGGAAGTCGTCGAAGACACCGACTGCTGCCCCAGCGAGCAACGCAGCGCCTTTGGCACCGAACTCTTCACCTTCGGGGACGGCGAACTCGGCGTCGATCGCGTCGGCGAACATCTGACACCAGAAGTCAGAGTTAGCTCCGCCTCCGGCTACATAGACTTCTTTGGGTGTGTCTGGGATATGTTCGTAGCAGTCTTTCATCGCCATCCCGACACCCTCATAGACCGCCCGGACGATGTGCTCTTCAGTGTGATCGGGCTCTAGACCGATCATCTGTGCACGTGCCTTCGTGTTGAGGAACGGCGCGCGCTCGCCGGATCCACTGAGGTACGGATGGTAGAGGACACCTTCGCTTCCGATTGGGATCTCGGAGGCACGCTTCTCGATGGCCGCGTAGTCCGGATCCTCTCTGTACCGGAGCATGTCCAGCCACCAGTCTAAATTCGGTGTTCCGATCATCGAAGCCATGACCCTGGTCCATCGCTTCTCACCGAACCCGTTCTCACCGTCCAGCCCCAGCGACAGCGTCATCCCGACGCCGTCGGGACTGGTATCGGGTTCGTCTATCAGCACCTGATTGAGCGAGGTCGTTCCGACGACTGAGGCACCTTCTCCGGCCTGGGAGACGCCACTACCGAACATCGAACAGGGAACGTCGAATAGTCCAGAGACAACAGGGGTCCCTTCCGGAATATCGGTCTGCTTGGCTGCCTCAGCTGTCACCTTGCCGATGACATCAAGCGGGTCGTGCAGTGGCGGTAGCAACGATTCGAGTTGCGGAGCCCCAACGATCTCGAACACTTCCGAGGAGTATTCTCCGGTCCTCACATCGACGTACGGCAGCGACATATCGCTGGGGTCCGACGTGATTTCTCCGGTGAGCCTGTACTTGAGCCAGTCTTTACTGAAAAAGACCGTGTCAGCCCGCATGATCGTCTCCGTCTCGTGTTCCTGCAGCCACAGCAATATTGCCAGGCTTGATCCCGGGAACTGGACACTCCCGCAAACGTCGTATAGCTGCTCGTTGACATCGGAACCCTGCCATTCGCCGATGATATCGCTCGCCCGTTCATCGTGCCAGAGAATCGCATCCCGAGCCGGCTCCCCTTCGTCGTCGATCAGCCAACAGCCGTCGCCTTGTCCCGTAACTCCGAGCCCGAGGATCTCATCTTGCGGATTTAGCTGCTCAACGACTTCCCGGAGTGTCGCAGCCGTTGCGTCCCACGTGTCATCCATGTCCTGCTCGCGCCACCCGGGTTCCGGACGCAAGACCTCGTTCTTGCGACTGCTCTTGTACAGAGGCCGACCCTCTGTCGTGTATGCTACCGCCTTGATCATCGACGTGCCAGCGTCGACACCGATGAGTACGTCTGTCATTGGAACACCTATCCTAATGATCGATAATTGGATATATAAATGTTTGTGTTTATTGGTGGTGACATTCTTCCACACATCTCGAATCGTTGCGCATAATCTACAAGGTGGGTCCCACTGTTGCTACTGTATGGAAATTACAGACTACGAGGTGTTTTCTGTCCCGCCTCGATGGGTGTTCCTCCGACTCGAAACAGACACCGGGCTGATCGGATGGGGAGAAGCGACGCTAGCTGGCCATTCGAAAGCGACGATTGCAGCCGTTGAAACGGTCATGGAACACTACCTGCTGGGCAAAGATCCGCTGGAGATTGAGCGTCACTGGCAGGCTATGTATCGCGGGCAGTACTTCCGGGACGGTCCGATCCTCATGAGCGCGATCGGGGGAATCGATATCGCACTGTGGGATCTCAAGGGTAAACACTTCGACGCACCTATCTACGAACTTCTCGGCGGTCGGGCACGTGATCATATCGACGTGTACCAGTGGGTCGGCGGCGAGTCCGCTTCCGCCGTCAGGGACGCCGCAGCCACCGCCGTCGCGAACGGGTACAGTATCCTCAAAATGGAAGCAGTCGCGCAGACCGAACGACTCAGCTCTCCCGACACGATCGGTCAGGCACGCGACCGCGTCGCCGCCGTGCGTGAAGAGGTTGGCGAGCAGATCGATCTCGTCGTCGACTTCAGTGGGCGAGTTACGACGGGAACAGCAAAGCGGCTCGCGGCGGAGCTTGACGAGTATGAACCGCTGTTCTACGAAGAGCCGGTCAGGCCCGCTCATTTGGAAGCGCTTCCGAAAATCGAATCTCACACAAGGACCCCACTCGGAACTGGCGAACGGCTCTACTCACGATGGGCGTTCCAAGACCTCATCGGAGACCGGCTGGTTGATGTGGTGCAGCCGGATCCATCAAGTGCTGGCGGAATCTCAGAAGTCAAAAAGATCGCAAACGCCGCCGAAGCAGCCGATATTAGCGTCTCTCTACACTCGCCGTTCGGTCCGATTGCTTTCGCAGCCTGCCTCCAACTCGATATGGTTACCCCAAACACCCTTGCACAGGGGCAGGACCTCGAGATTCACGATCCGAAGAACAACGATCTCCTAGCGTACGTGGACGATCCGACTGTGTTCGATTTCAATGACGGCCATGTTCGGGCCCCGAACGCCCCAGGACTCGGTATCAGTATCAACGAGGAATATATTCGCCGACAGGCCAAGCTGGACGTTAACTGGCAGAACCCGATCTGGTATCATGACGACGGAAGTGTTGGTGAGTGGTGAGGTCCATATCAGTCCACTAATAGTGGACAACATATTTACGCATAACTATCGTTTACTATGGTATGACAAACGACGACAATCCCCCGGTCAAAGCGGTCCAGACTAGCCACCGGGTTCTGGAGGCGATCGTCGATTCCGGCGGCGTAACACTCGCAGATTTAGTCGATCAGCTAGACCACTCTCGGAGTTCGATCCACAACCATCTCTCTACGCTCACTCAGTTAGGATACGTAATCAAGGACGGTCAAACCTACAGCACTAGTCTCCGGTTTCTAGAGATTGGAGCAGCGGCGCGCACGCACTTTGATCTGTACAACGTCGGTCGCTCCCACGCCGAGGACCTCTCCGACGCGACTGGTCTGAGCGCAAGTCTACTCACGTTTGAACGCGAACAACTCACGTGTCTATACACAGCACCCGCGATGGACGTCAACGAACCAGCTATCACCACCGGTGACGTGCTTCCTCTACACTGCACGGCCCCCGGAAAAGCTATTCTGGCAGCACATTCTTCCGACGAAGCAGCGACGCTTCTTTCGGAATCCGAGCGAACGCCGTGTACAGAGAACACACAAACGACTGCACAACTGCGAGAGTCACTGGAAGACATTCGTACTCAGGGGTGGGCGGTCGATCGTGAGGAGTGGCGAACAGGCATTCGATGTATTGCGGCTGCTGTCTCCGATACTAACGGTAAACTACACGGAGCACTCTGTGTCACTGGCCCGACCGACTCACTGTCCGGTAAGCGATTCGAGCAGGACGTGCCCGGGCTGCTCATCAGTTCAGCCCAAGAGGTCCGGTCAAAGCTATCCTAATCGCCGGACCAGTATTGATCGAACATTGTCCACTATTTCCGGACAGCAGGTGAATCCGTCTCTGCAACACACTCACCGCCACGGTAGCTGTGAGGTGCCTCAGACTACGGCTTATTTTGTATAGGATAATCTGCAGTATTGTCTTTACATACATACTCATGTAATCTCTGTCGGCAGATCACGGTCTTATCGGTTCGGTAATAGTGAATCGCGCTATCATGGGTGGAAAATATACAGAGTCATTGGATTGTTCCGGGCCAAAGAATTATATGGGTGTGGCACCACCTGTTCTCTAAACTGTGTGTATCCAAAATCAGGATCAGCGGGCGCAAACACTCGGTCGATCTGAAATCCACAGTATCTGATAACAATGAACGTATTCGTAACAGCAAACTTCTCAGAAGATGGCATTGAGCGGCTCGAATCACTCGGCCTCGATGTCGAGTATGATCCGATCGAAGAACGCGACGGCCGAATGCCCATGGAGACACTGAAGGGGCGGCTGGAGGATGTTGAGATTTTTGTCTCTGGTTTCGAGGGTGTCCCGGCAGAAGTCATGGACGCAGCTCCCGATCTCGAGGTGATCGCCTGCCCGCGCGGCGGTCCGGAAGCGAGCGTTGATATCGGGGCTGCGACTGAACGGGGGATCCCGGTACTGTACGCCCCCGGACGGAACGCCGAGACGGTCGCTGACCATACGCTGGGACTATTACTTAGCGTCGCCCGAAATATCTCCCTCGCTCATCACCGACTTCGCGAGGGAACCTACACAGGGAATCCCTCGGCAGACGCGGCCGGAGGGGGAGAACGGGCAGACGTGACCTGGGGAATCGGCAAGGATTCACCCTACGTCACGCTCCGTGGCCCGGAACTGGGCACGCGAACTCTCGGCATCGTCGGGTTCGGCAGGATCGGCCGACGGGTCGCAAAGCGTGCCAAGGACGGGTTCAACATGGACGTCATCGCGTACGATCCCTTCGTCGACCACGTCGAGATGGAACCGTTCGGCGCCGAGAAGGTGCCCGACTTGCGGGAGCTGTGTCAGCGGAGCGACGTCGTCAGCCTGCATGCGGACGTCAACCCGACGTCACGCGATCTCGTCGGTCCCGAGGAGTTCGAGGCGATGCCCGATCACGCCTTCTTCGTCAACACGTCCCGCGCTGCGATTATCCAGGAGGGTGCGCTCGTCGGTGCCCTCGAACGCGACGAGATCCGTGGCGCGGCGGTGGACGTCTATCATCGAGAGCCGATCGCCGAAGACGACCCGCTGCTCGGGATGGACAACGTGGTCACGACGCCGCACATCGCCGCCGCATCCCGGGATGTCATCGATCGACACACCGAACTTGTCGTGCGGGATATCGAGGCGCTCCTGTCCGGTGACGATCCGATGCACGTAAAAAACCCTGCGACGCTCGAAACACTGACGCTACGATCGTAATCAGACGTCCGACGATTAGATAGATTCGATACGTGTCTGTTCACCTTCGATGGCGTCGGCGTCCTCTTCGAGCAGTGCGACGACGAGATAGTCGGCGAACTCGCCGAAGTACTCGACGAGTTCGGCGATCCGAGCGGAGTCGATCGCTTCCAGCGAGTCGAGTAATATGAACGGGACCGTCTCGTACACGTCGTGGACGAGATATCCGGCCAGTGCGAACACCAATCCGGTCACCTCGCGCTCGGACTCGCTGAGGTGATCGATCGTGTCCTCGTACGTCGTCCCCGAGGACGTAGAGCGGACGACGTGCAACTCGAAGAACGTCTTGATCGCCTTCCGACGACCGTCTCGAACTTCCCGCTGGACGCGTTCGATCCAGATCCGCTCCAGGTTGTCGTAGTCGAGTGCACCGAGGACCTCTTCCATATGTTCGTTGAACGCCTCGACGGCGTTCTCTTCCAACGTTTCGACGCGCGTCCGGAGCTCGGTCAGCTCTTCGGAGATCTGTTCGCGTTCGGTCTTCAACTCGGACTGCTCGTCCAGGCGCGATTCGATCGTTTCGATCTCGCTCTGGACGTCTTCGAGATCGGTCTCCAGGCGCCCGAGCTCGTATTCGAGTTCGTTTGCCTCCCGATGGAGGTCGAGCACCTCTTCGAACTGGTCGGACTCGATGGCCTCGACCTCACTCTCCAGGTCCTGGACTGTCGATTCGAGTTTCGTCCGGCGTTCTCTGAGTTGCTCGATGCGCTCCTCACGCCGCTTGAGTTCGTCTTCGATACCCTCGAGTTGCTGTTGATACTCCTGACGGCGTGCCCGCTGTTCCTCCAGACCCTCCTTGTCGGCTGTCAGTTCATTGAGTTCGTCAGCGATCTCTCGCTTCGCTTCGAGCTTCTCCTGGCGTAGATCCCGGAGGTCGTCCAGCGTTCCCTCTATTTGCTCGCGCGGGACCTCTGAACCGCAGGTCCAGCAGACGACGTCATCGCTCAGGAGTCCGTCAGTTGCGTGTCCGCCGTCGTCGGTCATCGCCTCGTAGACGTCGGTCCGTTCGCCCTCGAGCATCTCCTCGTTGAACCGAACCGTGCTTTGTAGGGAGTTGATCTCGCTGTCCAGCCGCCGGCGTCGCTCACGCAATCGGTCGATCTCCTCGTCGAGGTGTTCGATCTTTTCCTCGGGCGTCTCCGGGAGCGCATCGAGTTCCTCGCGCAGGGTCGCGCGGTCCTGCTTGAGCGATTCGATGCTCTCTCGCTCGGTCTCGATATCGTAGCGGATGTCCTCGAGATCGGTTCGGGCCTCGCGTAACTCCTCGAGCTTCTCCTCGAGTTGCTGCTGTTCCCGGCGCTGGGCTTGCACGTCGGCGTCCGCGGCGTCGATTTCGGCCTCCTTGTCGGCGAGCGACGCCCGCGTCTCTTCAATCTCGTCTCTGAGCCGTTCTCGTTCGGATTCCAGTTCGGGAAGTGCCTGCTTGCGCTGTTCGATGACTTCGATCTCCTCGTCGATCTCCGCTTTCTCCGATTCAAGCCGTGAGATCTCGGACTTGATTTCCCTCGTGTCGACCGGCCGCATGATGAGATCGCGCAGGTTCTGCTCGGATCTGACCGCGCGCCGAGCCTCGTTCGACTCGAGGAGAAAAGCGAACAGATCGGCCAACTCGGGGTCGTCGAGATACGGCTCGCCGTCGAACGTCACCGTTCCGTCTCGGCGCGACAGCTGTCGTCGATACGTCGAATCGCCGATCGTCATCGTTACTTCCGCCCCCTCGGCGTCGCCTTTCATCGCGACGTCGTCGCTGCCGACAGCAGCCATAATCGCCTGCAGGAACGATGTCCGGTTAGTCGCGTTTCTACCAGCCAGGACGTTTACCCCGGGGCTTAGCTCCACTGTCGTCTCCTCGATACCTCCGATATTCCGAACTGAAACAGTCGCTTGTTCTTCGGTCTGCTCAGTTGTAGCCATAACTAATCCACGGGCAAGTATAACAATATACCTTGTGGTCTCCGGCGATACTATCAGTCAGACTCGCGCTCGATCAGTTCGAACACGTCGAACTGCTCGCCCGATTCGGTGTAGATGACCTGAACGTCTACGACGACGTCCACGTCACCATCGGGCACCAAATCTGCCCGCTGGAGACCCTCGATTGCGTCTTCCGTGACTGCTGCTGATCGATCCTGGAGTTTTTGAATGCGTTCGATTGCCGACTCGCGGCGCTGGTCGGGGGTCGGATCCGGCTGCTCGACGTCCCGGTACTCCCGGAGATACGTGTGGATCGTCTGATGCGTTACAAAATCGTCTGTCACTGAACCGACATCGATCCCGTTTCGCTCGAGGCGCCGCTCAACGCGCGTCCGAACAGCCCCACTTACGTTGTCGCCGGTCAACTGCTCGTAGATTCGGTCGATATCGACGTCTAGTACGCTCAATTCACTCTCTTCGATAGCCGTCTCGAGTACCGTCTTGTTGAAGTAATCAGCCAGCTCCCGGAGGCTCATTCCGTTGTCGTCAGTTGCCAACCATCGCCGTTCCAGTTCGTCCCCGACGCCGTCGAGATCGCACGCTTTGATGACCCGTGCGACTTTACTCCGTGGCTTCCCCCCGTCCGTTCTCGGAGAAGCGTTTTCTCTTTCGGGCATATCTGACCGTCTGTTAGCGAGGTATAAACCAGTTACCGTCGACCCGGAGCTTTCTTTCTGTCCACGAAGGTCGTTCGACACCACCGATAGAAATTACAACTGTATGTCTGTAATGGGACTCAGTAGTGCTTGTATTGGAGTTCGATGACGTTCGCCGCGTTGTTCAGCTCCGGGAGGAGTTCGTCCTCAATCCGTTGGTCACTAAATCGGTGTTTGGGGCCGGCGACAGAGATCGCTGCGTTCCCGGATGCGTCGACGTCGCCGATCGGCACTGCGATCGACCGGATCCCGTTGACTCGCTCCTCGTCTTCCAGCGCGAAACCTTGCTTTCGGACCGTCTCGATTTCTTCCAGGAGCGAATCGATATCGGTGATCGTCTGTTCAGTGGCTTCCGGGAGCCCGACTCGATCGGCGATGTCCCGGATCTCGTCGTTGGAGTGTCGCGACAGCAGGACTTTCCCAAGAGCGGTCCAGTGCATATGTGTGAACTCGCCCGTCGGTGCGTTATCCGAGATGCCCGAGATGGGTTCGGTACGATAGATGAGTACCCGCATCCCGTTCTCCTCGTACCCGATCGTCGCGACCTCGCCGACCGCTTCCGAGAGTTCGTCGACCTCTCCTCTGGCTGCCTGATAGACGTTCAAATCGTGCCGGACGTGGCCTCCGAGCTCGAGAAACCGCATACCCAAGTGGTACTCGTCGCCTACCTGAACGACGTAGCCGAGGTCCTGCAGGGTCTGGAGATAGACGTGAGCCGTGCTCTTCGGCACGTCGAGAGTACGTGCGAGATCCGAGACGCTACAGCCCCCCTGCTCTTTGAGCTCGTCAACGATGTTGAACGCGTTCTCGACTGACTGGATCCGATTCCCCGAATCCGCGTCGTCTGCCTGGTCGTTCATAACCCTCTATTCGGTCTCGTGACTGTTAACGGTATTCTATTCTCGCTGACACGCTGCTGTGGATTATCGTTGCCGGCTAGAACCTTCTCGCCCGATCGGGTGACGGAACTGGACCTCGTGGATATGACGCTTCTGGGATAACCGCCAGCGGTTGTTCGTGCTGACGCTCGAGTTCAACCATATTGAACAGAAATCGGTCCAGTCTGGGGCTGGCAGCTATGCTTCTCGACCGGTTCCAGTCGCGCGATTGTAGCGTTTTCGCGCCGTCGTGGCCCCTCTCGGGGATTGCTCCTGTACGCCGGAACCGATAGACTGTCTATTGTACACTATTGTTGGACCGGGACACGCTGCCAGAATCTCTAGAAAAGGAATAGATTTATATATCTGCACTATAGGTACACGTGTATGGTACAGCCTTCGCTGATACTTCCGCCGGAGCCGGACGAGCGCTGGCAGCTCGCGAAACAGATGGGCGTGACGAGTGCGGTCGTCCATCCCTTGGAGATCGGGGACGACCAGACCGACTGGACCTACGACGAGCTCAAGGGGATGGTCAACTGGTTCGAGGACGCCGGACTCAGCCTGGACGTGCTGGAGGGCTCGGTCCCGTTGACCGATCGGATCCGGCTCGGGCAGGACGGTCGCGACGAGGATATCGAGAACTTCAAACGGTTCATCAGGGATGCTGGCGCGGCCGGGATCCCGGTCGTCTGTTACGACTGGATGGCCGGTATCCGGTGGGCCCGCACGGAAGCGCACATCGAATCCCGCGGCGGATCGCTTGTCACGGGGTACGACGACGAGAAGATGCGCGGCGGCCCGAAAACCGACTACACCAACGTGACACGGGACCAGCTCTGGGAGTCCATCGAGTACTTCCTCACAGAGGTCGTTCCCGTCGCCGAAGAGGCCGGCGTGAAGCTCGCCCTGCATCCAGCCGACCCGCCCAAAGAATCCGTTCGGGGCGTCCCGCGGCTGGCCTACAGCGTCGAGAACTACGATCGGATCCTCGACATCGTCGACAGCGAACACAACGGCGTCACGTTCTGTCAAGGGAACTTCTCCCTGATGGACACGCCGGTCCCCGAGGCGATTCGCCACTTCGGCGACCGGATCAACTTCGCGCACTTCCGGGACGTCGAGGGGACTCCGGATCGATTCGTCGAGACCTGGCACGACGCCGGTCCGACGGATATGCTCGAAGCAATGCGAGCATTCGAGGACGTTGGGTTCGACGGCCCGATGCGGCCCGATCACGTACCGACGATGGCCGGCGAGGACAACTCCAACCCCGGCTACCATACCAAGGGCCGACTGTTCGCCATCGGCTACATGCGCGGCCTGCTCGAATCGGTCTGACGTCTCGACTGCATTGTACATGTTCTTCGCGGTTAGGCGCCTGTGACCGACAGCTATCAGCCTGCTCTTGGTATGGCTGTTATTCTGTCTATAAAATAGCAAAGTTATTTATACTATAAACCATAACCCTTCTGGTGAAGAGAATGAACGTCCCGAACAGTTACGATATCGACGGTAAGGTGTGCGTCGTAACCGGTGGAGCAGGCGTGCTCGGCTCGGCGATGGCGAAAGCGATCGGCCAGCAGGGTGCGACGGTCGTGGTCCTCGATCTCAACGAGGAGAAGCTCGCGGAAATTGGCGACGAGCTCGACGAGATGGGCGTCGAGTACATGACCGTCCAGGGATCGGTACTGGACCGCGACGAACTGGCGGCGGCCGCGGAGGCGGTCGTCGATGAGTACGGCCGGATCGACGTGTTGCTCAACGGTGCCGGCGGGAACAGCCCCGAGGCGACGACCGGCGAGGAAACGTCGTTCTTCGAACTACCCAAGGACGGGATCCAGAACGTCTTCAATCTGAATTTCCTCGGCACAGTTCTGGCCTCGCAGGTCTTCGGGGAGTATATGGCCGAACAGGGCGAGGGCCACATCCTCAACGTCTCCTCGATGAACGCGTTCACGCCGTTGACGAAGATTCCGGCGTACTCGGGCGCAAAGGCCGCCGTCTCGAACTTCACCGAATGGCTCGCGGTCCATATGGCCCACAATTACTCGACAGAGATCCGCGTCAACGCGATCGCCCCCGGCTTCTTGCTTACTGAGCAGAACCGCTACCTGCTGAAAGACAAGGAGACGGGCGAGCTGACCGACCGTGGCCAACAGATCATCGACCACACGCCCCAGGATCGCTTCGGTGATCCCGAGGACCTGTTGTCGACCGTCCTCTGGTTGATTGCTCCCGGTTCGGAGTTCGTCACCGGGACGGTCATCCCGATCGACGGCGGCTTCTCCGCGTACAGCGGCGTCTAATTCTGATTTCTGCGGCTCGTTTTGGGTATCTTCGTGAGAGGGGCCTATGGTCCACAGAACGCTATAGTATATTAGGACAATTAGGAAATCATCACACACAGATTTATAAAGAATGAGCAGGATCAATCACGTATGCGAACACTGTCATTGATCAAGGCAGATATCGGGAGCACTGCCGGCCACCTCAGGCCGACGAGCGAGGTCGTTGCGGCCGTCCGAGACTATCTCGAAGACGAGGGCGACGCACTCGACGACTGGTTCGTGTTCACGGTCGGGGACGACATCGACATCCTGATGAGTCACACGGAGGGGACCGACGACGAGGGGGTTCACGAACTCGCCTGGGGCGCCTTCGAATCCGGAACGGACGTTGCCGAGCAGCAGGGTCTCTACGGCGCGGGCCAGGATCTCCTCGAAAACGCGTTCTCAGGGAACGTGAAAGGGCTCGGTCCGGGCGCGTGCGAGTTTACGATCGAAGAGCGACCGAGCGAACCGCTGTTGCTATTCGGGGCCGACAAGACTGAGCCGGGTGCGTTCAACCAGCCGTTCTACACGAGCTTCGCTGATCCGCAGTACACGAGCGGTCTGGTGCTCAAGGATACGATCCACGAGGGATACACCTTCGAGGTGATGGATCTAGAAGCGACCGACCGTCGTCGGACGATCGACCTGGACGTGCCCGAGGACAGCTGGGAGTTGGCAGCACTTCTGATGGAGCCACATCGGTTCGGAATCCGCGAAATCCGCTCGCGTCATAACGGACAGCCGGTCGCGACGATCTCGACACAGAAGCTTCGGAACGTCGCCGGCGAGTACGTCGGAAAGGACGATCCCGTCGCGATCGTACGGACGCAGAAGCACTTTCCTTCGCCCGGTGAGGTGCTCCAGCCGTACGCGAACCCGCCGTTCGTCGCCGGTGCGATGCGCGGGTCTCACCACGCGCCGCTGTATCCCGTCGGCGACGATCCGGCCGAGATCCCGTCGTACTTTGACGGCCCGGCGCTGGTCAAGGCGATCGGGCTCGTCCTACAGGACGGGCAGTTCGGGGAGCCGGTCTATCCCTTCGATGCGTCGATGTGGGACCGGGTGCGCGAGGAGACGATGGCGACGTTCCGTGACTTCCGCGAGCGACAGGGCGTGTTCGGCCCCGGGACTCTCGAAGCGGACGAACTCGAATACGGCGGCCGGACGGCCATTCTCGACCAACTCGACGGTCGCTGGCAAGAAGGGAACCTTTCAAATAGCGACTGACCGTCAGTGAAACTGCATGACAAACGAAACATTTGAGCAACTACGAGAGAGCGGCGTTGTTGCCGTGCTTCGCGACGTCGACGAATCGCGTCTCATAGACATCGTTGCGGCTCTGCAGGACGGGGGCGTCACAGCGATCGAGATCACGGCGGACAGTGCGGATCCGGTCGGTATGATCGAGCGCGTCCGGGCGGAGTTCGGTTCCGAAGTGACGGTCGGAGCCGGGACCGTCCTAGACGCGGACACCGCCGAGGCAGTGATCGATGCCGGTGCCGCGTTCGTCGTGTCGCCGGTTCTGGATCGGGACGTGATCGACGCTTGCAGCGGTCGGGACTGCCTGGTCGCTCCAGGGATCTTTACGCCGACCGAGGCCCACAACGCGCTCTCGTGGGGGGCGGACTTCATCAAGGTCTTCCCCGCGACGACGCTGGGTCCGGGGTTCCTCAGCAGCCTCAGCGGGCCACTCGGTGACGTACCGATTATGCCGACCGGCGGCGTCGACGGGGCGAGCGCGGGAGAGTTCATCGAGGCGGGCGCGTTTGTCGTCGGTGCGGGCGGCGCACTCCTTGACGATACCGCTATCGAGAACGGGGACTACGAGACGATCGCCGAGAACGCTAGAACCCTGCGTGCGACGGTGACTGCGGCCAGAGACGAGTGATTAACGACGGAGTCAGATCCGCAGAACATATGATCGAGGTTCGGAACTCACACCGGAGACACTCGCAGAAACACACCACGGGAAATTAAGATACTGTCCAACATACACGTACACATGACTGATCTAGTTACGTTCGGAGAGACGATGTTACGACTGTCGCCGCCGCGGGGACAGCGCCTCGAAGCGGTGTCTGAGTTCGACGTCACTGTCGGCGGGGCCGAGAGCAACGTCGCGGTCGTCGCGTCGCGGTTCGGGCACGAGGTTCGCTGGCTGTCACGAGTCCCCGAGTCGCCGCTCGGGCGGCGCGTGACTGGCGAATTGCGGCGACATGGTGTCGAGCCCGCCGTCGACTGGGCGAACTCGGGCCGACTCGGGACCTATTACCTCGAACACGGGGCTGAACCCAGGGGGACAGCGGTCGTCTACGACCGCGAGCACTCGGCGTTCACCGATGTCTCTGTCGGAGGGCTCCCGACCGAGGGCCTAGAGACTGCGGAGCTGTTCTATACGTCCGGGATCACGCCCGGGTTGTCAGCGGCGACGGCGACGGCCACCGAGCAGTTGCTCCGGCGTGCTTCTGAAGCGGACGTCCGGACCGCGTTCGACCTGAATTACCGGAGCAAACTCTGGGAGCCGGCTCCAGCTAGGCAGACGTTCGAGTCGCTACTGGCGTACGTGGACGTGCTGTTCGCCCCCGAGCGGGACGCCGAAACGGTTCTCGGGCTCTCAGGGTCACCGACGGAGCAGGCGGCAACCCTCGCAAACGAGTATGACATCGAGACGGTCGTGGTCACGCGGGGCGCGGACGGGGCGCTCTGTCGCCACGGGGACGAGGTGTTCGAACAGTCCGTCTACGAGACGGAGACGATCGATCCGATCGGTACCGGCGACGCATTCGTCGGCGGGTTCCTCGGCCGACACCTCCACGGGGCCGACCCCGCGGATGCGCTCGCACACGCCGCCGCGAGTGCGGCGCTAAAGCGGACGATCAAGGGTGATCAGGCGATCATTACTCCCCAGGAAGTGCGGACAGTCGTCGATGACGGCGGCGCTGATATCTCGCGGTGAAGGGCATCGCTATTTTCGACAGGGCCCTGAATCTACCCCTGGGATAGATAATCCAAAATATTTATATAGGATGTTGACAGTCGTGTACGTGTATGGCGTCACAAACCCTGACGGTTGGGCCGTCGTATAGCCAGCGAACGATAACCGCAGCGAGGTGACCACAAATGTCAACGGAAACTAACAACTCCTTTACGTATACGAGAGTCCTGACACTCGTTCTCATCGGATTGGTCCCCGCGTTTTCCGGGGCGATGATCAACCCGACAATTCCAGCCATCGAAGAGACGTATTCGCACATCCCGAACTCGGAAACGCTTGCCCAGCTCGTGAGCACGACATCTGCGTGGGTCGTCCTCATCGTCGCGCCGACAACCGGGTATCTTCTTGATAAGTACGCCCGCAAGCCCATCCTGCTTGCAGGTGTCGTCATATACGGGGCCGGGACCAGCATTGCGTTCTTCCTGGATTCGATCTACCTGATCCTCGCGACCCGAATCCTCGACGGGATCGCAGTCGGATCACTCATGGTGACGGTTCCGACACTCATTTCTGACTATTACTCAGGCGGTCGCCGTGAATCGGTCATGGGATACTTCAGTGCGGCATCGTCCGGTGGTGGTGTCGTCGCCGCGCTTCTCGGGGGGTTCATCGCCGACTCGCTCGGATGGCGATACATCTTCCTCGTCTACGCCGCAGCGCTGCTGTTCGTCCCGTTCATCATCCGGTTTCTGACCGAACCAGAGGTTACTGAAACGACCAGCGACGACGAAGTAGGCCGGATTGAAGCCGCAATCAACATCGTTCGCAACAACCCGGCCCCACTGCTGATTTCGATCTATGCACTCGTCTTGCTGGCCATGCTCACGACGAATCTCATTCAGATTGAGGTCCCCTATTATCTCACCGCAGGCCTCGGTGTGAGTGAGTCACAAGTCGGGATGATCATCTCGAGCATCAGCATCGTCGGTTTCGTCGTCGCCATACTCTACGGGCGTATCAAAGAACGCCTGCGCCACATTACGATTATGGCGATCTCGTTCGGAATCGTTGCCCTCGGTTTTGTCGCGATATCCGTCTTCGACACGTTCTGGCCAGTCTTCCTCGGCACGCTGACCGGCGCAGTCGGGTTCGGCGCCATCATTCCTGCAGCGAACGACTGGGTCGCCGCCGTCGTCGACAAGGAATACCGTGGTCGCGCACTCAGTGGTGTCACGATGTTTATGTACGGTGGCTTTGCACTGTCGCCGTTCGCTCCCAACCCACTCACTGATGCGTTCGGTCGAATGGGAATGCTGCTAGCGATCGGAGTCGGACTCGCGGTTCTCTCAGTCTCGCTGTTTGGCATTCGGGCTATGAGTCGGAGCGTCTCTAGTTCACAACCAGCACCTGCAGACGACTGATCGTAGCCGTTGTCCCGGCCGATCACACCGGGCGACTCATAGCGGCCGTGGTGACGATTTGCCGGTGTAACCGCACGACTTCGTGCGGTCGACCCGAAACAGACTTCCGACGGTCACTATCACGAGGATTGCGGTCAGAGTTCCTCCTCACAGACCCTCGCCTCGTATAACGAATATATTGAGCGACCCGACCGCGTCACCTTGCCCGCACTTTCATAGCCACTGTTTGACTCGACGAAAACCGGCCCCGAAAAATGGATCATACTGGTGGCTATACCATTTCGAACTGATCCGCCACGCCGTCGTGCCGGATATCTTTACGAACGTATACCAGTATCAGCTACCTACGGTGTCAGTCTGAGGCCGTCTTCGGCCACGATCACTTCACCGTCGAAGACCGATTCGGCATCTCGGCGCATCGCCTCAAGGTCGCGGTACGGCATCAGATGGGTGAGAACGAGTGTCTGCACACCGGCGTCTTGTGCGATCTCACCGGCGTCTGTCGCATCGCAGTGGTTGGCGGTCAACGTAGACTCGTCGAGCCCCTCGTCTCCTGCAGCGTACTGTGACCATACAAACTGGTCGTCATTCGGGACGCGATCCTCGTCAACTGGTGCAGTGTTACTGTCTTGAACGAGGAGATCCGCGTCGGCGGCGAAGTCGGCAAGTGATTGAACCTTCTGCGTGTCGCCGGAGAAGACGAATGAGTCCCCTGTCTCGTACTCCTCGAAGCGGTAAGCGTATGTCTCGATTGAGTGGTCAACCGGCAGTGCCTGGATTTCCCAGCCGTCCATCTGGCGACTGAATCCGTCCGTCACTCGCTCGGTTTCGATACCAGAAATCCCGTCGGTCGGGTAGATCTCTTTCCGATACTCGATATCTTCCGCATAGATCTCGTATAGCGCTTCTACGAGTCGGTCAGTACCGTTTGGCCCATACACGGTGAGTGAATCACGACCCGCCTCTGTCCAACTTGTAAAGGCGAAGTGGAAGAACGACGCGTTGTGATCCATATGGTGGTGCGTGAAAAATACCGTCTCGATCTCTCCCATATCAATGTCAGATTCCATCAATCCGTAGACTGTTCCGGGCCCACAATCCACCAACACCGTATCGTCCGCAATGTCGACCACCAGGCTCGTACCACCACGCTCCGGAATCGGGATTGGACTCCCAGTCCCGACTAGTGTCACTTCCATACGAGAAAGAAGGCCCAGAGCAAACTTATATATTTGTATTTCTCTGCTATCGCTGGGGTGTCGCTCGGTTCTCCCACACTGTAGTAATCGTGCTTCTCGGACCGTCTCCGCATTCGTCGTTGGTGTCAAATCGTCATTCGACGCTGTGTCAACTGCTTTTGAGGCGGGGCCAGCTCGTAGCATAGGTCAATTTCTTCCTGGAATCACTGCCAGAACTCGGCACTATGCAGCCATCGCTGCCTCAGTCACCGAAAATAGATAATAAAAATTAGCATAGTTTTATATACCTTCGTAATATTCGTTTATCGTGTATGCCACTCACGAACATGGTCACGCAGCGGATAGAGTACAACTGTTCTCGTATGAGGTCCACTGGAGGTGAGTGAGTATGTCGACACAGACGGATCGCTTAGAGTCGTTCACGTACGCGAGAGTCCTAACGCTCGTTGTCCTTGGGTTCATTCCCGCGTTTTCCGGGGCGATGATCAATCCGACAATCCCGTCGATACAGGCGACGTACTCCCACGTCCCGAACTCGCACACACTCGCACAGCTCGTGAGTACGACGTCGGCGTGGGTCGTCCTCATCGCAGCTCCGACGACCGGATACCTCCTCGATAAGTACGCCCGAAAACCGATATTGCTCGCGGCCGTCGTCATATTCGGCGTCGGAACGTCTATTGCGTTCTTCCTCGATTCGATCTACCTGATCCTCGCCACTCGTATTTTCGACGGGATCGCCATTGCCGCGATCAATGTTACCGTACCGACGCTCATCTCGGACTATTACTCGGGCGGTCGTCGTGAATCTGTGATGGGATACTTCACAGCAGCGTCGTCCGGTGGCGGCGTGCTCGCGGCACTCCTTGGTGGATACATCGCCGGCTCGATCGGCTGGCGGTACATCTTCCTCATCTACGCGCTCGCATTGTTGTTCGTCCCGTTCATCATCCGGTTCCTGACTGAACCAGAAGTCACCGAAAAGACCAGCGACGAATCGGGGCGCATCGAAGCCACAATCAACATTGTTCGCAACAACCCGGCTTGGTTGCTCCTCTCGATCTACGTTCTCGTCCTGCTCGCAATGGTGACGACCAATCTCGTCCAGATCGAGGTCCCGTATTATCTCACCGGAGGTCTTGACGTGAGCGATAGCAATGTCGGTATCATCTTATCGAGCGTCTCCCTCGTCGCGTTCGTCATGGCCTCACTCTATGGCCAAATCAAGCAGCGTCTGCGCCACATCACGATTATGACGTTGGCCTTCGGGATCTCCTCGCTTGGATTCATCTCCATCGCCACGTTTGATACCTTGCTACCGGTCTACCTGGGTATTCTCACCTCCGCAGTCGGGTTTGGCGTCATCATCCCGGCCGCGAACGACTGGGTCGCAAAGGTCGTCGACCAGGAATACCGCGGTCGCGCGCTCAGTGGCGTCACGATGTTTATGTACGGTGGCTTCGCACTCTCGCCGTTCGCCCCGAACCCGCTCATCAACGCGTTCGGCCGCCTGGGGATGCTTCGTGTCGCCGGAATCTTCCTAGCGATCGTCGCTCTTGCCCTGTTCGGCCTCTGGTTCAAGAGTCGGGGCGTACCCGAATCAGAAACTGCACTGGCTGACGACTAGTCGCCGTCGCGTCTTTTGATCGTCCAACCGGGTCTGGGATACGGAACGCTCGACATGCTTTATCTTCATCTGTTTCTAGAGGGAATATCTATATATGTCACCTCTGCCAATATCGAATTGACTTCCCAGTATGTATCAGTACTGTGCCTCCTGTGGTGCCAAGCTCAGGACAGAAGACGCGTTCAATACTCCGGACTGCCCAGCGTGTGGTGCTGTGTTAGAAACCACCAGAGAAAAACCCGATATCGACGAGTAAGACGACCGTCATAACCACTCTTTGAGATCGGTAGGCTACCTCTGTGAGTCGTTGAAGGGCGTGTTCCCTGCGTGTGTCGTGACCTGCTGGTCCGTGATACCGTCTCTTGCTAGCTATCCACTGAATACGCCGCTGGGCACCACTGAATCCGGCAACCTTATCGAAAATACCAAAAGTTTTAATATCATCTTCTCGGACTAGTCGATTGTGATGCAACTGCTCACATACCCTCGTGAGACGACGTCGCTCGATGGGACCTGGCAGGCCATCCCGGACCAGTACGAGAACTTCGAGAATATGTATGGAGACATGCTTGATGAGGATGATCTCCCGACGGGTTTCTCCGTGAAACCGATCTACGAGCCGGAGGCGTCCGTCGAGAACGATCCGGCGGACTTCAACATCTCCGACGGCTATTCCGTGGAGATCCCGTCAACCTTCGGCGAGGAGATCCCCGAGTTCCGCCACTACGAGGGGTGGGTCTGGTTCGCCCGGACGTTCGAGGACCCGATCGAAGCGGACGACGACCGTGCGTTCCTCCGGTTCGGTGCGATCAACTACAAGGCAGACGTCTGGCTGAACGGTGAGAAACTCGGTTCCCACGAGGGTGGGTACACGCCCTTTAGTTACGATGTGACCGACGAACTCGTCGATGGCGAGAACGTCCTCGTCGTCCGGATGGACAACTATCGCTACGAGGACGGCATCCCGAACGACGCGACGGACTGGTACAACTTCGGTGGGATCAACCGCTCGGTAGAGCTCGTCACCGTTCCGGAGACGTACGTCCGCAACTTCAAAGTCGAGACGACGCTCGCGGACGACGTCGAGATCGGGGTCTCCGCCTGGGTCGAGGGCGCCGACGACGGAACGACCGTTACCGCGAGCCTCCCCGAACTCGACCGGGAGATCGAACTGACGCCGTCGGGTGCGGACGACCTATTCACCGGCGAGTTGACGCTGTCACCGGACGACGTCACGCTCTGGAGCCCTGAGGACCCACGGCTGTACACGGTCGAAGTCGAGGCGGGCGAGGACAGCGTCGAAGACGAGGTTGGCTTCCGTGAACTCGATGTCGATGGGAGTGACATCCTCCTGAATGGTGAGCCGATCTGGCTGCGCGGAATCGCGCTCCACGAGGAGTCCGCGGGCAAGGGCCGCGCGCTCGATAGCAACGACGTCGAGGAGCGCTTCGAGTGGATCACGGAACTGGGCTGTAACTACGCCCGTCTCGCACATTACCCACATACAGAGGAGATGGCTCGCACGGCCGACGAGGAGGGTATTCTCCTCTGGGAGGAAGTGCCCGCCTACTGGGATATCCAGTTCGGCGACGAGGAGGTCCAGGAACTGTATCGCCAGCAGCTCCGGGAACTCATCCAGCGCGACTGGAACCGCGCGTCCGTCGCGCTGTGGTCGATCGCCAACGAGACTGACCACACCGACGAGACCCGGAACGAGGTCCTGCCGGAGATGGCCGAGTACGTCCGTGAACTCGACGACACGCGGCTGGTGACTGCCGCCTGCTTCACCGACGAGACCGACGACGGGCTCGAGATCCAGGACCCTCTCGAGGCGGATCTGGACGCCGTCGGCATCAACGAGTACTACGGCTGGTACTACGGCGATAGCGACGACATGCAGCACTTCCAGGAAGAGCCCGACGGAACTCCGGTCCTCATCTCCGAAACTGGCGGTGGCGCGAAGTGGGGCAAACACGGCGATGTCGATGAGCGCTGGACAGAGGAGTTCCAGGCTGACATCTATCGCGGACAGACGGATGCGATCGAAGACAACGAGCAGATTTCCGGGATGGCCCCTTGGATCCTGTTCGATTTCCGGGCCCCGATGCGCCAGAACGAGTACCAGCGCGGCTACAATCGCAAGGGTGTCGTCGACCAGCACGGCCGCAAGAAACAGGCCTTTCACGTCCTTCGAGAGTTCTACAGCGAACAGCGTCAGTAGTTGACTACTGCTGTCTGATCACACCGTCTCGCGAACTGTCGCTTGACACCTGTTTTTCCCGGTCAAAACCGTGAATCCGTCGGAGCCGCTATGGCGCACCCGCTGTCCGGCGTTCGAAGTTCCGGCCGTACTCGTGTGTCGCGTCTATCCGGGTTCTGTACGATCGTTATATTCTCGACGTCTCCTGGCAGCCCAGATTGTGATATTTAATTTTTCTCCGTGCTATTTTTCCACCCCTAGTATTATAACTCTTCGACACGAGCACTTACACGTGGACCATCGCTCCTGGCTATCAGAGAAAGACGCCGGGTAGCACAGCAACATATGGTATCAGCAACGCCAGCTTCGACGGCCGGAGAGTCGTACGTAATCATCGGTGACGGTATCGCTGGAAGTGCCGCAGCCGATCATCTCTCTGCGGAGACGACGAATGCAGCTATAACGGTGCTCACCGATGAAAGCAAACCCCTGTACAACCGGGTCTTGTTGAAACAGTTCGCGAAAGGAGACATCCCCGAAGAGACGATCGAGATCCACGACCGTGCCTGGTACGACGACCGGGATATCGACCTCAGATTGGATACGCGTGTTAGTGGCATCGACACGGGGAGTCGGACGATCAGAACGGGAGACGGCGAGCGCATCGATTACGACTATCTGCTCATTGCGACGGGTAGTACGCCGCGACAGTTCCCCGTCCCGAACGCAGACGCGGAGGGAGTGACATCGTTCTGGACCCACCGGGATGCCAAGCGCATCCGCAGCCGGGCCTCGGAAGCCGAGACGGGTACGATCATCGGTGCAGGGCTTCTCGGAATCGATTATGCGGCTGTCGCGAGCTCGCAGGGCGTTGAGGCGCACTATCTCATCCGTGAAGACCACTGGCTCCCCCGAGCGATGTCCCCGGATGGGGCGGAGATCGTTCACGAAGCGCTTCGTGAGCAGGGTATCACGCCGGTCTGTAACACGACGGTCGATCGGTTCGAGACCGATGCTCGCGGTCACGTGTCCGCGACGATCACGAGAGATGGTCGTACCTACGACAGTGAGTTCGTCGGCGTCGCGATCGGTGTCGAGACGAATACGGCGTTCCTCGATGACACGCCGATCGCGACTGACGACGGCGTCGTCGTAGACGAGTATCTGCGCACGGACAACGCCCGGATCTATGCGGCAGGTGACGTCGCCCGGTACCCCGAGGATCGGTTCGACCGGTCCGTTCGGAACGGTTCGTGGAACAGCGCGCAGGCACAGGGACAGCGAGCGGCTGCGAATATGCTCGCCTCTGGGCGGGGAGACCCGTTTTCGTTCGTGCCGTCCTACACCGTTTCACACTTCCAATTCCCGCTTGCGTCGTTCGGTCACCCCGGCCTCGGAGAGGTGTATCGCGAACGCCGCTACGGGCCACGCGAATGGCGGCGACTGGCGTTCCGTGACGGACGGCTCGTCGGCGGGATGCTCGTCGGGGACCTCGCCCCGATGCAACCCCTGAAGAAACTGATTGCAAGCGGTGAACGCGTCCTTTCCCAGGCGGATCGCCTCCTCGCACCGGTGGTCAATACCTCCCAGATACAGGTCGATCGCGCGGTCAGAAGCGAGTCCGACTGACGCCCTCAACACGAGAACTGCAGCCTTGCAGATCAGCTATCGGAGACGCGTTTTATTTGGCTGGCAGATACCCTGTCTGCCGTCGGCAGTCCGCTGTCTGATTCCGTATCTCTCTCTGTGAGAGACACCTGCAACTATCGAAAATAAACAAACTTTTTTATACCTTTAGGTGGACTACACTACTATGGCTCTCGAGACAATCCTGCTCGCTGTCAGGGAGCACGACGACGATCGAATCGAACAGTTATGCGAAACCGTCTCCGATATCGCGGACCCGCTCGATGTCGAGGTTGTGGTCGCGCACGTGCTCACGGACGAACCGGAAGATATCCCGTCGTTTCCGACGCCCGGAGCGCAATCGCAGGTCCTCTCGACCGACGAATATGCCGAGTTGCTCAATGACGAAGACACCGAAGCAGCCGTCGCGAACCACGAAACGGTCCAGACGATGGTCGATAAACTCGCCGACGCCGGGATTGACCACACCGTCCGTGGTGCAGTCGGTGACCCGAGCGAGGGACTTCTCGCCCTTGCCGAGGACGTGGACGCGGACCGGGTTGTTCTCAGTGGTCGAGAACGGTCACCGACCAACAAGGTCATCTTCGGCAGTGTCGCACAGGCGGTCCTGCTTGACGCCCCGTGCCCAGTGACGTTCATCCGCTACGAGTAATCGTTTTCCCGGCACGGGTTCAGATATGGCCGCAAGTGAGACAAACGCGGTCCGAAAGACCACATATTTAATATTGGCCAAGTTTAATGTCCTGATATGAGTTTCTTAGACCAGGACTACCTCCTGAGCTCGGATCCCGCCCGACGACTGTACACCGAGATCGAGAACCTTCCGATTCTCGACCCACACAGCCACGTCGACGTCGAGGCCCTGGCGCGCAACGAGGGCTGGAACGACATCTGGGAAGTCGAGGGCGAAACTGACCACTACGTCTGGGAACTGATGCGCAAGCGCGGCGTCCCCGAGGAGAAGATCACCGGTTCGGCGTCGAACCGGGAGAAATGGATGGCTCTCGCGGAGGTGTTTCCCGAGTTCGCGGGCAATCCCACGTACGAGTGGGTCCACCTGGATCTCAAGCGTCGATTCGGCATCGAAAAGCCGATTTCAGCCGAGACTGCCGAGGAGATCTGGGCAGAGACCAAGACGGCCCTGGACGCCCCCGAAATGCGCCAGCAGAACGTGCTGCGCGAGATGAACGTCGAGGTCGTCTCCAGCACTGACGATCCGACGTCGGATCTCCAGTATCACGAACAACTTGCCGAGGACCTCGACGACGTCACCGTTCGACCGACGTGGCGACCCGACACCGCGCTCTCGATCGGTGACGGCGGCTGGGCGGAGTACGTCACCGAACTCGGTGATGCGATGGGTGCCGACACCTCGACCTTCGAGGGGTTCCTCTCGGCGCTCGAAGTGAGCCACGAGTACTTCCGCGAGCACGGGTGTCGAGCGAGCGATCACGGGCTCCGGGAGGTCGTCACCCGTCCCGTCAGCGAACGTCGCGCGGCCGATGTCTACCGTCGCGGCCTCGACGGGGCGTCGCTCACGTCCGAGGAGATCGAGGACTTCCAGGCGTACGTGCTCGAACGGATCGGCGAACTGAACGCCGAGGCTGGGTGGGTGACCCAGTTCCATATCGGCCCAGTTCGGGATTACCGCGACTCACTCTACGACCAACTCGGGGCGGACGCTGGCGGTGACATATCGACCCAGGACGTGGAACTCGTCGACAATCTCGAGTACTTCCTCAACCGCTTCGACGAGCGACTCGAGATCGTCCTCTACACGGTCGACCCGACTCATTACCCGACGGTCGCAACGATCGCACGCGCGTTCCCCAACGTCAGTGTCGGTGCCGCGTGGTGGTTCAACGACAGCCCCCACGGAATGACCGAACAGATGGAGTACGTCTCTACTGTGGATCTGCTTGCGAACCACGGTGGAATGGTTAGCGACTCCCGCAAACTTCTCTCGTTCGGGTCGCGCTTCGAGATGTTCCGACGCTCGCTGTCCGAGGCCGTTGGATCGATGGTCGATCGGGGACAGATCCCCTACGATGTCGCCGAAGACCTCGTCCGGCACGTCGCGTCCGATCGGCCCGAGACGCTCTGGGACTTCTAACGCCTCTTTGTCTGTCGTCCGCCCGATTCCGTACTGGCTGGTCCATCTGTACGATAGTCTGATTTCCGTGAATCCGACTGACCCAACGATCCAGCGATATTGAACGGATAATCGTCCGGGAAGGCAGAACGGAGTCCGGTTCTCACACACATCCTGATTTCGCCGCTCACTTCGACTATTCAATATTGTTGAGCCACTCTCTCGGTCTCAATGTGGTGAACAGCCTGTGACCTTACGATTGTATGGATGTAAAGCATTTGCCTGTGAGTGGTATTTGTCAGGCAGGCCAATTGCGACATGGCGCTGAGCGATCCGTTCTATCTATCCAATATTATTGGACTATTTTGCCTGGTTAATGCATACTCAATTCTATAGTGGTATACTTCTTCGATATTTCAGGCGGCTCCCCATTCCTCCTTCACTATAATAAAATCTATCTTATAGTATGTCTTTACGATATGCTATATGTCATATATGCATTCGTCGTGGTCTTGGCCCTGCTTGTCGATTCAGGCCGATGCACATAGCAACGTCAACGCCCGCTCTGCACTCTATCGAGGCAGTCGTCACTCCCTGTCTCCCTCCGGGTCGTAGATGGACACGAATCTGCTGTATCCCGCTTATGCACGTGTTTTCACCTGCTGACCGATCATCAGTGCTATCAGTCCCCGCGATCCGCATAGTCCGGTCACAGGAACAAACGATTGCAGGGGAACACCACGCGACTGTGTGATCGATCTCCGTGCGCCGGTTCGACGGAGGGAACCCGAATACTGATCAAAACTCATAAAATATCTTTATATCCTGTTTTTATTATATATGGGCCAAACTATCCCACTCGTCGTGATGTAGACAGACCTCGATCCGTCCACACTCGACACTGGTTGAGTATAGTTTCCATACGAAGGAATGGGGTCTCTTTCCGCCTCAGATCGTCGTCGTCTCAGGGAGGAGCGACCGTTCGAGGCGTTCGTTGACTCGTTCAGCCAGTGGTTCGAGGTTTCTGACGTCCTCGCGGTTGTACGACACCAGCGTTTCTAGTGCAGATTCGTCGCCGCGTTCGTACTGATACCACAGCTCTACCGCCTCTTTGCCGGAGATGTCCGGCCGGTCCCGGCCGATCCCGATTTCCTGCTCGATGGTCTTCAGACCGCCAGTCAAATCGAGACGCCGACAGGGATACATCAGATCGAGATGGGGCATTCCAGACAGCGAGACGTCGAAGTTCGTCTCCAGGAAGGGGACGTCGAACCGTTTGCCGTTAAACGTCACCAGCAGATCGGCGTCGGCGAACAGTTCCCGCAGTGTGTCCCCGGACAGATCCTGGCCCTGAACGAGCGTCTCCGTTCGCCCGTCGAGGTGCGCACTGACCGTGGTCACCTCGTTGCGGTCGGCGTCCAGACCGGTCGTTTCGATGTCGAAAAACAGTGCACCGTCACGGAAGGTCTCGAACAGCCGCCACTGCTCGGCGCTGGGGAACTCCCGGGCGAAAAACGACGAATCGCCCTCCTCGAGGCGGTCGTATGCCCGGTCGATAAACGACTGGATCCGCTCGGCGGTCGTCGGGCCGACGGCGTCGGGGTCGAACTCGTCCCAGTGGGTGATCCCGCGTTCCCAGAGCCGTCGCTCGGTGGTCTCGCCGACGCCCTCGACCGGAATGAAGCTGTTTTCGACGCGCACACCACTCTTGGGTCGTGGGGGACCGTAAACCTCGCGCTCTCTACCCGACCTGCTGACAGCGATCGATCCAGACCCGCTCGTAGGTTTCGGGCTCGACGATTCGGCCCCTGAGATCGGCGATCGTCTCGACGCCTGCCTCGGCACACCACTCGATGCAGGTCTCGTAGACCTCGAAATCGTACTCTTCGCGGATGGTTTCGTCGCGTTCGATTCGCAGCTGCTCGGCCCCCGCGAGATACGCTGCGAACGCTCGCGTGTGTCCGTCGGCCAGATACCACTCACCCTCGTACTCGAAGGCGGGCAGCGGCTCGTAGCCGGGATCGTCGAAGTCCAGTCACTCGCAAACGCCTGCGAGTTTCTCGCTGGAGAGATACAGCTGTGAGGAGCGGATCTCCGAGACGGGAACGCATCGCGACATTGTACGGAGGTTGCACGGCCAGCCACAAATATGTCCCTGGGCGTCCTGGGAGACGGTATGCCCACCTACCTCCTCGCGAGCGCGTCCGTCCACACGAGCGCGGCGGCCTGTGATCACCTCGCCGACCGCCTTGAGGCCGACGATACCGTGATGATCGACGCCGACGAACTCCTCGTCGGCCGGCGTCGCGGCGACCCAGAAGCCGACGGCCTTGGCAGCACTGCGGCCGCCGTCGCGGGCGAAGCGACACGCCCGGTGGTCGTCGTCCCGACGTAGCCGAACCTTTCAACACGTGGGGCGCGCAATCGGAGGTATGTCGGCATCCGAACTCGCGGCCGCCGTCAGGGAGTCGCTCGCGGTCGACGCCGAGGAGTTTCAGGCCCAGGCGGTCGAGGAGGCCCAACGCCTCAAGGCCGAAGTCCGGGACGGTACGTTCGACAACAGCGAGACCATCGTCGGTCTCGAACTGGAGCTGTACGCCGTCGACGACCGGACCGATGCCCTCCAGCGTGTCTCGCGCCCGCTGCTCGAACGGATCGGCTTCGAGAAGGAACTCGGTCTGCACAACGCCGAGATGCAGACCAGCCCCCAACCGCTCAACTCCTACGGACTCGCGGCCCAGGAGCAGGAACTCCAGGCCAACCTCGTCCCTGCACAGGAACGCACTCGCGCTGACAATATTCGACTCGTCAGCGACGGGATGTGGACCGTCCCGCCAAACGGTGAGACCGCCCGCTCGTATCTCTGTGATTCGGTCGAAGCCGACGGTGTCCGCATCGGGACGAATATGTCCGATGCCGTCCGCTATCACGCGATGGCCAACACCGATTACCCCTCGGGACTACGCCTTGATGCGCCCAACGTCACGCTGGACGCCGAGACGGTGATGCCCGAGAGTCTGATCACGTCCATCCAGCCACACGTGCAGGTGCCCCACGCCCCGGACTTGCCGGAGTATTTCCGGTACGCGCTTCGGATCGCCGGCCCACTGTTGGCGCTCGGAGTCAACTCGCCGTTCTTCCCGCCGGACCTGTACGACGACGTGCCCGACGCGACGATCCTGGACGACGCCTGGATGGAACACCGCATCTCGGTGTTCGAATCGGTCCTCAACGCCGTCGACGAGTCGGTCCCGAAGAAGGTCTGCTTCCCGCCCGATTTCGAGACCGTCGAGGACGCTATCGACGCCATCGTCGCCGACGAGACGATCGTTCCGATGGAACTCACCCGCGGCGAGCGCTTCGACGATCAGTTCGCCCACGTCCGGCACAAACACGGCTCCTACTGGCGGTGGGTGCGTCCGGTCTTCGACGGCGCGACCCGCTCGCAGGCAAACGCCCGTATCGAGTTCCGACCGCTGCCCGCCCAGCCGACAATCCGGGATTCCGTCGCGTTTCAGGGGGTCTTTGCCGGCCTGCTGGAGAGTCTGATCCGGCGGGAACATCCGGTTCGGACTCTCGAGTGGGAGCGCGCAGAGCAGAACTTCTACAACGCGATGCGGGACGGGTTGGACGCCGAGTTGGTCTGGATCACGGGCGGCGGCGAGACCAGCGACATCGAGGAGATCTACGGTGAACTATTCGAACACGCCCGTGACGGCCTGGAACTACAGGGACTGTCGACCGAGGCTGCCCGACAGTACATCCGGCCGCTACGCGAGCGCGTCGACCGGCGGATCACGCCCGCTCGCTGGAAGTTCGGCTACGTCCGCCGGCGCGTCCAGGAGGGAGTTCCCCTTACCGAGGCGATCTGGGGAATGCAGGCCCAGTACATCCGCAAGCAAGCGGAGACGCTCATCGAGGGCGAGTTCACCGAGTGGTTCTCGTAAGCTGACCCTCGCGATCGCTATTCTCCCTCGCCGTCGAGAAAGCCGTGGTACGAGCAGACGTACTCGTCGCGGATGATCTGCTCGTCGACGATCTCCAGCCCGAGCGCGTCGAGCTCCTCGGCGACCCGGT
>Ga0207813_100328_pt1 | contig 30250 bp, 21 predicted proteins | sample A23E3SouthBayCA_2_FD_187730 | JGI IMG/M metagenome (GOLD analysis project Ga0207813, IMG submission 187730) | Aerobic enrichment media microbial communities from Eden Landing Ponds, California, USA - A23 E3 (4) (SPAdes) | ecosystem: Environmental > Aquatic > Marine > Unclassified | place... | reverse complement strand
GCGACCCACCAGCGAGTCGATCATCACGCCCTTCATCGCCGACTGGGTCCGCTCGCACCGGGACCTGCCGATGCGCCTGAACCAGTGGTGTTCGGTCGTCCGGTGGGAGGCCACCGAGACGAAACCGTTCTTCCGCACCAAGGAGTTCCTCTGGCAGGAGGGCCACACCGCCCACGCCGACGAGGACGGCGCGTGGGACGAGACGATGACGCGCCTCGACCAGTACGCCCGCCTCTACGAGGACGTGCTCGCGATGCCCGTGCTGAAGGGCCGCAAGCCCGAACACGACAAGTTCCCCGGCGCCCACACCACGACGACCGTCGAGGCGCTGATGCCCGACGGGAAGTCCGTCCAGGGCGGGACCTCCCACTACCTCGGGACTTCCTTCGCGGAGGCGTTCGACATCACCTACGTCGACGAGGACGAGAACGAACAGACCGCCCACACCACCTCGTGGGGCCTCTCGTGGCGCGCGCTGGGCGCGCTCGTGATGACCCACTCCGACGACCAGGGGCTGGTGCTCCCGCCCGCGCTCGCGCCCGAGCAGGTCGTGATCGTCCCCATCTGGCAGGAGGACAACAAGGACGACGTGATCGAGTACGCCGCCGACGTGGCCGCGGAACTCGACGAGGCGGGCGTCCGCGTCGAACTCGACGACCGCGACAACCGCAACCCCGGCTTCAAGTACAACGAGTGGGAGCTCAAGGGCGTCCCCCTGCGCATCGAGGTCGGCCCCAACGAGGTCGACGACGAGGAGGTCACGCTGGTCCACCGCCCCGACGGCGAGACCGAGACCGAGGCCCGTGCGGGCGTCGTCGAGACCGTCGAGGACCACCTCGAAACCGTCTTCGCCAAACTCTACGCCAGCGCCGAGGAGACGCTCGACGGCGAGATCCGCGAGGCCGACTCCCGCGAGCAGATCCTCGGCACCATCGGCCAGCACGGCGGCTACGTGAAGTCGGGCTGGTGCGGCGACGAGGACTGCGAAGAGCCGATCAAGGATGCCATCGCCGCCGAGATCGCGATGGTCCCCCTCGATCGCGACGAGGAACCGATCCACGACGAGTGTGCGATCTGTGGCGACGAAGCCGCGGAGACGGCCTACTGGGCGAAAACTTACTGACGACCTTTTTTCCACGCGGGTTTCCTCGCGGCGCTACGCGCCGCTGCGGGAACCCGCGTACAAAAAAGCTCGGCCAAAAAAGCGCGAGCGACACAGTCGCTCGCGTGAACCGCGGCGCTTCGCGCCGCGGATGCTCCTGTATCGGGGGTTAGAATTCGAATAGCCGCATGGCTGTTCTGGACTCTCACCGGAAACACTCCAAGAGCGTCCCTTCGGAGTGGGGATCCGGCGGGTCCTCCCCGTGGCCACCCTCCGCGCGCCAGACAGCCTCGTCGGTCACCAGATACGCGAACGGGTACGTCGGCGAGTCGAAGTGCCCGTACGGCGTCTCGTCGCCGAACCGGCCGTGGGCCAGCGCCGCGTCGTCCGCGACGAGGACGGCGCCGTTGCCCACGGTCCTCGCTTCGGTACTCATGTCGACGTGAAACTCGTGGATGCCACCGTAGTCGTCGGCCACCGCACGCCACTTGTAGGCGATCTCGTACCGCTCGACGTACTCACGGACGGCCGCCACGTCCAGCGACTCCGGCTGGTCCGGGATAGGGGCCAGAGCCTCCGGCTCGAATTCGTGTGTCGGCACCCGCGGTTCGGACGGGCACGTCGACGGTTCGGGGGTCGGGGCGGGTCCGTTGCGGACCGTTTCGGCCCCGGTACTCTCGCCGGGTTCCGATCCGGACGTCCGCGAGCGGTCGGACGTCGCCGTGTCCTTGTTCGGCGGGAAGCCACCGCCGGTATCCGAGAGACACCCGGACAGGGCCCCGGCGAGGGCACCACTGAGGGAGGCGAGGACCGTCCGTCGCGGCGGCGGCATACGCGTTCGATGTCAGTCCGCCGGAAAGTGTCTTGTGTCACTCCTCCCGGTCGTCGTCCGTCCCGTGATCGGCGAGTCCGGCGTCGTCGATCTCCGAGACCGTGATGAGGAGTCTGCCGTCGTCGAGCGCGGTGACCAGTTTCGACTCGGTGAACGTGGACCCGTCGGCGCGAAGTCCCTCGCTGCGCCCGCGCCACTCGCCGCCGTCTCGGACCACCGGGAGGACGTGTGTCCGGATGTGTTCGACCTCCTCGTCGGGGTGTAGTTCCGTCCAGTGTTTCCCGGCGACCTCGTCGGGATCGTACCCGTAGCTGGCGGCGTAGGCCTCGTCGGCCCGGTCGAAGCGGTCGTCGGAACCGACGACGCCGACGCCATCCAGTTGGGTGTCGGCCCGCGCGTCGAACTGCCCGCCGGAGTCGACCGCGTGGCCGACCCGCCGGATGAGCATCGTGTACTGGTCCGTGCCGACGCTCTTCCGGAGGTAATCGGTGAGTCCCGTCTCGATGATCTCCGCGGCCACGTCGTCGGTCTCCTCGCCCGAGAACAGCAACACGGGGAGTTCGGGGCGGGACTCGCGGACCCGTTCGAGGAACTCGATCCCGTTCATCTCCGGCATGTTGTAGTCGCTGATCACGCAGTCGAACCCCGCGTCGTCGGCGCGGATCCGATCGAGCGCGGCCACCGGCGACGTCTCGGTCGTGACGTCGCAGTTCAGGTCGCTCTCCTCCCGTTCGAGGTATAGCTTGACGAGTTCGCCGAGGGCGGGATCGTCGTCTACGTGTAACACCTCGACGGGACCCGCTGACGAATCGTCCATTAGAGCTGTATTGCCGAGTTCGACAATAAGCGTTCGTCCGTCGCTATCGGCGTTGAGAACGCCGCTGGTCGGCCAGGTCCGTGCCGTCGGGATCACGATCGGCGCCGCGGAAAGCGGTCGGGGAGGATGGGTACCGCAGGCAGGGAACGGGAGCGTGTAACCGTCCGCGCCCCCGGCACTACACAGTGCCAGGCGCGATGGTATAAAACACCGTCAGACTTCCAGATGACAACCGGCAGACGACGGGGGAATCCGGCGGGTTCCACCGGATGCTGGCGACGTCACCGAACCGGTCTCCGTGCGTGTCTCTCCCCCTGTCGACAGCGCGTGGCGGCCAATACCTTATACTCTTAATATACATACCGTGAATATTAGTAAAGATTATTGTCGAGTATTACTGGATAGTTTCGATTTATTTTTGGGTGATGTCGTCGACCGTCCAGATATGTCGGACGACGTCAATCCGTTCGAGAGCTTCCAGGAACAGGTCGACGACGCGGCGGAGTACATCGACGTGGACGACGGCCTGCTGGCCCGTCTCAAGAACCCCGAGCGCATCCTCGAGACGAACCTCTCGGTGGAGATGGACGACGGGTCGGTCGAGGTGTTCCGGGCGTACCGCTCGCAGTTCAACGGCGACCGCGGCCCGTACAAGGGCGGTATCCGTTATCATCCGCAGGTCTCCCGCGAGGAGGTCAAGGCCCTCTCTGGGTGGATGGCCTACAAGACAGCGACGGTCGACATCCCGCTGGGCGGCGGCAAGGGCGGCATCGTCATCGACCCTGACGACTACTCCGAGAGCGAACTCGAACGCGTCACGCGCTCGTTCGCGAAGGAACTGACGCCGCTGATCGGCGTCGACCGCGACGTTCCCGCGCCGGACGTCAACACCGGCCAGCGGGAGATGAACTGGATCAAAGACACCTACGAGACCCTCGAGAACACGACCGAACCCGGCGTCATCACCGGCAAGGACCTCTCCAGCGGCGGGAGCGAAGGGCGCGTGGAGGCGACCGGCCGCTCGACGGTCATCGCCGCCCGCGAGGCCTTCGACTACCTCGGCGCCGACATCGCCGACGCCACCGTCGCCGTCCAGGGGTACGGCAACGCCGGGTGGATCACCGCGAAACTCGTCGACGAGATGGGCGCCGAAGTGGTCGCCGTCTCCGACTCCAGCGGCGGCGTCTACAGCGAGAGCGGCCTCGATCCCGTCGCCGCGAAGGACCACAAACGCGAGACCGGCAGCGTCGTCGGCTACCACGAAGCCGACGAGGAGATCAGCAACGACGACCTGCTGACGCTGGACGTCGACCTGCTGGTCCCCGCGGCGCTGGAGAACGCTATCGACGCCGACCTCGCCGCGGAGGTCCAGGCCGACGTCATCTCCGAGGCCGCCAACGGCCCGATCACGCCCGACGGCGACGACGTACTCGCAGACAAGGACGTCCTCGTCGTCCCCGACATCCTCGCGAACGCGGGCGGCGTGACCGTCTCCTACTTCGAGTGGGTGCAGAATCGCCAGCGCTTCTCGTGGACCGAACAGCGTGTCAACGAGGAACTCGAAGCGATCATCGTCGAGCAGTTCTGGAACCTCGTCGACGCCTACGAGGAACACGACTTGCCGGGCCTCCGCGTCGCCGCCTACGTCGTCGCCATCCAGCGCGTCGCCGAAGCCGCCGACCAGGCCGGTCGCTGGCCTTGACCTAGCACCCGACCGCGTCCGCGCACGACTGTCGCTCCGGTTTGCCCGGCGTCGACCGCTCCAGCCGCGTATTAATTTCTACCGCCACTTCCGCAGCCCCCTGATATCCCCTCTAAGACCGAGATCGAGACGGATATCCGTTTAAATTGCCGTCGTTACCACACCGTTGTACCGTCAGTCAAAGGGACCTAATACGCCCTTGTTTGTGTACCTACTACATATATTCTATCAGGCGAAACCCTTTATTCTCCGTTTGCCTGAATGCCGACACATGACTGCATCGCAGGAACAGACCCATCTCGCGGACCCCACAGACCAGCGGTCGAACTGTGGGGTCGGCGTCGTGATGGACCTCGACGGGGAGGGTGGCCACTGGGTCGTATCGGACGGTCTCGAACTGCTCGAGAACCTCGAACATCGCGGGACGACCGGCGCGGAGGAGGCGACTGGTGACGGGGCCGGGATCATGCTCCAGACCCCCCACGACTTCTTCGCCGACGAGGTCGACGCCGACCTGGGCGCACCCGGAACCTACGCCGTCGGGACGCTCTTTCTCCCCCGGGACGACGAGCAGGCACAGGCCGATCTGAAAGCGCTCGTCGAGGAGAAATTCGACGAGGAGGGACTCGACGTCCTGGCCTGGCGGTCGGTGCCGACGAACAACGACGATCTCGGCGCGACGGCCCTGGACTCGGAACCCGAAATCGTCCAGGTGTTCGTCGAGTCCGCCGACGGCGCGACCGGTGAGGAGTTCGGGCGGCAACTGTACGTCGCCCGCCGCGTCCTCGAAAACCACGTCGAAGAAACCGAACCGCCGGGACACGAGCGCTTCTACGTCGTCTCGCTCGACCAGGACACCGTCGTCTACAAGGGCCTGCTCAAGGGGACGCAGGTCACCGACTACTTCCCTGACCTGGCCGACGACCGGATCGAGACCGACTTTGCGATGGTCCACGCGCGGTTCTCGACGAACACGCTGGGGGCGTGGCACCTCGCACACCCCTACCGCGGGATCATCCACAACGGCGAGTTCAACACCATCCAGGGCAACATCAACTGGATGCGCGCCCGCGAAACGGAACTCGAGTCCGAACACTTCGGCGAGGACATCGAGAAGGTCCTCCCGATCATCGACGACCCCGAGCAGTCCGACACCGCGAGCGTCGACAACGCGCTGGAACTGCTCCTGAAAGACGGCCGCGATCTGCCTCACGCGCTGCGGATGCTCATCCCCGAAGCGTGGCGCAACGAGGCCAACGAACTGAGCGAGGAGCGCCAGGACTGGTACGACTATCACGCCTCGGTCGTCGAACCGTGGGACGGTCCCGCTCTCGTGGCGGCGACCGACGGCGACCGGGTCGGCGCCGTCCTCGACCGCAACGGCCTGCGACCCTGCCGGTACGACGTGCTGACCGACAACACGCTGGTGATGGCCAGCGAGGCGGGCGCGCTGGAGACCGACCCCGCCGAGATCGAGGAACGGGGCCGTCTCCAGCCGGGCCAGCTGTTCCTCGCCGACCCGGAGGAGGGGCGGGTCATCCCCGACGACGAAGTGTTCGACGACCTCACCGACGAGCAGTACGGCGAGTGGGTCGACGATCAGCAGGTCGATCTCGTCGACATCAACCCCGAGGACGACAACACGCCACAGCACGACCTCGCGGAACTGCGATCCCATCAGGCCACCTACGGCTACACCTACGACGAGGTCGACCACCTCATCGAGCCGATGGCCGAGACGGGCAAGGACCCCGTCGGATCGATGGGCGACGACACGCCACTGTCGGTGCTCTCGCAGTTCAACCGCCCGCTCTTTACGTACTTCAAACAGCTGTTCGCGCAGGTGACGAACCCGCCGCTTGACTACATCCGCGAGGAACTGGTCACGTCCCTGGAGTCGCGGCTGGGCTTCCAGCGCAACATGCTCGACGAGTCCCCGGAACACGCCCGGCAACTGATCCTCGATTCGCCGATCCTCACCGACCAGGAGACGGCCGCGATCAAAGAGATCGACGCCAGCGGGATGTCGACGGCCGTCGTCGACATCACCTACGATCCCGACACGGTCGACCTGCGCGAGGCCGTCGAGGAGGCCCGTGCCGCGGCGACCGACGCCGCAAAGGACCACGACGTGATCGTCCTCTCCGACAAGAACACCGGACCGGACCGCGTGCCGATCCCGAGCCTGCTCGCGGTCGGCGGGATCCACCACCACCTCGTGCGCAACGGGCTCCGGAACCACGTCGGTCTCGTCGTCGAGTCGGGCGACCCCCGGACGGTCCACAACTTCGCGACGCTGATCGGCTACGGCGCGGGCGCGGTCAACCCCTACCTGGCCTACCAGACCATCGAGGACCTCGTGGCTGGCCCGGACGGCGCGGAGCTGTCGACGGCCATCGACGCCTACATCAACGCCGTCGAGGACGGCATCCTCAAGACGATGGCCAAGATGGGCATCTCGACGGTCGAGTCCTACCAGGGCGCCCAGATCTTCGAGGCCGTCGGCCTCTCATCGGATTTCGTCGACGAGTACTTCGAAGGGACCGCCAACCGGACCGAGGGCGTCGGCATCGAAGAGATCGAGGAGGACCTCCAGCAGCGCCACGCCGTCGCCTGGGGCGACGAGGACCCCGACCTGGAGCGCCAGGGCGAGTTCGAGTTCCGCTCGGGCGGTATCCACCATCAGTGGAACCCCGACACCGTCGGCAAAGTCCAGCAGGCCGTCCGGACCGGCGACTACGAGCGCTACAAGGAGTTCGCCGCCGAGATCAACGACCAGAACGAACAGCTCCAGACACTGCGTGGCCTGCTGGAGTTCGACTCGGACCGCGACCCCGTTCCGATCGAGGAGGTCGAACCCGTCGAGGAGATCGTCACGCGCTTCGAGACGGCCGCGATGAGCCTCGGGTCGCTGTCGCCGGAGATGCACGAGAACAACGCCATCGCGATGAACCGTATCGGCGCTCACGCCAACACCGGTGAAGGCGGCGAACCCCCCGAACGGTTCGACACCGAGAAGAACTGCAAGACCAAGCAGGTCGCCTCCGGTCGCTTCGGTGTCACCAGCCACTACCTCTCGTCGGCCGACGAACTCCAGATCAAGATGGCCCAGGGCTCGAAGCCCGGCGAGGGCGGCCACCTGCCCGGAAAGAAGGTCAACGAGATGATCGCCCACGTCCGCTACGCGACCCCCGGCGTGGGACTCATCTCGCCGCCGCCGCTGCACGACATCTACTCCATCGAGGACCTCAAGCAGTTGATCCACGATCTGAAGTCCTCGAACCCCGACGCGGACGTGAACGTCAAACTCGTCGCCGAAGACGGTATCGGCACCGTCGCGGCAGGCGTCGCGAAGGCCAACGCCGACAAGGTCCACATCTCGGGCCACGACGGCGGCACCGGCGCCTCGCCGAAGACGTCGATCAAGTCTGCGGGCCTGCCATGGGAACTCGGTCTCGCCGAGGCCAACCAGATGCTCCGTGCGACCGGCCTGCGCTCGCGCATCGAGGTCACCACCGACGGCGGCATGAAGACCGGCCGCGACGTGGCCGTCGCGACCCTGCTCGGCGCGGAGGGGTACGCCTTCGGCACCGCCTCCATGGTCACGTCCGGGTGTGTGATGGCCCGACAGTGTCACGAGAACACCTGTCCGGTCGGCGTCGCCACCCAAAACGAGAAGCTCCGGGACCGGTTCCCGGGCGAACCCCAGCACGTCATCAACTACATGACCTTCGTCGCCCAGGAACTGCGCGAGATCATGGCCGACCTGGGCTTCCGGAGCGTCGAGGAGATGGTCGGTCGCGCCGGGGTGCTCGCCCAGCGCGACGACGTCGAACAGCCGAAAGCCCGCAAGATCGACCTCTCGAGTGTCATCGCCAAGCCCAAGGGCGATGACGACCGCACGAAGACCCGCGAGCAGACCCACGAGGTCGACGAGGCGCTGGACTGGGAGCTCATCGACGAGGCCGAACCCGCCCTCGAAGACGGCGAACCGGTCGTCGTCGACCGCGAGGTGGGCAACGGCGACCGTACCGTCGGCGCCACGCTCTCCTACGAGGTGTCCCGACGGTACGACGGCGAGGGCCTGCCGGACGACACCATCGACTGCCGACTCGAGGGCACCGCCGGGCAGAGCTTCGCCGCCTTCCTCCAGCAGGGCATCACGATGGACCTCGTCGGTAGTGCCAACGACTACGTCGGCAAGGGCCTCTCGGGCGGGAAACTCGTCGTCCGCACGCCCGACAACGCCAACTACGACGCCGAGGACAACGTCGTCATCGGCAACGTCGCGCTCTACGGCGCGACCCAGGGCGAGGCCTACGTCAACGGCGTCGCCGGCGAACGCTTCGGCGTCCGTAACTCCGGTGTGAAAGGCGTCGTCGAGGGCGTCGGCGACCACGGCTGTGAGTACATGACCGGCGGCGCCATCGTCGTCCTCGGGGAGACGGGCAAGAACTTCGCCGCCGGGATGTCCGGCGGTATCGCCTACGTCTACGACCCCGACGGCGACTTCGCCGACCGCGCAAACACCGGGATGGTCTCGCTGGATTCGACGCTCGAAGGCAAGGACCGCGAGATGATCACCCGCCTCGTCGAGAACCACGCGACCTACACCGACTCCGACCGGGCGGCCGACCTGCTCGAGGACTGGGACGCCGAGATAGAGAACTTCACGAAGGTGATGCCCGACGCCTACGCCGAGGTCATCGCCGACCGCGAACGCGACGACGTGCGCAACGAACTCCCCGAGGCCGCGGGGCCGTCCGTGGGCGACCGGGAAGTCACGCACGGCCAGGCCGACGACTGATCGGCGCCCCCGTTTTTCTCACGCGCCGCGAACCGTCGCCGATCGAACCGGCTACGCTCATACTGTCGGCTATACGTTCGTGAAGATATTCGCACCCCAGGGTGGCGAACTCCGTCGATATGGTATCGCCGACAGTATCAGTCGCCGAACGGACGCCAGACGAGCAACGCGACGGTGGCGACGAACACGACCGTGGAGATGCCGTACGAGCCGCTGGTGACCGCCGTCGCGATGCCGGTGCCGCTCCCGGCGATACCCGTCACGACGGACGCGAGCACCGGCCAGCTACAGGAGACACACGACAGCAGGCCGAGCACACCCGTCACCGCCGACCCGGCGGCGTCCAGCACCGTCGCGTAGACGAGGTACGCCAGCGTCAGGTAGCCCGCCACCCGGTAGGGGACGAGGACCAGCGAGACGCCCGCGCCGGTGTAGCTGACCGCCGGTCCCCACCCCGGCGGCACTGAAAGCCACGCGACCCGGAGCCCCGTCTGGCCGTGACCGCCGCCCCCGATCAGGCCACCCGTGTACGCGAGGACGGCGAAGTAGCCGACCGCCAGCACCGCGGCCAGGCGGCGCTGGCGCGCGGTGGCGTCGGCGGGACTCGTCCGGACGAGCGCCCAGAGGCTGACGTTGAGCCACACGAACGGATACAGCCAGTAGCGGACGTCGGCGGCGGAGTTGAGCGTGGAGTTACCCAGCGCGGCGTAGGCCAGCAGGACGAGGAGTTCGGTGTTGACGAGCAGCGCGCCCCACACGAGCGTCTGGCGGCGCGGGCGCAGGCGGTTCAGCGGTGAGTCCGGTGTGTGCGTAGCCATAGGTCAGACCGCGAGCGCGTCGACGACGACGGCCAGCAACAGCGCCCCGAGGTAGGCGTTCGAGGCGTGGAACGCGCGGAAGGCGGCCGACTCCGTGCGCTCGCGGTGGAGGCGGACGACCGCCCACAGGAAGACGGCGCCGAAGGCGCTCGTCGTCGCGGCGTACAGTCCTCCGAGGTCGGTCAGCGCCGCGAGCACGACAGCCGACAGCAGCGTCGCCCCGAGGTAGAGGAGGATGTGCTTGTGGGTGGTCGCCTCGCCGCGGACGACGGGCATCATCGGGAAGCCGCCGCGGGCGTAGTCTTCTCTGTAGGCGAGCGCGAGGTTGTAGAAGTGCGCCGGAGTCCACAGGAAGATGACGCCCGCGAGCGCGAGGCCGGGCACGCCGACGCGCCCGGTGACGGCGACCCACCCGATCAGCGCGGGCAGCGCGCCAGCGAACCCGCCGATGACCGTGTTCTGGACGGTGTTGGGCTTGAGCACGAGCGTGTAGACCACGCTGTAAAAGAGGATGGCCGACAGGCCCAGCGCGGCCGCGAGCGCGTTGACCTGCCAGAACACCGCCAGCGACGCGGCCGCCAGCGCCAGTCCGAAGGCGACGGCGTTGCGCGCCGGGATGGAGTGGGTCGCCACCGGGCGGTCGGCGGTCCGGGACATCTTCTTGTCCTTCTCGCGTTCGAGGACGTGGTTGAACGTGCCGCTGGCGCCGATAGCCAGGACGCCACCCGAGAGCGTCAGCACGACCGTCCGGACGGTCAGCGCCGGGCCCGCGGCCAGAGCCATCCCCGCGGCGGCGACCAGACAGAGCAGCCACATCAGGCGCGGTTTCATCAGGCGGAAGTACGCGAACGCGGTCGCAGTCGCCCGCTTCAGCGGCGAGAGGTCTGCGGCCGACGGCGTCGGCGCGTCGTCTCCGTCCGGTGCGTCCCCGGTCTGGGGGCCGTCGGTGTCGGGGTCGACGGCCCACCCCGAGTCGGGCGCGTCGTCGGACTCGGGTTCGAGTTCCCACGCGAGTGCGAGGACGAGACCGGTGAAGATCGCCATTCCGACGGCGAGATGGGCGCCGGTCAGCGCCGCGGTCGGGCCGTCGAGGGCGACGACGGCGCCGAGGCCGACCTGGACCGGGAAACCCACGAGCGCCACACCCAGCGCGGCGTTGACGCGCGGGCGTGACCGCTCGTGTCGCACGAGCGCGGTGATCGCGGTCACGACGACGAGCGCACCGACCAGCGCCGCGGTGAGGCGGTGGCCCCACGCGACGGCCAGCGACGGGTCGGACAGCGAGACTGCGCCCCGACAGGTCGGCCACGTCGGGCACGCACGGGCGGCGTCGGTGATCGCGGCGGTCGCGCCGCCGATCACAAGCAGGTAGACGCCCATGGCTGTCGCCGCGAGCAGCGTCGGGAACGACGGTCGTCGGACGGAACTGAACACGGGCGATTCCCTCGTTGGGCCCCACTTTGGGGTGTCGCCACTTAGTGTCCGCGTTTCCGGCCCGGCCGGGGTCGTTCGTCGGCCGAACGCGTGCGGTCGCTCCGGAGACCCCCGCGCGGTCACCCGGTCAGTCGAGCACGATCGGGTTCACTCCGGGCGTCCGGCGCGGGCGGATTCAGCACGTTAATATGGCCGTGTTCCAAAGGCCACGATATATGAACGCCAAGCGCGCTGGCCTCATGGCGCTCTCGTCGCTGGTGTTGCTCGCGCTGGCGGCCGACCCGGTACTCGCCCAGTCGACCGCCGACTCCACGACGGAGCAGGCCATCTGGGAGCTGAACAACCAACTCCTCTACGTCGCGGTTCCGATCACGATCCTCGTCGAGGGGATCCTCGTCTACACGGTCTGGAAGTTCCGCAACAACGAGGACCCGCTCCCGACCCAGGAGAACCGCCGCCTCGAGATCACGTGGACCGTCGCGACGGCCGTCATCCTGCTGTTCGTCGGCGTCGCCTCCTACCAGGTGCTCGCCCAACCGTACGTGAGCGCAGGCACGCCCGACCTGACCTCCGACGCCACGGACGAGGAGGAGCGTCTGGAGGTGCAGGTCACCGCTCAGCGGTACGGCTGGATCTACGAGTACCCCGAGCAGAACATCACGACCACCGACGCGCTCGTATTGCCGGTCGACCGCGACGTGCGGCTGAACGTCACCTCTCGGGACTGGCTCCACGCGCTGCACGTCCCCGGACTCGGTCTGAAACAGGACGCGTTCCCCGGCCAGTCGAACTACCTGCTCACCCAGCCCACCGAGACCGGCGAGTACCAGCTCTACTGCGCCGAGTACTGTGGTGTCGGTCACTCGCAGATGCTGAGTACCGTCGACGTGCGCTCCCAGAGCGGGTTCGAGTCGTGGGTCGCCGAGAACCAACCCGCCGGTAGCGGGAACTCGACGAGTAACTGACTGTCGCCTTTTCGCCGCTTCACTCGTCCGACCGCGACTCTCCCGCCGATAGCTCATTGATCCCCCGGGCCGAACCGCCGGTATGACCGACTACTTCGAGGATCTGACCGTCGGTGACGAGCAGACGTTCGGCGCGTACGAGGTCACCGCCGAGGGGATACAGTCGTTCGCCGAGCAGTACGACCCACAGCCGTTCCACACCGACCCCGAAGCGGCCGCCGCATCGCCCTTTGGCGGCCTCGTCGCCAGCGGCTGGCACACCGCCGCGATGACGATGCGGCTGCTGGTCGAGGAGTTTCTCGCCGACGCAGCGACGCGCGGCGCGCTGGGCGTCGACGAACTGCGCTGGCGCGAACCGGTCCGACCGGGCGACGAACTCACCGTCCGGACCGAAATCGTCGACAAAGAGTCGTGGGACGACGACGCTGGCCTCATCCGCGTCGAGGTCACGACGCTGGTCGACGGCGACCCCGTGCTGACGATGACGCCGCTGGTGCTGTTCGCGCGACGAGAATGAGCGCCGGTCAGTTGTGCCCGACGGTCAGTTCGGCGGCCGGTTCGTCGGCCGAGTCGTAGGCGTCGGCGTACACTGCCCCCCGCTCGGTGATCCGGTAGACCGTCTCGGCGCTGACCGGTTCGATCAGGCCACGCTCTGTCAGTGTATCGAACCGTTCCTCGGCGTATTCGGGGAGCAGACCAGCCCCCTGTGCGATCAACAGGTCGTAGTCCGCGCGCTCGCGGCTCAGGTACTCGAGTATCGCTACGTCCGCCGGTTGGGTCGGTTCGGCCTGATCTGGCATCTGTGCTCCCGACGTAGTATGTGGGTTGGTCACACATAACACTATCGCCGGGGTGGCAGTTATCGTAATCATTAATCCCCGTGTTGCAGAAGTAGGCGTGTATGTCATCGGAAATCAGCGTCGACCGAGGGAATTCTATCGATCGGATCTCGGAGAACATCTACGGGCACTTCGCGGAGCACCTGGGCCGGTGTATCTACGGCGGCATCTGGGTCGGTGAGGACGAGGACCGCGTCGAGACGGAGGACGGTATCCGGACGGACACGGTCGAACTGCTCGAGGACCTCGAGATCCCCGTGTTGCGGTGGCCCGGCGGCTGTTTCGCCGACGACTACCACTGGGAAGACGGCGTCGGGCCCCGCGACGAGCGGCCCCGCCGACGGAACCTCTGGTGGTCGCAGGGCCGCGAGGACGTCTTCGAAGAGTCCAACGAGTTCGGGACCGACGAGTTCCTCCACCTGACGGAACTGCTCGACACCGAGGCGTACCTGGCGGTCAACGTCGGCTCGTCGACCCCCCAGGAGGCGCTCGACTGGATCGAGTACTGCAACTTCGACGGCGACACGGAACTGACCCGCCGCCGCGCGGAGAACGGCCACCCCGAGCCCTACGACGTGAAATACTGGGGCATCGGCAACGAGAACTGGGGCTGTGGCGGCCGCTACGCGCCCGACGAGTACGGCGACCAGTACCGCCGCTTCGCCAACTACCTGCGCGGGTTCAACAGCTGGCTCAACCCCGGCGACACCGAGTTCATCGCCTGTGGCCACATCACCGAGGGGTGGAACGACGAGTTCTTCGAGACCCTCGAGGGCGCCATGGAGTTCGGCCCGGGTACCTTCCTCGGGATGGGGTCGCCCTACGAACTGATGGACCACTTCTCGGTCCACCGCTACTACCAGGCAGGCGGCGACGCCGACTTCACCGACGACCAGCACTACCGCATCTTCGCCCGCGCACAGAAGATCGGTGGCGACATCGACCGCGCGGCCGAGGTCATCGACGAGTACACGCCCGAGGGCTTCGACATCGGCATCATCGTCGACGAATGGGGCGTCTGGCACCCCGAGGCCGTCCCGGACAACGGCCTCGAACAGGAGAACACCGTCCGCGACGCGCTGACGACCGCTGGCGTCTTCGACCTGTTCCACGAGCGCGCGGACGTGGTCTCGATGGCCAACATCGCCCAGACCGTCAACGTCCTCCAGTGTATGGTCCAGACCGACGAGGACGACGCCTGGGCGACACCGACCTATCACGTCTTCGACCTCTACAGCCGTCACAAGGGCAACGTCGCCCTCGAGACGGCCGTCGACACCGAGACCAAGCGCTACGACGAAGAGGACCACTCCGTCGAGATGGTCTCGGCCTCGGCCTCCGAGGGCGACGACGAGGTCGTCGTCACGGCCTCGAACCGCCACCTCGACCACACCGAGACCGTCCAGATCGACGTCGGTGAGGAACTCTCCGTGGCCGACGCGACGCTCCTGTTCGACGATCTGGAGTCGGCCGACTACTCCACGAAGGACAACGCCGACGAGTTCGAACCCGCAGAGGCCGACGTCAGCGACCAAGGCGACGGCACGTTCCTCGTCGAACTGCCGCCGACTTCGGTCGTCGGCGTCACCTTCGCCGAGTAACGCCGCCACGCGGTTCTTGCACTGGTTCCGGGAAGCGAACCCTCTTTTCGCGTCGCACGCAGCAGTCGAGTGTGTTCGGTCTCGACCCGGGCCTGGCGATGGCTGTCCTGTCGGCGCTGGTGCTTGGCGTCTATCTGTTCGTCGTCAAGCGGTACTTCGCCGACTACCCTGCGACGGTCTACGTCGCGCTGAGTTACGCCTTCGCGCTCCTGTGGTACCTCCCGGTCGGCGCCACCCGGATCGACGGGGGTCTCCTCCCCACGGGGTTCGGCACCACCGGCGTCGCCGTCCTCCTGGTCGTCCTCGGGGGCACTGTCGTCGGCGTCCTCACGGTCTTCCGGGCGCTCGCGACCGGCGACGTCTCCTACGTCGCGCCGATCAGCAAACTCGTCCCCGTCTTCGTCCTGCCGCTGGAACTGCTCTTGCTCGACGAACACCTCGCTCCGCTCCAGCTTGCTGGTGTCGCGACGGCGACGGCGGCGGTCTACGTCGCCAACTACGAACCCGGCCACCTGCTCGACCCGTTCCGGCAGGCCGCCCGGTCGCGGCCCGCGCAACTGGCGCTGGTCAGCGCCGCCGCCTTCGGCGTCGTCGACACGGGCAAGCGGACGCTCGTTCAGGAACTGGCGATGGCGCCCGCGGCGTTCGTCCTCGTGTTGTTCGTGACGCTCCCGGTCGCGCTCGCACCGCTCGCGGCGCGCAACTGGCCCGGCGACGTCCGGCGTGACCTCCCGATGTTCGCTCTGACGGGTCTGTTGCTGGCAGTCGCGAACCACGCCACCATGCTCTCGTTTTCGGCGCTCCCGGCCAGTCTCGCCTCGCCGGTGGTCAACACCCAGGCCGTCGTCGCCGTCGTGCTGGGTGGTGTCTTGCTCGACGAGGACGCGTTCCGCGTGCGACTGGTCGCCGCGGCGCTGGCCGTCCTCGGCGTCGCGCTCATCACGATTGGCTGATCCGGCCGACCGCTCCGGGTCGCCGCTGACCGGCGACCCGGCGGCGCCAGCCCCAGGAAGTAGTACACCGTCGAGACGCACTCACACCCGCCGATCGAGCGGCTGGTAGCCCACCTTCGGGACCTCGCAGCGGACATCGAATCCCGATAGGCTACCCGATCACTCGGCGAGTTCCGGCGACTGTTCGGCCCCGACCCCGACGGAATATGTCGATTCGATCCACGCGTCCGGTTCGTCGCGGTCGTAGACCACGACGGACCCGTCGTCCGATTCGAACGCCCCGTACCGTCCCTCGATCCTGCCGTCGACACTGCGGTTCACGTCAGTCATTGGTACTCGTTGTCGCTACACGTGAGAGGTCGATTCAGGGGCTTAAACGTTCTCCCGGGTATGATAACGAGTCCTAGTACGGTACTAGGATCCGACGGTCATCCCTCACCCTCGGACTGGTAGGGGTCGCCGACCGCGCGCCGGGGAAGCGTCGAGGGGACGTCGCTGGCCAGATCCGAGATCGAGCGTAGCGACCGGTCGACGACTCACTGATGATCGCTCCGAGCCACTTCGCCGTCCGAGAGGTCGATCGTCACGTCTTCGAACGCCGCCGCGGCGACCGATTCGGTCGTCGGGTAACTCAGCTCCGCCAGTACGCCTTCGAGGTCGGTGAGTCTGATCCTGCGGCCCACAGTTACCACCGCCTGACGGCCGCCGACCGCGGACCTCGTCAGATCTTTGACGGCACCGCGACAACCGCCGAACATGACTCGACAGGACGCACCCACCTCGCCGCCGGTCGTACTGACCGTCGCGGGGAGCGACTCGGGCGGCGGCGCCGGGATCCAGGCAGACCTCAAAACCGTCGAGGCCTGCGGCGGGTTCGGGACCAGCGCCGTCACGAGCGTGACCGCACAGAACACCACCGGCGTCGAGAGCACGCACGTCCTCCCGATCGAGGAGATCGACGCACAGTGCGAGGCCGTCCGCTCGGATTTCGACGTGGCGGCGATCAAGACGGGAATGCTCGCGACGACCGAGGTGATCGACCTCGTCACGGACTGTGTCCGCGAGGCGGGCGTCCCGGCGGTGGTCGACCCGGTGATGGTCGCGGCCTCGGGCGACCGCCTGCTCGCCCGCGAGGCCGAGGCGGCCTACGAGGAGCTGATCGCCGAAGCGACGCTCGTGACGCCCAACGCCGACGAGGCGGCCGTGCTGACCGATGTCGATCCCGACGACGAGGCCGACGCCCGCGCGGCCGGGGAGCGGCTGGTCGGGATGGGCGCCGACGCCGCACTCGTCAAGGGCGGCCACCTCCCCGGCGAGGACGTGATCGACGTACTCGTCACCGCCGACCGGGTCGAGACGTTCCGCCACCCCCGCGTCGACACCGAGGCTACCCACGGCTCGGGGTGTACGCTCTCCTCGGCCGTCGCGACCCACCTCGCCCACGGGGTGGACCTCGTCGACGCCGTCGGCGCGGGGATCGACCTGCTGGCCCGGGCGGTCCGGTACAACGTCGACGTCGGCGAGGGGCCGGGCGCGGTCCACCACCTCGTCGAGCGCCGCGACGCGGCCGCGCGGACCGGGGCGACCGAGGCCGTCGAGTCGATCCTCGCCGACTTCGTGAGACGCGACGCCCGCCCGCTGATCCCGGAGGTCGGGACGAACGTCGCCGTCGCGACGCCGTACGCCGAGCGCCCGGACGAGGTGGCCGCGGTCGACGGCCGCGTCCGCCGGACGACCGACGGCGTCGCGGCCGCGCGCGGCGCTCGTATGGGCGCCTCGTCGAACGTCGCGCGCCTCCTGCTGGCCGCCCGCGAGCGCGACCCCGCACTCCGCGCGGCGGCGAACCTCCGGTACGACCGTTCGACCGCGTCCGCCCTCGACGCGCTTCCCGGCCAGACCGTCGCCGTCGATCGACCGGCGTCGCCAGCCGGGTTCGACGGCGGCGGCGCGACCGATCTGATCGAGCGGGCCTTCGACGCGGCCGACGGGACGCCCACCGCGGTCGTCGACGAGGGCGGCGACGGGCGCGAGGCGCTGGCGTATCTCCTCGCTGAAGAAGACTCGGCGCTTTCGGACCGACTGGCTGCCGCGGTCGCGGCCCTCGACGAGTGAGCGGGGGCTACGACGTCTGAGGTGCGCTACTGCCGCCCGCGACGGCCAGCGTACAGCGTCGCGGCGAGCAGCGCCACCAGCGCGACGACCGGCCCGAACCCGGGACCGACCGTTCCGGTCCCGTTCTCCCCGCCGCTCGCGCCGCCGTCGGCGACCGTCACGGTCACCGGATCGGCCGACCCGGCCTCGAAGGTGTACTCCCCCGTCTCCCGGAGACGGACCGTCACGTCGACCACGGTCGACTCGCCCGCGCCCAGCGTGACCGAGCGGTTCGTGACCGGCGTCCCGTCCCGCCGGATAGTCACCGTCCTGTCGGCGGGGACCGCGTGGTCGTTCTCGACGGTCGCCGTGAGTTCGACCGCGCCCGCACCCGGGAGTCGCGTCCGGTTGGCCGACAGGTCGGTGACGGCCGCCTCGGCGGGGTCGCGGACGTCGACGCGGACGCTATCCGCGCCGAACGTGAGGTTCCGACTCCCGGTCGACGCCGCGGTGTGTTCGATATCGACGGTGTGGCTCTCTCCGGGAGCCACGGTGCCGTTCGCGTTCCCGATCCGTCGGTCGCCCAGCGAGACGAACACCTCGTAGGGGGCAGACTGTCCGCCAGCGTTGGTCACCGTCCCGGTACCCCGAAGCGTCTCGCCGGGGTAGACCGTCAGCGGGCCGTCACCAAGCGAGCCGTTCCGGTAGGGCCCACTCACCGCGAAGTCGTCGCCGAGCAGGTAGCTCAGCCGCGCCGGATCCGTCCCGAACGCCCGGTCGTGCCCGCTCGCCGACCACACCTCCGGCGTCGCGGAGGTGGTAGCGAACCGCTCGGCGGCGTCCCGGACCGCGGGCGACCCCGCCCGTTCGACGGCGGACAGGAACGCCGCCCCGTCGACAGGTTCGCCGCGGGCGTTCAGCTCGGAGAAGACTCGCTGGAGCGACCACGTCCCGTCGCTGGCCAGGCGGATCCGCCGGTCGATGTCGCCAGCCACGAGCATCCCCTTCCAGTAGTTCGCGGCGTTGGCCCACGACGACGGGTCGGCCAGCACCGCCTCGGACTGGGGTGGCTGTCGGCCCCGTTCGAGCGCGGTCCGCACGGCCGCGAAGTCGGTCCGGTCCTGTTCGAGCGCCAGTAGCGCCGCGTAGTAGGTGGCCATCGCCTCGACGGTCCACTGGGCGTCGGCGGCGGCCTCGTAGTCCTGCCGGGAGTGGACGTACTCGTGGATCCAGGTGTTCTCGGGCGTGTCCAGGGGTTCGCTGTCGCGGACCCACATCCCGCCGTCGCCGTACTGCAGTCCGCGGACGCCCCACTCGACGGCCGTCGTCGGCGCGGCGATCACGAGGACGTTCTCGTCGCGGTCGCCGACGCGCAACTGGTCGGACGCCGCGGTCAGCGAGTCGAGGATTCGCCCTGGCGACTCTACAAGCGTCGCCCGGTCGGGGACCACCAGCCGAAAGGTCTGCCCGTGGGCCGTCCGGGAGCGCACGTCGTGAGCGCCCAGGTAGACGAGACCGTCGCTCGCGATCCCCTCGCGGACGGTCTCGACTGCCCGCGTGAGGCCGACTCGCCCGCCGCCGCGCCAGGACCACCCGGCCTGGATCTGCGGGCGCTGGAACAGCGCCCACGGCCCGGCGTCGGCGAACAGGTACCGGCCGTCGGCGGCCTCCGGCCCGGTCGCGTCGATCGTCTCGTTGACCGCCAGCGTGTACGTCAGCGACGCCCGCTGTCTCTCCCCATCCCACTCGAAGGTGCCGTCGTCGGCCCGCGAGAACCCCGAGCGCTCGACGACGGCGGCGTCCTCGGGGAGGCGCGTCCGGAACGACCCGACCGCGTCGGGCAGTTCGACGACCCGCGTGATCCGCACCTCGCCGCGGCGGGCGGGCGTCAGGTCGAACCGCTGGGTCACCGTCACGTTCACCGGGGCGTCCGCCGCGACCTGCGCCGCGGACTCGACCGGGGCGGCGTCCGGCGCGCTCGCGTCGCTCCCGCCGGTCGTTGCGCGCCACGTGGCTTCGCCCTCACCGCCTCCCCAGACGCCCGCTCCAGTGCTGACGGCCGTCCCAGTGCCGACGGTCGCCCCGGCACCGACCGCCGACAGGACGAGGAGTCCGACCAGTGCCAGCGCCGTCGGTCCGGCCCGTGTCATGCGACTCCGTTGGGCGCGGACTCAGTTAACCGCTCGCCCGCAGAACCACCCGATCCGCCCCCGCCTGACCGCCGATCCGCGCGGGGCACGGCTCGGATCAGAGGTCCTGCAAGAACGCCGCCCCGGCCTCGATCGACTCTGCAGGGTCGTCGGGGTCGTCGTGTTCGTAGATGAGCCACGAGGCGTCGGCCGCGCGGGCGGCGTCGGCACACGCGGCCATGTCCACGTCGCCGTCACCGATCTCGCAGAAGTCGCCGTCTGCCATGTCCTTCATATGGACGAGGTCGACCCGGTCGGCGTAGCGGTCGAGCACGGCGACGGGGTCGTGACCGGCCGTCTCGATCCAGCCGACGTCGACCTCCAGGTCGACGGCCGACAGGTCCGCGAGCAGGTCGTAGCCCGTCGTCCCGTCGAGGTCAGTGAACTCGTGGGCGTGGTTGTGGTAGTGGACCGGCAGGTCCCGGTCGACGAAGGCCGCCGCGATGTCGTCGAGGCGGTCGGCGGTCGCCTCGACGGCCGCGCGCGTCTCGAACTGGTCGGCGTCGAGGTAGGGGACGACGACCGAATCGGACCCGACTCGGGCACACTGCTCCGCGACGCCGTCGGGATCTGATTCGAGGTTGCTCACGTCGACGTGCGATCCCGTCACGCCCAGACCGAGATCGTCGAGCGCGTCGGCCACTTCCCCGATCGTCGCGTCGCCGAACCCGCCGGAGAACTGGACGCCGTCGTAGCCCGCGGCCGCCACGCGTTCGAGGATGTCCAGTGTCTGCTCGTCGAGGTTCCGGACCGTGTAGAGGTTGATCGCTGTCTGCATGCTCTCGGTCTCGGACGCACGCCCCATCACTGTGTGGGGACCCGGCGGGGTTGTCCGGTGGATCAGCCCTCACAGGGTCGCCGTGCGTCCGGACAGAGATCGCACCCGGCTGATCCCGCCGGGGCTGACGGGGTTTTTGTCCCCCCGGAGCGAGTCGTGGACCATGACGACATACGACGTCGCTTTCGTCGGCACCGGCCCCGAACCGGATAACCCCGTCTGGGGGGAGAGCGCCGCGATGGCCTACCGCCACGCCGCGGGCTACGCCGACCGCGCAGACTGCCGGATCGTCGCCTGTGCTGACATCGTTCGCGAGAACGCCGCGGCCTTCGCCGCCGAGTTCGACGTCGCCGACGACCGGATCTTCGAGGACTACGAGGCCATGCTCGAAGCGGTCGACCCGGACGTGGTGAGCGTCTCGACGCCGGTCCCGACCCACGCCGACATCGTCCTCGACTGCGTCCGTAGCGGCGTCCCCGACGCCGTCCACTGCGAGAAGCCCATGGCGACGACGTGGGGTGACGCGCGCCTGATGGCCCAGGAGGCGAACCGCCGCGACGTGCAACTCACGTTCAATCACCAGCGGCGCTTCTCGCCGGTGTGGCGCGACCCGCTGGCAGCGATCGAGGCTGGAGAGATCGGTTCGGTCCGTCGGATCGAGGTCCACACCTCGACCCTGCTGGACAACGGCACCCACCACATCGACCTCGCGACGATGTACGCCGGCGAGCGCCCCGTCGAGTGGGTGATCGGCCAGGTCGATTACCGCGAGGAACACGTCAAGTACGGCGCACACAATGAGAACCAGGGCCTGGTCCAGTGGGCCTACGACGACGGCACCCGCGGCGTCGCCACGACCGGCCACGGGAGCGACCGCGGCGCGACCCACCGCATCCACGGCACCGACGGGGCCATCGAGATCACACCCGGTGAGGACGTGCAGGCACGGCTCCGCCGGGACGGCGACGGCTGGGAACCCCTCGTCGAGGGGGTCGAGCGGACGGCGGCGGTCCCGCCCGCTATCGACCACGTGGTCGAGTGCCTGCGCGACGGGGTCGAACCCGAACTCTCCGCGCGGCGCGCCCTGTCGGTCACCGAGATCATCTTCGCGGCCTGGGAGTCCTCGCGGCGGCGCGCCCGCGTGGACCTGCCGCTCCGGATCGACGACAACCCCCTCGAAGCGATGGTCGCGTCGGGCGACCTGCGGCCCGAACCCGCCGACGAAGGGTGACGACAGCGTTCGGTCGCCGTTCCGCTCACAATGCTGGGTTGGCGACCCGGGCGTTACGACGACGATCCGCCACCGATCTCCCGGTAGAACGCCACCGAGAACACCAGGAAGAACCCCGACGCGAGTGCCGTCACGGCGAACATGACGACGCCGATCGTGATCCTGACGCTCGTCGACAGGTCCGGTAGCGGCAGCGCGGCGGCCTCGGCGCCCGACATCGTGGGCTGTGGCGCGACGAACACCGATCCGACGCCGACGACGGCGCCGAACAGTCCGCCGAGGACGACCAACACGAGCGTGTAGCCCGCCGTCGGGACGAGGTTCCCGCGGACGAGACCGACGCTGTGGCGGAACCCGTCTACCATCCCCTGGTCGTCGAGGACGATGGCGTGGGCGTAGAACTGGACGAAGAAGTACCCGACCAGGTACGCCAGGCCGACGAGCGCGACGAACCCGCCGATCACCGCGAGCACACCCAGGCCCGCCGAACTGCCGATGGCGAAGATCCCGACGAGGCCAAACACCAGCGGGATCACGAGGAGGAACCCGAGCACGAGGTTCACCGCGAGCACGAGCGCGTAGGCACCGAGCAGAGTCACGTAGTTGGTCTTCCCGGCGTCGACGAGCGTCGACAGGGAGGTGGTGCCGTCCAGCGCCTCGTCGGCCATCGCGACGAGTCCGCCCTGGACGAACGGGAGCACGACGATCAACAGGACGCTGAACGCGAGCGAGACGACCGCCGAGACGAGCGGGCCGAGCCACTGCGCGGCGAACTGCGGGACCTGTGCGAGCGCGAGGAGCGCGGCGACGGCCAGGACGACGGGGTTCCGGCCGAGCGCGGCGCCGCTCCGTCGGAGGGCCTGGAGGACGGCCATACCGGCGCGTCTCGCGGACGCCTTATAGTTCGATCGACACTTCACGGCCGCGCGCTCGGCCCGTCGGACCAAATACCTACGTACCACCCGATCGATCGACCGACGATGACCGACAGTGCGCCGACGTTCCGGCTCAGCGGGTTCGCCGACGAGATCGACTCTGCCCTCGACGAACAGCTCGCAGTACTCGACGAGGCTGGCATCGAACATCTCGACCTCCGCAACGTCTGGGACGAGAACCTGCTCGACCTCTCCCCTGACCGCGTCGACGAACTGGCGGCGACGCTCGACGACCGCGGGATCGGCGTCGCCTCGATCGGGTCGCCGATCGGCAAGATCGGGATCGAGGAGCCGTTCGACCCCCACCTCGACCGCCTCGAACGCGCGCTCGAACTCGCCGACCGGTTCGACACCGACCGCGTTCGGGTGTTCTCCTACTATCTCCCCGAGGACGACGACCCGGCCGACCACCGCGAGGGGGTGCTCCAGCGGACCCGGGCGGCCGTCGACCGGGCCGAGCGAGCGGGCGTGACGCTCGTGCTCGAAAACGAGAAGGACCTCTACGGCGACACGCCCGGCCGGGTCCGGGACCTCCTGACGACGATCGACTCCCCCTACTTGCGGGTGGTCTTCGACCCCGCGAACTACCTCGAGATCGGCGTCCGTCCGTACCCGGACGCGCTCTTGCAGGTCGTCGAGTACGTCGAACAGGTCCACGTCAAGGACGCCCGCTTCGGGGAGCGCGGCGCCATCGAACCCCCGGGCGAGGGCGACGGGCGGATCCCGGAGACGCTGGCGGCGCTGGCCGCGCGTGGGTTCTCGGGGCCGCTCTCGCTGGAACCGCACCTCTCGGTGGCCGCCTCCGACTACGGCTACAGCGGCCCCGAGGGGTTCCGGACGGCCGCGACGGCGCTCCGGGGAATTCTCGCGGACGTGGACGCGACCGTCGAGTGACGCGGGCGGTGGGTGCCCGTTCTGGAGACGCGGTCGGCGGCCGTCCGCCTGCAGGCGGGCGCCCTGCCGCGGCGCGGCCGCCGACTACGTCCGCCGTGGACCCGTAGGGTTTTACCCGGTCTCGCTCCCAGACGTGGGTATGACAGAGGCGACGGGCATCGTGGGGGAGTTCCTCTCGCTCAAGGAGGAGACCGACGCGGACCTGCTCGCGATGCAGTGTGGCGACTTCTACGAGTTCTTCGACGACGACGCCGAGACGGTCGCCGACGAACTCGACCTGAAGGTCTCCCAGAAGTCCTCACACGGCTCCTCCTATCCGATGGCGGGCGTGCCCGTCGACGACCTGACGCCGTACGTGTCGGCGCTGGTCGAACGCGGCTACCGCGTCGCCGTCGCCGATCAGTACGAGACAGAGGACGGCCACGCCCGCGAGATCACGCGCGTCGTCACCCCGGGGACGCTGCTGGAGACGACCGACGACGAGGCCCAGTACCTCGCGGCGGTCGTCCGCGACGGCGAGTCGGTCGGCCTCGCCTTCGCCGACGTGACGACCGGCCAGTTCCTCGTCACCGAGCGCTCCGGCATGGACGCCGTCGACGACGCGCTCTCGGAGCTCTACCGCTTCGACCCCGCCGAGGTCCTGCCGGGGCCGACGGTCCGCGCCGACGACGACCTCCTCGACCGGGTCCGCGAGCGGACCGACGCCTCGCTGACCCTCCACGCGACCGACGCCTTCGACCCCGGCCGGGCGCGCCACCGCCTCCGCGAGCAGTTCGGCGCCGAGACCCTCGCGAGCATCGGCGTCGACGACGCCGAGGTGGCGCTCCGGGCGGGCGGCGCGGTCCTCTCCTACGTCGAGGAGACCGGCGCGGGCGTGCTCGCGTCGATGACGCGCCTGCAGTCGTTCGACGGCGGCGACCACGTCGCGCTGGACGCGACCACCCAGCGCAACCTCGAACTCACCGAGACGATGCAGGGCGACCGCGCGGGGTCGCTGTTCGAGACCATCGACCACACCGTCACGAGCGCGGGCGGGCGCCTGCTGACGGAGTGGCTGCAGCGACCCCGCCGGGACCGCGCGGAACTCGAACGCCGGGGGGACGCCGTCGCGGCGCTGGCGTCGGCTGCGATGGCCCGCGAGCGACTCCGCGAGGTGCTCGGCGACGCCTACGACCTCGAACGACTCGCGGCCCGGGCCAGCAGCGGGAGCGCCGACGCCCGCGACCTGCGTGCAGTGGTCGAGACACTCCAGTTGCTCCCGACGGCCGCCGACCTGACAGCCGAGACGCCCGAACTGGCCGACTCGCCGCTGGCGGCCGTCTTCGACCGGCCCGACCGCGCCGCGGGCGCGGACCTGGCGGCCGACCTCGACGCCGCCCTCGTCGAGGACCCGCCGGGGACCGTCACGCAGGGCGGCCTGATCGCACGCGGGTTCGACGACGAACTCGACGACGTGGTCGACCGCCACGAGACCGCCCGCCAGTGGATCGACGACCTCCCAGACCGGGAGAAACGGCGCACCGGGATCACCCACCTCAGCGTCGACCGCAACAAGACCGACGGCTACTACATCCAGGTGGGTAACTCCGAGACCGACCAGGTCCCCGACGAGTACGACCGGATCAAGTCGCTAAAAAACTCCGAACGGTACACCACGCCCGAACTCGAGGAGCGCGAGCGCGAGATCATGCGTCTCGAAGAGCGCCGCCACGATCTGGAGCGCGAGATCTTCGAAGGGCTCCGGGACCGGGTAGCCGAGTCGGCGGCGCTGCTCCAGTCGGTCGGGCGGGCGCTCGCAGAGGCCGACGCGCTTGCGAGTCTCGCCACCCACGCCGTCCGCAACGACTGGACGCGCCCGGAACTCACAGAGAGCGGCGGGCTGGACATCGACGCTGGCCGCCATCCCGTCGTCGAGCAGACCACGCAGTTCGTCCCCAACGACCTCCGGATGGACGACGACCGGCGCTTCCTGATCGTCACCGGCCCCAACATGAGCGGGAAGTCGACGTACATGCGCCAGGCGGCGCTGATAACGCTGCTCGCGCAGGTGGGGAGTTTCGTCCCCGCCCGATCCGCCGAGGTCGGTCTCGTCGACGGCATCTACACCCGCGTCGGCGCGCTGGACGAACTCGCGCAGGGCCGCTCTACGTTCATGGTCGAGATGCAGGAACTCTCGAACATCCTTCACTCGGCGACCGACGACTCGCTGGTCATCCTCGACGAGGTGGGCCGGGGGACCGCCACCTACGACGGCATCTCCATCGCGTGGGCGGCCACCGAGTACCTCGTCAACGAGGTCGGCGCCAAGACGCTCTTTGCCACGCATTACCACGAGCTGACGACGCTGGGCGACCACCTCGAGCCCGTCGAGAACGTCCACGTCGCCGTCGACGGCGACCCGGACGACGCCGACGACGTGACGTTCCTGCGGACCGTCCGCGAGGGGCCGACCGATCGCTCGTACGGCGTCCACGTCGCGGACCTGGCGGGCGTCCCCGAACCGGTCGTCGACCGCTCGCGGGACGTGCTGGATCGACTCCGCGAGGACGAGGCGATCGACGTCCGCGGCAGCGGGTCGGGGACCACGCAGGCCGTCTTCGACCTGGAGAGCGGGGCCTTCCAGTCGGCCGCCGCCGACGGTGGACGGGCGACCGACGGGGAGAGCGAGACGGACGATTCCGGAACCGACGTATCGGAGAAGTTCGGTGACGACGCGCCGGACGTGCTCGCCGAACTCGCCGACCTGGACGTCAACGAGACGCCACCGGTCGAACTCATGGCGCAAGTACAGGCCTGGCAGGACGACCTCGACGAAGGCTGACGCCGTCCGGTATCCCGGTCAGAGCGACCGTAAGACACCCTTACCTGGGATACCCGTTTCGTAACTATCCGTTCTCCGCGCTAGCCTCGGGACGAGGATGTGTTCGACAGGATCCGCGCTGCAGGCCAGACGTCCGAGGGTCGGGTGTCGGCCGCCACGGACCGGCCGGTCGACTGACCGCCCCGCAATCCACGGGACGCGACCGTGAGCACGGCTCTCGTCGCTGGCGTGACGGTGCTGATGGCGATCGGTGCGTTCGCGCTGGCGCGACTCCGCGACAGGCGTGCGGTCCGCCGTCAGCGCCGCCGCGTCGAACGATTCGGTGACTGACCGTCGGATCGGAGGCGTGACGAGAGGGAAGACCTCGTCAGTGGCGGATGAAGTGGTAGACGATCCCCCAGACGAACGAGAGGGCGACGACGACCACGAGCGCCCCGCCGAGCTCTTCCGGCATCGCGGTCCCGGTCACCTGCGTGATCCGCGCCGAGAGCGTCGTCGACGCCTCCGCGAGCGGCGGCGTGTACTGCCAGACGTACTTCGACAGCATGATTCCGACGACCGTGTTCACGAACGCCGAGAGCGCGTGTGAACCGCCTGTTTTCGCTGGCATCTGTGTTCACCTCAAGTGACTGAGTGCTGGCTGCTGTCGCGGTGTGACCACCGTGGCTGTGGTTGTGGTCTGTGCCTCCACCTCGATGTCGGTGCTCCGCTGATCGCCGAACGCGACGACGGTCACGTTGTACGTCCCGGCGTCGAGTTCCCGCGGGATCTGGATGGTCAACACGTCGGTCCCCTGATACCGCGGTTCGAACAGGCTCACGATCGTATCGCTGTCGCCCTCGAACGCGACCCACATCGACACCCGGTCGCCCGCGGAGAACTCACCGTCTATCTGGATCCTGAGTTCGCCGCTGTCGGTCTCGTTCAGATCCGTGATGCCCAGTTCGGACGGCGTCTGGACCGTCGTGTTCGCTTCGTCGTCGGCCGACATCACGCGGACCTCGTAGTCCGTCGAGGGGTCGAGGCGGTCGGACATATTCACACCGAGCGACTGCCGGGCCGATCCTGCCCCGTCGGTCTCGACTTCGTGGAGGAACGGCCCCGCGACTGTCTCGTCGGAGCCGTCGACGACCCGGAACGAGAGGTTCCGCGTCGCGTCTGCCGCCTCGGTGTCGACGGTGACGGCGAGCGAATCGGTCGCCGTGAACGACGCCGACACGTTGGAGACTGCCGACATCGACAGCACCGTCCCCGGGTCGACGGTCATCGCCGCCGTGTCGCTGTAGTTACCGACCGTCACGTTGACCCCGTACTCGCCGGGCGCGAGCCCGTCGACCGGGCGGTCGGAGAAGTCGATCTCGACCGTCCGGTCGAACGAACTGTTCTCGACCGACAGGCTGGCGTCTGTGGTCGCGTTGACCGGCCCGGTCAGTGACACCGACGCGTCGACCGACCCGCTGTCGACGCCGCTGACCGTCCCGTTGACCGAGTAACTGACCCGATCGGTCGCGCTCGCGTTCAGCGACTCGACGCCGGACACAGCGACCGACGCCGGGACGGTCCCGTTGTCGACGGTCATCGTCGTCTCGTTGCTGTAGTCACCGGCGGTCACGTTCACGGTGTAATCGCCGTGTGCGAACGTCTCCGATCCGCTGTCGGTCGCGTTGAGCGGGACCGTGTGGTTGAACGAGCCGTTTCGGACTGTCAGCGTTCGGTTCGCGGTCGCGTTGAACGGCCCGGACAGCGACACCGTCGCGTTGACCGACCCGTTGTGGACGCCGCTCACGGTGCCGTCGAGCCAGAACGAACTCGCGTCGTGTGCGCCCGCCTCGAGCGTGCCGACGCCGGTGACGGACCTGGCCGCGTCGACTGCAGTGATGTTGACCGGCGCGGTCCGTGAGGTGCCATCGGTGGTGACGTTGACCGTGTAGTTTCCGACCGCTGGCGGGGAGAGCGCGGGCTGATCGAGTCGGTGCTCGAACGTTCCGTTGTCGACCGCGATCGGGACGGTTCCGTTGACGAACTCGGTACCGTTGTCGTTGGTGACAGTGACCGTCGAGTTCATCGTCCCGTTGGTCGCTCCGGCGACGGCGCCGCTGACGTAGATGCGCTGTTCAGTCTCGTTGAACTCGGCGCCGAAGCCGGAGACGGTCGTCCCGTCGTCGCCCGCACAGACCACGGGGACGTCGACGCCGACTGTGCAGGCGCCGACCGCTCCGATGCCCCCGAGCAACAGGAGCGCAACCACGGCGAGACCGGCCAGCGCGACCGTCGGCAGGTCGAGCAGGTAGCCGACCGGCCCGTCCGGAGTCGAACTCCCGACGTCGTCCGGCTGGAGGCGTTGTCTGCGCTGTTCACGCAGTCGGTCCAGTGCCCCTTCCGTGTCCCCCATCGGTTCGAGTCCGGTGTAGGGACCGACCTCGACAGCGACGTCGTACCCGTCGAGACGGGACCCGCTGGTGTCGTCGGCGATGACGATCTGATTGACGCTCTCTTCGGTGATGAACTCGTTGAACACGCCACAGGCGTCGCGGTACGACCCGACACCGACCGAGATCGGCGTCCCCTTACCGACCAGTTCCGTCAGGTCGTCCCTGTCCTCGAACGAGCCGGGACAGTCGATGCCGCGGCGTTCCTCGCTCCGGTCACCGACCAGCAGTTCGAAGACGTCGGTGTCGTCCTGGGAAGTGTCGAGAAACATTCCCCACTCGTCCTCGATGACTCGCTTGATGTCGTCGCCGAGGTGCTGGAGTTCGTCCTGCGACCGGAACTTGTAGACGGCGTAGTACTGTTCCGAGCGACTGGTCTCGGTCTCGCGCGCCCGGAAGAAGACGACCGCCTCGTTCGAGAGGCGCATATCCAGCGCGAACCGCACGCCGTCGAAAAAGAAGTCCTCGATACGCTCGTCGTACTGCCCCTGCCCGTCGTCGTCGATCCGTTCACCCTGCGAATCGAAGATCCGGAGCTCGGCCATCTCAGTACCTCCCGAGTTTGTCCAGTAGCTCGTCGTACCCGACGGTCAACACCGATCCGCTCTCGTCGCGCCGGGGTACTTTGTTGCCCTGTTCGTCGACTTTCGTCTGGTAGTAGACGGGATGGATCTCGCTGCCGCCGACCTGCGTGACGAGGCTGTTGACGTTCTCGTTTTGTCGGAGCCGCTGGTTCACGAAGTCGACGAACTCGTCGTAGTACATGTGGGGTTCGAGCCCCTCGCTGTCCTGGAACTCCTCGGCGAGGTGGTCGGCCTTCGTCGCGACCAGCATCGCGTTCTTGTCCTCTGCGGCCTGCAGGATGCTGAAGTACTCCGAGATCTCCAGTGGTTCGTTGTTCATGAACCGCTCGACGTCGATCATCAGGACCAACGTGTCCGCGCTGTCGATGTTCTCGACCAGCCGTCGGAGCGTCGTGTCCATGTCTTCGTCGTCGACGGCACCCGAGATA
>Ga0207813_100326_pt1 | contig 30476 bp, 40 predicted proteins | sample A23E3SouthBayCA_2_FD_187730 | JGI IMG/M metagenome (GOLD analysis project Ga0207813, IMG submission 187730) | Aerobic enrichment media microbial communities from Eden Landing Ponds, California, USA - A23 E3 (4) (SPAdes) | ecosystem: Environmental > Aquatic > Marine > Unclassified | place... | reverse complement strand
GTTCTGCACGTCCAATCCCGTGCCCTGCCACTGTTCCATCGCGTCCGCCCGCGAGAACGACTCGACCTCCGATCCGACGAACGCACCGGTTCGCAGCGGTTCCGTCACACGCGGAGTTCGCTCCGCCCGACCAAAGCCGTTAGCGTTCGACCACGAGCGTGAGGTCCGCGGTCCGGGTATCGGAGACGACGCGCACCGCGAACGCCACCGCCACGAGATGCGTCTGGCCGTCGCGCTCCTGAACGACTACGCCGCCGTCCGTGCGACACGCGCCGAACTGCCGGTTCGGCCCGGCCGGACACTCCGCGGCGGCCCACGACGCCGCGATAGCGGGCGCGTACGACACGACGGCCGCGGTTCCGCCGGTCAGCCGCGCGGTCCGCAGCGCGTCCAGTCGCGGCGCGAGCGCGCCCCGCACCGACTCAACGGCCGGCGCTCGGTCCGCCCAGTCGTAGTCGGCGAGGACGGGCGCACGCGCCACCGCCCGCGACAACAACCGCTCGGCGTCCGCGCCCGGCCGCGGTTCCACCGTCGTCCCCGCGTCGGGCGCGTACCCGAGCTGGAGGTAGGCCGCGACGACGGGGACGAGCGCGAGCGCGATTACCGCCGCCGCGACGAGCACGAGCTGGCCGCGGCGGTTCACCCGTACCACACCCAGATTGTCACGGTGCCGTACGGCGTCGCGTGCCGCGCCACCCCGTACGCCACGCCGTCCGGCCGCGGATACCCGATGGTGCCGTGCGCCGTCTCCACCCTGTACATGAGGTTCTCCGGGAGCACGCGATTGATTCGCTCCGCGAGCGCGGTCGACTCGCGCTCGAACCCGCTCGGCGAACGCGTCACCTCCGTCAGTCGTGTCGCGTCCCCGTGCCGGGGCGCGTCGTTCGCCAGCACCGCACCCAGGTCGGTCGCGTACGCGTCGAGCTGGGCGTCCCCCGCGACCGCGGGACTGCCGAGCACGAACCCCGTAGTCACCGCGAACACGAGCAGGACGCCGACGCCCGCCTCGACCGCGGAGAGCGAGAGCTGCGCCCTACGCATCGACGCTCACCCCGAGCACGCCCTTCTCCGTCCGCTCCACCGCGTACTCGATGGTGATGCTCCCCGCCGGCAGCCGGTCGGTCGCGTCGAACTCCACGGTGGTGGTGCGGACGCGCGACGAGTCGAGCGCGAACGTCCCGCGGAGGCCGTCGTCGTTCGACAGGACGGTGCGGCCGTTCACGCGAACCGCCCGCACCACGGTCCCCGCGGGCGGGTCGAGCGTCACGGTGACGCGGTCGGTGCGCCGCGGCAGTGTCACCGCCGCGCCGCGCTCGACTCGGGGTGTGAGCGTCCGGTTCTCGACGGTCGCGACGAGCACGAGCCGCCGCATCGTCCGCGGGTCAGCCACGTCACCCGCTCGCGCGACGACCCTGCCGTTCAGCCGCACGACGGCGCCGCGCTCCCCGACGAGCGACCGCAATCGAGGCGAGTCGAACGCCGCGACGGCGTCCGCGCCGAGCACGTTCTTCCTGACTGCGAGCGGGCCGTCCGCCGCGACGAGGCGGTCCGCGAGCGCCGTCGCGGCGTGGTCGGCTATCGGGTCGCGTTCGGCGGCCGCGAACGCGCCGTTCGCCACCGCGAGGCTCACGCCCGTCGCCGCGGTGACGAGCAACAGTGCGACGCCGAGCGCCGGAAGGTTCAGTTGCGCCCTCATCGCGCCTCCAGGCGAACGGTGGTTTCGCCGTGCTCGCGGGCGACCACCACGACCGCGGACGTGGCGCTCGACCAGTTCCCCGAGACATCGGTCACGGAGTCGGGGAGCGACAGCCGAACGCGCGCGTTCACGTCGGGGTCCGGATGGTCGAGGACGAGCGTTCGGTTCTCCACTTCGACGCTGTAGGCCCGGCCGCGAATCGTCGCCGGGAGCGGGATGTCGACGCGAACGGTCGCCGCCCGCACGTCCGCGGGTATCGCACCCTCCACGTCCGCGGCCGCGGCGGCCAACGCGCGCTCCGCGACGGCGTCCCCGGCGGTCGTCTGGTAGTCGGGGACGACGGACCCGTACATCGCCGCCGCGACCGCGCCGACGTACAGCAGGACGATCCCGGCTTCGAGCGCCTTTCCGACCACGGGCGCGACACCGCGGTCATCCACGCCGCGACACCTCCACGCGGTGGACGACGACGTAGCCAGCGCGCTCCCCGGGGAACCGCGCGACCACGCTCGCGACGCCGTCTCCGTCGAAGTCCCGCGAGGACACGGTGGCGTTCGCGGCCGCGAAGAACCGCTCCCACGGCCCGGGACGCGACGTCTCGACCGCCACGCCGTAGCTCCCCGCGCCGAGGTCGTGTCTGGTGTGCGTGACGTGTGTTTGCAGGCGGACGCGCGTGTTCTCGCCGCCCGCCGCGACCGCGCCGTCGAGGACAGGGAGCCCGACGACGAGCACGTCCTCGTCGACGGTCATCGGCGGTTCGCGGACGAACCGTCCGCCGTCGCCGCGGCCGAGCGTCACCGCGCCGCCGAGCAAGGTCGTGGTGTACGCGCCCGCCTCGAAGACGAGCGCGTTCGACGGTCGTTCCAGCACCACGCCGGAGTCGTTCAGCACGCGAACCGAGCGCTCGACGGTGTCGAGGCGGCCGTCCGTGAACGCGAGCGACCCAACGCGGACGCCGGTGGTGCGGACGGGCTGTATCGCCGCCGCGAGGTCGGACGCGACCCGATTGGCGTCCGCCGCGGCCGCGTTCGTCTCGACGAGGCTGCCGACGCTCGCGGTCACCGCGCCGAGCGCGAGCACCGTCAGTCCGAGGAGGATAGCGACGCCGACGACGTTCGACTGCGCGCGCGAGTCCGTCACGCGAACCCTCCGATGCGGAACGCGCAGAACGCGGCGAGCGCGAGCAGGCCGGAGTGGAGGAGCGCGGCGTACCGGCCCCTGCTCGCCATGCCGGCGAACCAGCCGCAGGAGAGCATCGTCGCCTGCGTCACGAGGTAGAAGTGGTGGCGGTCGCGCGCCGGGTCGACGGCGTCCGGCGCGAGCGACAAACCGGTCGTGGCGGTCGAGACGGTCGAGAGTTGCGCGAAGCTATCGAGGACGTACGCGTTGATGGCGACGACGATACCCACGACTAGGAGGGCGGTCGTCCAGCCGACCGCGACGTACACCGCGAGCTCCGACCGAAGCGCCTTCTTCTCGTGGTAGAGCCGTCCCACCTCGGCCTGGAGCGCGTCGAACGCGGTTTCGACCTCGCTGCCGGCGGTGAGCGCGCCCGCGACGAGCCCGATGGCCTGGTCGGCGAGCGGCGTGCCGACCCGTTCGGCGTACGCGGCCAGCGCCGCAGTCCGACGGTCCTCGCCGGACGATGGGAAGTCGAGGCGGCGCGCAAGGTCGGCGGTGTCGGCGCGCAACGCGTCGAGCGACCCGTCCTCGACGACGCGGCCGACCGCGTCCGCGAACGGCACGCCGAGGCTGACGTGGCCCGCGATGGCGTGCACGGCGTCCTTCAACTCCCGGTCCTTCGCGTCGTCCGCCCGCGACCGCCGCGCCGCCACGACCCCGACGGGGACGGCGACGCCCGCGTACGCGAGCACCAGCGCGTCCCAGACGCCCACGCCGAAAGCGGCGAATCCGACTGCGAGCGCTGGGGCGAGCGGCGCGAGGACGAGCAGGGCATCCGCGGGATTGTGCGGCGCGTTCGCGAGCACGCCGAGGCCGCGCGAGCGCGTCCAGTGGTCGCCGAACCCGCTCGGCCGGAACACGCCGACGAGCGCGGCCGCAATCGCGCCGATACCGAGCACGAACACGCCGCAGCCCGCGACGAGGAGCGTCCGCGGCGTCGTCACGTGCCCAGCAATCGCGACGGGTGCGCCGAGCCCGGGCGCGAGCACGCTCATCACGGTCACGGAGACGACGACGAGCGCCGGCATCACGAGCAGGACGACGAACAGTTCCGCGAGCAGTTCGAGGAAGCCCTCCGCCTCCGTGCGGGCGCGGGCCTGTCGGTTCGCGAGCATCCGCGCTTCGAGTCGGAGGAACTGCTCGACGGCGTCCGGCCCGGTCGCGGCGTGCTCGCGGAACTTCAGGAGGAACGGCGCGAGCGCCTCCCGAGACGGTGTGTCGCGCGCGACTACGCGGAGCGCCTGCCCGAGGCTGCCGGAGAGCGCGGCCTTGTTCCGGACGGTGCCGAACGCCACGGCGGTCTCGCCGTACGCGCGCTCGCGGGCGGCGACGGCGTCGAACAGCGCGCGCTCCCCGGAGCCGGCGGACGCGAGCACGCGCAGGTAGCGCACCGCGCTCGGGAGCGTGCGGTCGATGTCCGCGCGCCGCGCGTGCAGCACCCAGCGGAGGTGGAGGCTGCCGGCGAGCAACGCGCCGCGCTTCGCGAGGAGACCGACGAGCGCGCCGACGAATCCCGCCGTCGCGAGCGGCGTGAGCGGGTCGACGGCCCCGGTGACGGTCGTGGCGAGCGGCGTGACCCACGCGAGTCCGCCCGCGAATAGCGCGGCGAGCGCGAACGCGACCCAGGACGCGCCGTAGAGCCGCGCGAGGTACACGTCGAACCCCTCCGTGCCGGTGGTGCCGCGGTAGCGCCGGCGGTCGGTCGCGTGCCGTCGCCGGTCGGCGTGTCCGCCGAAGAGAGCGTAGAGCGCGCGGTCGAGAACGCCGCTCACGCGTCCCCCGCGGCGCGCTCGACCGTCGCCGCCTCGTCCGTCCGCAGGTCCGCGAGGAACGCGAACAGGTCGTCGCGGTCGCTCAGGTCGTCCTGTACGAAGTACTCGACGTACCGCTGTTTCCGCTCGAACTCCGCGACGACGGCGTCACGCGGTCGGTCGGTGTGCGCGGCGAGTCGGTCGAAGAACGCTACCTCGCTCGCGTCCGCGAACGCGAACGCGCCCTCGCGGCGGCCGGCGACCCGGTGGTAGTGAATCGTCGTGTCGTCCTTCTCGATACGGCCTCGCGAGTCCTCGGGGAGGCGGCCGTACGTCGACTTATCTACGAGTTCGAGTATCTCGCCGACGTAGCGTTCGCCCTCGACGTGCCGCGGGAAGACGACGAGGTCGATTTCGCGCAGGAGGTACGCGGGCAGTCCCTGTTCGACGACGCGGTTCACGAGGCGGTCGGCGTCCGCGGCGTGCGTCGTGCCGATGACGCCGTGCCCGTGTAAAGTGCTAATCTATTAGTACCCACATGAGAACGTGTGCGTAGGGAAAATGGGCGACACCGAAACACAGGCGGCCATGACCTACCCCACTGTCGACCAGTACGAACAGTGGAAGGCCGACGCCGCCGACATGGATATGTCTGTGTCTGAATGGATACAGGCGATGGTTGAAGCGGGGCGCAAGAAGTTCGACGCCTCGATCGAGCCGGACGAATCGGCTCAGGAACTCCGCGAGCAACGGAACGACCTGAAAGCCGAGCTGGAACACACCCGTGCCCGCGTGGAGGAACTCGAAACGCAACTTCACCGGAGTGAGCGCGAGAAGATCAAACAGTACGTGGAGGACAACCCCGGCGCGACGATCGGGGAGATCGGTCAAGAGTTGGCCGACACGATCCCCGAGCGCTTGGACGCGCACCTCGACGCGCTCGAAGGGGTCGCCGTGACCGTCGACGGCGAAGCGTGCTACCCCGTGGAGGATTCATAATGGCGAGCGCAGGGACGCCTCACGACCGACTTGGTGTGTTCAAGGACCTGTCGGACGTTCCCGAGCGGCGTCGCTTAGAACGCTTTTCGAGCGCGTACACCGACCGCGACGTGTGGGGGGAGTACCGCGCGACGGTCGAATTAGGCGATCGAATGAGCGAAGAGTGGGCGCTCTTCGCCCGTCGGTGGAAGGAACACACCGCCAACCGCGGTCGACACCACGCGCTCGCCCGCCCGAGCGACGTGGAGACATGGTCGGGCTGGCTGTTAGACCAGTTCTCCCGCGACCGAGCGTACCAGCACTGGAACGTTATCGAGGGGTTCTACGCGTGGCTCATGTGGCACACCGACCACCGGCACAGTTACAACCCGTTCCACATGGCCGCGGCCGACACCGAGAGTAGCGCGTACACGATCTGGACCCGGAAAATCGAGAAAGCAAATGACTGACACCGACGCACGGCAGGAACTCGCACAGGCGTTCAACCGAAACCTCGATCCGCTCGCGGAGTTCGCCGACACGTTCGAGGCGACCGATATCGATCCGTTCGGCGTGTACGCGGACGAACGGCTCGCGACGAAGGACCTCGCCGACGCCACGATCGGGGAGTACCACCGATCGTTTCGGGAGTGGCGCACCTACATGAGTCGGGTGGATCGGCACCCGGCGTGCCCCAACGAGGACCACGTAAAGGGGTTCATCGAGTACCTGAGTACGGAGCGTGAGAACGCCGCGTCGACGATCAAAAACCGGCTCATGTACCTGAACAACGCCTACAAGTATTGGCAAGACGACGCCGCCTTTCCACACCCGACCGATTACAACCCGTTCGACTTGGCGAAAGACGCGGTGAACCTCCAAGGAGAGAAACCGAAGGAACCCCCGCGGTTGACCGTGGCCGAACTCCGGGACGAAATCGCCGATATCACCCACATCCGGGACCGCGCACTTGTGCTCATTCAGTTGAAGCTCGGGCTGCGGGCGACGGAAGTGTGTAACATCAAACTGAGCGAACTCCACATCGCCAACCCGGACCTACAGGACCACTACGACGAACTCGGGAGTTCCACCAAACTACAGGGGCGGGAGAACGTGATCTATATCCCGCACGATCGCGACGGTAACAAGTCGCGCCGGCCGCGGTTGCTCCCGCTCGACGACGAACTCCGGGCGGCGCTGGTCCGGTACCTACTCATCCGTCCAGATAACGCCGAGCCGTGGCTATTTCTCTCCAAGAACGCACGCACACAGCTCCGACAGAAGGACGTGAACCAAGTGTGGAAGGCGGCGTTCCACCCGGAGTACGCCGAGACGGACGAACACCGCGCCGTAACTTCACACTTCGGGCGGCACTACTTCACGACCTACTGGCGTGTGGAGAAGGACCTGAACCGCGAGAAGATCAAGTATATGCGCGGCGACACCGCGGGGTCGTCGACGATCGAGGACCGCGGCGCGATCGACGAGTACATTCACACCTACTTTGAGGATATCGAGGACACCTACCGAGAAGAGATTTACAAGCTGAACGTGTGACGGTCGCCGTCGCTCATTCCATCGTTTCCTGAAGCCAGTTCTGAAGATCCTCCCCGGTAATGTCGGTGTTCCTCCGCAGGGTGTGGAGTTGGTCCATCGTAAGAGAACGATCGCCGTTCTCATATCGCCGCTCAAGTTCGTCAATATCGGGATCGTCGCTCGAAGTTTCCACCGGTTCTGTCTCGATTGTTAGCTCGAAGTTGGTGACGCGCTCGCCGCGCTGTTCCGCGACTTGTTCCACGGCCTCCCGGAGCATAGTTTCAAAATGGAAGTGGATTCTCGGCTGTGGGTTGGTATATTTCTCCGGGAAGTATTCCCTCACGACCCCCTCACCGTAGCTTTCCTCCGCGCGTTCGATATCCTCTTCAGTCGGTAGGGTTACGGCGTCAGTCTGTGTGATGACGGGGCTTGCGTCGGTGATCGCGGCGTACAAGAACCCGAGCCACGACCGAGCGCCCATCTGGATTTCTTGAGTGAGTCGTAGTTTCTCAGGGTCTAATTCACGAAGGCCGTCCCAGTTGTCTTTCTCGCCCCGTTGCGTGTGTGCGTCAATAAGCGACTGCTGGTCCCCGTGGCCGTCGTTCAGTGGTTCAAAGATGTTCTTTCGCCCGTTCTCCCCGATGTGCTGGAAGTATACACCGTCGATCAACCCGTCGCGGATTCTGTCGCGCATACGGTTCCGAAACTGCCGTTCGTGCGCCGGCGAATTTTCGCCGGTCAAGAAGTCACGCTGTGTGTTCGTGAGGGTTGACGCACTCCGATCTTGGTCGACCAGTTCCGCATGGGGTATCTTCATAGATAATGTGTTACGGTCGGAGCGACTTATAGGTTGTTACGCTTATTGGAGTTATGAGCGCGACAGAATACACGACGATTCCGGTCACGCCAGAAACGCGTGATTTGGTGAAATCGCTCAAGCGAGGCGGAGAAAGTTACGACCGCGTTGTTCGCAAGATGGTCGACGCATACGAGGGCGACGCCTAACGATGCGTCGGAACAGCATGGCCGCGTTGGGGCGCGGCCGCGGAAGTCTTGGCAAAGACGACGAGGACGACGACGCACCCACCGGGGGTGTTCACGTCCATGAGTGATTTCGTCCCCAAACGTCAAAACGGTTCCCCCGACCTCTCGACCGGCTACCGGGGCGTGTACGCCGCGTGCGAGTGTCGGATCGGCATCGAGCCGGTGAGCACGGGCGGCGGGCGGTCAGACACGACCGCGAACGTCACGCTCGATGAGGTGGGGCGATGAGCGACCGGGAGGCGCACGTCGGCGACTCCGGCGCGGGGATCTTCCTCTCCGGATCGGACCTCGAAACGCTCGGGATCGACCCGGAGTCCGCGGACCGTGTGCGATACGACGTGACGGGCGACGGCGTCGAACTCCGCGAGGTGCGCGATGAGTGACGGTCGGCCTGAGCGACCGGAGCCGCTCGCGTTCGAACCGGGAGCGGTCCCCGACGAACTCCGCGACCGTGACCAGTGGGTGTGCTGGCAGTACGAGTGGGACAGTGACTGCGACGAATGGACGAAAGTCCCCATCAAACCGTACGACGATCGTAGCGGGACCAGAGAAAACATCGATCCGGATCACGAGGACCACGGCGATCCTGAGAAGTCACACAACTACGCTGGTTCGACGTGGGTCCACACATGGCGGCCATTTGGCGACGCTGTCGCCTACCACCATGGCGATCCTGACACCGACGGTCCCGGGTTTGTCGTCACCGGCGATGACCTCTTTGTCGCGCTCGACCTCGATGACTGCCGCGACCCGGATACCGGTGAGCTTGACGCATGGGCTGCCGACGTGGTCGACGCGGTGCCGACGTACTGGGAAGTGTCCCCGAGCGGAACCGGACTCCGCGGCTTCGCGTTGGGGATACTCCCGGACGGGGGGACGCGCGCAGAGATCGACGGCGCGGACGGTCACATCGAGATATACGGCGACAAGCGGTACCTCACCGTAACCGGGAACGCGCTCGATGACGCGGCGGCGAGCGTGGAACAGGTCAACGACGCGATCGACGCGGTCCACGGTGAGTACATCCGCGACGACGATGAACCGACCACGGATGGCGGTGTCGCGGCCGACTCTCCGGACGCAACCCCAAGGGTCGACGCCCCGAACATGCCCGCGCAGAACGGGGGAAGTGGTCTTGATGACGACACTGTGATCGAGAAGGCGAAGAACGCCGACAACGGTGACAAGTTCGCGCGTTTGTGGAACGGAAACACCGCAGGCTACGAAAGTCACAGCGAGGCGCGGCAGGCCTTCGCCAACTTGCTGGCGTTCTGGACTGGCTGCGACGAAAGCCAGATGCTCCGCCTCTTCGAGAGTTCGGGCCTGTATCGCGGAGAAGATGACGAACGCACATGGACCAACTACGAAGCGCCCAACGCGATCAAGAGCACAAGTGAGACCTACGAACCGGGCGAGCAACCCCCGGACCCGAGCGACCACGGTAGTGCCGAACGTGTCGACGACGATCTCGCCGACGCGCTCCTTTCGAACCCGGAGAATTGGATCGACACTGACGGCAACGTTTGGACGGTCCGCGGGACGGGCGACCATGACGCAGAGACGATCGCCGACGCGCTCGAAGCGGGCGAACTCCCCGGCGACGCCGACGCCGCGATCGCTGACGCCGTGCTCAGCGGCAACGTCCCGGACGCCGTCGGGAAGGCGCTACAGTCGTGGCGGCAGGATCCCGACGCGTGGAGTGTTGAAGTAGTTCGGTCGTTCGACGACGACGAGCTGACGCCCGAAGCGATCGCCGGTGAACTCGCGGTCCCGGTGTCGGAACTCCGCGACGAACCGAACGGGCGTATCGCGTACACTGTCTGGGAGCGCGTTCGTCACCGGGACGATATTCACGTCGTCTCGCGGTCGGGCGAGCGCGCCGATGGGGCGATGTTCGCATACGACCATGACGCCGGTGTCTGGCGACAGACAGGCGACGACGAACTTCGGACCGTCGGACGGACCGCGCTCGCGCAAGCGTACACGACCGGCGTTGGGCGCGAGCTTGAAGAGCAAGTTCGAACCACCCGCGCGGCGGGCGAACCGGCCGGACAAGTCCACATCGACGATTTTGGTGCGCCCGAAGGGGCGGTTCCTGTCGCGAACGGCCTCATCGATCTCGACACCCGAGAACGTCGCCCGCTCGCCCCCGAAGATTACGCGCTCTCCGCGCTGCCGGTCGACCACGATCCGGACGCCGACTGCCCGACGTTCCGTGAGTACCTCCGCGACGTTTGTCCGCGGAGTGTTGACCGCGACAAGTTACAGGAATACGTCGGATACACGCTGATGCACTGGGGGCTGCCGTACCACAAGGCGCTGTTCCTCGCAGGGCCGCAGGCGAGCGGGAAGTCGACGTTCCTCGATGTGGTGAACGCGTTGCTCGGCGACGACACTACGTGTTCGCTCGCACCGCAGGAGATGACCGAAGAGCGATTCGCTGGCTACGACCTGTGGGGGGCGTGGGCGAACATCCGATCCGACATTCCGTCGGACCTCATCCAGAACACGGGGAAGTTCAAGGAACTACTGGCAGGCGACCCGGTGAAGGTCGAAAAGAAGTACCAAGACCCGATCACGATCCGCCCGCACGCGAAACACCTATTCGCGGCGAATACGCTCCCGTCGGCCGATATTGACGACGACGCGTTTTTCCGCCGGATCCTGATGGTGTCGTTCCCGAAGACCATCCCGCGTGAGGACCGGGACCCGCACCTGTTCGACGAGCTGGAGGCGGAACTTCCCGGTGTCCTGAATTGGGCGCTCGAAGGCCTCGATCGGCTCCGCGAACAGGGGCATTTCAGTGGCGACCTCCCGCCGGCAGAGACGCAGGCCAAGTGGCGGTCGTGGGGTGAGTCTATCGAGCGGTTCAAAGAGCGGTGCCTCGACGACGACGCCGCCGCGACCGCCGTCGCCCCCAAGCGCGACGTGTTCGACGCATACCGGACGTTCTGTGAGTCGGAGGGCATCCCCGCCGAGTCGAAGCACAAGTTCGGGCGTGAGATGATGAGCGATAGCGGCGTTGGCGAGCGGCAGAAGACGATCGACGGCAAGCGGGTGTGGTGTTACACCGGAGTCGATCTACTCACGGATCGGATCCCCGACGGTGACGGTAGCGACGACGGCGGCGATCAACACGGGTTCGGAGGGTTCGACGCATGACCTCACACCGTCGTCGTCGCCGCGCGACGCACCGCGACCGGTCACAAGCGGCAAGCCCATCCGGAACTCACGCGATGCACACGTTTTTCGGCCTTTCTTATTTCCACAGTGAGTCTTGGGGGGTCGCGCACGCGCCCGCGATAGTAGTCAGAAACGCGTGTATCGCGTGTAATGTCCGGAGTGTGGTATCTTCCCCGCGGCGTTGCGGGGTGGCCTGTGCCGTTCTCCCGCCACCAGCGCGTGGAATCCCTCCGCCCGACCGTGGCGATCCCGGACGTATCGGCTCACAACTACACGGCAGATAAGACGACGATAATGAAGACACCGAACCCACGAACGACGCACCGAACCGCCCGAAATCGGGCGAATAGCACCAAAACCATGGGGGTTGTCCCGGCATGAGCGGCAGCGACACCGACACCGACACGAAGAGCGTGGAGAACGCTGACGACGCCGACGCGCTGCCGGCGGGCTTCACCGAATCCGAACTCGACGCGCTCGCGGACGCCGTCAAAGATCGACTCGTCGACGACGCCGCGAAGGCGGCCGGCGGCGACAGTGAGGACTCCGAGTTCACGTTCACCGAAGCGACTGAGGCGGTGGTTGAATCGCTCGATGTGGTCAAAGAGCGGTTCGACGTGATGAACGACCGGATCGATCTACTCGAAGACCAGATCACGGACGGCGACGCCGACACCGTCGACGAGAGTACCGACACGCAACCAACCAGCGACCAGTTTCGAGGTTTCCAGTAATGAACACCCACCGATACGAAGTGACTGTAGAGTTCGATCGAGCGTTAGACCACCCGCGTGACGATCCCGAGAAGCTCGCGGACTTGACGCGGAGACACGCCGTGCGGGCGGTCGTCGAGGGGCGGGGCGTGTCGTATGAGATCGCGGACGTGTCCGTCGACGCCGACGCCGGAGTGTTCCGCATGGCCATCGACGCGGACGCACCGGTCGGGTTCAAGAAGGGCCGGTTCCGCCGGGATGTGATCGAGACGTACAACGACGAGACGGACAAGCCCTCGATGAGCGATTGGGACGGACCGGCCTCCTACCTCGCGTCGCGGGCGGTCACGGCCGGCCATGAGTCGGTGAGCGACTTCGCCAACCGTGTCAAACACGGCGGGCGGCAGGCGTACCGGCCCGATGAGGACGAGAAGCGGGAGGCGTTGGAAATCGCCAACGAATACCGCCAACTGCCGGGGGACGCACCGGACCTCACGTTAGGCGGCTACCACCTCCGGACGCTCGCGGGTGAGACGGCATGAGCGCGGAAACGTCGCCGCCCGCGGCCGACGACGCCGACGCGGTCGTGAGCGATTACGACCAGATGCTCGCGGACCTCGATGTGGCGATCGAAGAGGCGCGACGGAAGATCGAGGACGGTCGGGTCCGTGACGCCGAGAATGAGAAAGTCCGGATCAAGTGGATTCGGGCGCTCGCGTACACCGTGAACATCCGGCGGCAGGTGGCCAACGATCGCGACCTCGAAGAGCTGGCCGAAGAGATCGAGGCGCTGAAAGCGGACACCGACGCGGAGGGGGGTCGGTAATGGTCGAACCGACCTACCCCTCCCCGCCGGCGCAAGACCGGATGAGCGACGAACAGGTGTCGGCGTGGTACAGTCGCCGGCTCCCGGAGCGTGAACAGCGGAAGTTCGCGTTCGTGCTCGAAACAATCGACGAGCGCGACGGCGACCATGACAACGACACGATCGTCACGGTGATGAACCACTTCCACACCAACCCGGAGGACCCGGTCGACGTGCGGGAGGTACTACAGGATGTGGGAATCGCGTTCGACGATCCGGACCCGGACATGAGCCACATCGATCTGGATGAGGTGTTCATGCCGTGAGCGTGCGCACGCTCACTTTCGAGTACCGGGAGTCGGGTGCCCGGAGTGTTGCCAAACGGGACAAGCAGGTTCGGCAAAGTATCCAGCGCACCGGCCGCACGGCACAGCGCAATTCGGGGGAAGTCCAACGGTGGCTAGAACGCTCACGCAAGGCCATCCAACTCGTCGCAGCGGCGTCGCTGGCGGCAGTGGGCGCGATCGCGTCGGCGTCGCCAACCATGCGTGCGCAACTCGGCGGCGTTCGGGCGGCGTTTACGTTATTTGCGGAAGAGATAATTTCGAATGTTTTGCCAGCGGGGACGAACCTCGGGTCGATGGCGGTCGACCTCGCGAGACGGTTCAAGGGCCTTCCCGGTCCGATAAAGCGCGTGATTAGTATCGCCACCGTGGTCGGGAGCGTTCTCCTGACGGTGGCCGGTATGGTCGGGACGCTCATCACGGTGTTATCACCCGTCGCGGGCGCGCTCGGGTCGGTGTGGAGCGCACTCGTCGCAGTCGCCGCCGCAGTCAAGGGCGCTATCGCCGTGATCGCCTTACTCACTGGTGTCGCCGCGTCAACAGTCGCCGCGGTCGCGGCGTTGATCGCTATCGTCGTCGCCCTCGGAGTCGCGTTGATCTTCAACATCGGCGGCGCACGGGACAAGACCGTCAAGTTCCTCACGGACATCTGGAGGGGCGGCAAGCGGCTCCTCGGGAAGTTGTGGGACTGGACGAAGTCCGCAGCCTCTGGGATCTACAACGCCCTCGTGACGTGGCTCACGTCCGCGAAGAACCGCGCGCTCGCGTTGGCAGGGTTGCTGTGGAAGGGCGTTCAGAACCGGCTGGGAAAACTCCGCGCGAGAGTCAGCCAGATAGTTGCCGCCATCCGCGACACAATTGTCGAGAAGATTACGGCGGCGAAAGACCGCGTGCTCAAACTCTTGAGTATCGGGCGTGACATGGCCGAGAAAGGAAAGGCGTGGATCGCCGGCCTCGCCCGCGGGGTCAAGGACCGAGCGGGGGAACTCGTCTCGTCGTTCCGCGACATGGCAGAACGCGCTGCGAACGCGCTGAAAAACAAGTTCAACGCAATCGTTCCGGATAGCCTGCACATCCCACGTATCTCGGTCGACCTCCCCGACGCACTCGGTGGCGGCGTGTCCGCCGGTCCGTGGTCGATTGACATTCCGCAACTCGACACGGGCGGCCGAATCGTCTCTGACGGAATCGCGATGGTTCACGCCGGTGAGCGAATAATGCCGCGTGCGCAGGTACGGGAGCGTGGTCCCCAGCCGACCGGCGGCGACACCGTCACAGTCGACACCGTGAACATCATGGTATCGGGGACGGGCGACGCCCGGACCGACGGCCGGAACATCGCTCGGGAGTTCGAACGGGAGCTATCCGACCGGGGGGCCTAACACATGGCGCTACCCACCCGCGGTGAGGTGCTGGTCGTGGCCGGCCTCGCGCTGTGGCTCTTGGCAATCCCGACGCTGTGGAGTACCGATCTGGTCTGGGGGACGACCGTCATACTCGCGTGGGTGCTCACCCCGAGCGGGATCGCGGCGGGCTACTTCCGCCCCGACCGGCGGGTCACGTGGCCGTGGATCGCGGCCGCGTGTGTCCCCGTCGTCGCGATCGTCGTCGCGACCGTGTACCTCGCCCGCGGCCGTCCCGCCGTCGACGACGCGGACCGACTCGACACGGGGGCGTGACCATGCCGAAGTGTCAAAACTGCGGTGATCACGTCTCGAAGCGGTACGCCCGCGTGCTCACACCTCCCGGTGTCGACGAACCCCGGACGTGCCCGAATTGTGACCTCATCAGGAACGGCGCGGAGATACGCGAACGGAACACATGACCACACCACACCAACTACAGAAAGAGATCGAGGGACTTCGCGACCAGCGGGCCGACGCACAGGCACAGGCCGACGGCGTCACGGTCCTATGGGGCGCTGCCGACCCGGAACACCGCCCGGACGGTATGACGTGGGTCCCGGAGACGAACACGCTCACCTACGACGTATGGGCGGCTCAGCGGGAGACACTCGACGCGCTTGATGAGCCGGACCGTGATATCGTAGCGTTCTTAGCGGGATATGGGACCGGGAAGTCCGTCGCCGGCGCGCGGTGGCTCATCGCCAACGCGATCACACACCCCGGCAGTCGCTTCTTGGCGCTCGGGATCGACTTCGCGAAGGCGCGTGATACCACGTTCCGGATTCTCTTCGAGCAACTGCCGGGCGAGCGCACAGGCGTGGTCACATCGAGTTACAACGGTCCGGAAACGTCTCCGATCGTCGCCGACTACAACCGCGCGGAACACCGGCTGACGCTGGTCAACGACACCGTGATTAAGCTCGGGTCGGCCGACAAGTGGAACCGATACGCCGGCGACGAGTACGGCGCGGTGTGGCTCGATGAGCCGTCACACTACGGTGAGGACCTCCACGACCTACTGGAAATGATCGGCTCGCGGCTCCGCGGCGTCGCTGGTCCGAAAACGATGCTGTGGACCCTCACCGGGAACGGGTATAACGCGGCGTGGGAAATCCTCGAAAAGCGGGAGGGTGCCGACGGCGACCCGATCGGGCTCGGGATCGAGGTGGTCCGCGCCTCCACGCTTGAGAACCCGTATCTCGACGACGCCACGAAGGAACGCTTCGAGCGACAGTATGCCGGCACCGGCCGTGAGGAACAGGCGCTTCACGGTGGATTCGCGGCCGCGTCGGGGCTGGTCTACTCGGGGTTCTCCCGTGACACCCACGTGGTCACACACGCCGACGCCGTCGACGCCGTCGATGAGTCGAACGACTGGCGGATCTACGGGTACGACGCCGGTTGGGGCGACCCGCGTGTACTCGTCGAGATCGGGAAGACACCCACGGACCAGCTGGTCGTGCTCGATGAGTTCTACCGAACGGACACCCACGTCCGGGAGGCGCTCCGGTGGCTCGCCGCGCACGACAAGCCCGGCGGGACGATCTACGCGGAACACGAACCGAGCGATATCGACACGTTCGACACCGGCGATGAGGCGGTCCCCGAGTACGACCCGCGAGAGTTCGACGCGGTCCGTGCCGAGAAGTCGATCGACGCTGGGATCGCCGACGTGCGTGAACGCCTCGAAGTGAAGGACGGTGAGCCGGGGCTGTTAATCTCCGACCAGTGTGAAAACCTCATCCGGGAGTTCCTCGGGTACAAGGCCGAACAGGTCGGGACCAGTGCCGCCGACGACGACTGTCTCGACTCCACCCGCTACGCGATCCACACCGACCGGCGGACCGACACGTCGATCCCCGAGCCGTCGGATATCTTCGGGAGCGTGTGAACCCACGGCCGCGGTGGGTTCCGCGGACACTCTTCATGCGGCGACTATTCAGACGTGAAACACGTTGCCTATTTATCACACCGGCGAGAGCCAAAGTGTATGAACCGACGACAGTATCTTGCCACACTAACCGCCGCCGGCGCGGGAATGCTCGCAGGCTGTTCGGGTGGTGGTAGTGGTGGAGGATCGCCTGAGTATTCCGGTACGGTGAGCGACGACGCGATACATAACCTCGAACCCTCTCCCGGTGAGACAATCCGGGTCGAGGCGGAGAACGTCGAAGGTCCGACGACGGTCGTGACCATCATGGGCCCGGATGGGGAAAGTGTACTCCAAGAGCGCGTGGATACTGAAGCAACACTCACGCATACCGTGGAACGCTCGGGAGTCTATCGTGTAGTCATCACATCGACCGGGACCTCATCGTATGAAATCTACGTCGACGCCGAAGAGTGAGGAAGGGGACCAGTTTTTGTGACCGGGATTTAACCGGTCGTGGGGAAATCTCGCCGTATGGGCATTTTCGATCGACTCTTCGGAAGTGGAGGCGGCGACGACGGTAACGACCCACCGGGTGAGACGGCAAAAGACCACATCGAGAATCCGGAGGAATCCGACATTCTCCTCGATCCCGAACTTCTTGAGGGGAAGGTGAACGTCGACCGCCGGGCGGAAATCATCGATACGCATTATGACGATGTGACCACAGACGACGCGCGGTTCATCGCCGAGACGGTGAAGGAATACGTCGAATCATACGATCTGCGAAAGCACGACGCGCGCTCCCGGATTGAGGAACGAACGGGGTTAGACCATGAGCGCGCGGTAGAAATACTATGGACCGAACGATCTTCGGTTCAAAAGTGCGACGACGTGCGTGGTAAGCGGGATATAGATATCCCGATGTCGTACACGTGGACCGTCGGTGATGAACCGTGCTCGCCGATCTGTGCCGACGTGGAAGAGGCGACCACGGGCCGCGATGATCCGGTTTCTTTGGGTGAGCTACAGGAACTACTTCGAGAGAAAGCGGAGGAATACGCCGATGAGGGTGGAACCCCCGAGCGGATGGATCACTGGGTCCCTCACCACAAGTGTAAGGCCGTCTTACAGTCTCAGGTTCAGTAGACACCGATCCCACACCGGCGCGTGGTAGCGTTTCGGTAAGCCGTCAGGTGGATTGTAGCCTATGTAGCCGATGTGTGAGCAAAAGTCGCGAAAGCGTGGAGTACAAGCGGTGTGTCTGTGGGTAGTGTAGAAAAGAAGGTTTCCGATCTGCATAGGCTACATCGGCTACAAGTCGCACCGTGCTTTCGGGGAGCGCGGTCGGTCGGCGTATCGTATTAGCGCATTCACTCTTTAGCCCGTGTTGAGCACGTCCGCGAACGTCTCGAAGCTCTCGGGCGTGTTTATCTCCGCGATAATCTCGACATCGGGATTGAGATAGTTCGATTCCGTCATCAGGTCCGCCATCGTCACGCGCTTGTGGGGGTTCTCGTGGTCGCGCGTCGTCAGGGAGACGCCGGTCTCGTGGGGGAGACTCACTTCCCGCGAGCCTTCGTCGATGCTGACGGGGCGGTCGCGGTGCGGGATGAACGGCGCGTGCGCGTTCATCAGCGTCGTCTTCCCGACACCGGTCGGTCCAGAGAACACGACGACGCCGTGGTGTTCGTACGCCATCCAGAGCAGCGCCACCATCGCTGGCGAAATGGAGTCCGTGCGCACGAGGTCGGTCGGCGTGAGGGCGTCCGGGGCCTGTTTGCGGATGGAGACGTGCGGGCCGTCCGCGCTGATGGCGGGTAACGCGACCGCACACCGCACCGTCACGTCGTCGCCGACGCCCTCGGGCCGGATGTTCACCTTCGCGCTCGGATTGCTCGCGTTGAGTTCGACGCCGTCCTCGGCCGCGAGCTGGGTGACGAGGTCGACGAACGACCGTTCGTCATCGAATATTAGATTCGTTGGGATGCGGCCGTCCTTCCAGAGCGAGTGCCGGGGAACGACTTTCACGCGTTCGCCGACGCGGTTCGCTTCCACGTCCTCGAGGTGGTCGTCGCGAATGGGGACGGTGAGTTCGCCGTGACCGACGAAGTCGCGGAGGACGTAGTATCGGAGGTCGTCCAGTCGGTCGTCGGCGAATCGGCGGTCGACCGGGGGGAGCGCGAGGTCGTAGGCGGCGAGCGCGTCGCGGGCGCGGTGTTGGAGGGTGTCGAGCCAGCGCCCGGCGTTCCGCGCGGTGAGGCGTCGCGCGAGGTAGCGGTCGGCGCGCTCCGCGACGAACGCGGCGTGGTCGGTGACGAGGTCGCCGACGCGGGCGTCCCAGACGTGGGTCTTGCAGTCGGTGAGGAGTTCGCGGTCGCCGGGCAGGAGGTCGGGTTCGCGGACGGCGTACTGCACGTCGAAAGCGTCGGTTCCGAGGACGTGTTCCCGGTAGACGACGACGGGCACGTCGAACTCGCGGAACGGGACGGTGTAGGTGTCGAGGCGTTCGGAGAGGAAGCGGTCGAGCGCGTCGGCGTCGGCGGCGATGTCGGTGCGGGCGGGCGCGTACTCGGTCGTGTGGACGACGAGGCGGTCGCCGTCCGCGTCCGCGACCTCGACGTTGTCGTCGAGCGCGAGCGGGGTGAGCGCGCCGAGACACCGCACGTCACGGAGCGCGTAGTACTGGAGGCGGCGTTCGCCCGCGGGCGTGGCGTCGGCGAGGCGCGCGACGGCGCGGCGGTGTTTGTCGTCCAATCCTCTGGCGTAGCGTTCCCGCGCACCCTCACGGGTCCGCGGTTGGGTCGGGTGGCCGCGTTCGAAGTAGGCGTGCACGCGGTCGTCGGCGTCGGTTTCCGCGGCGGTGAGGACGGGTTCGCGGACGCGGTAGCGGAACGCGCCGCGGTCGCGGGTGATGGTAACGACGACGCCGGGCGTCGGTTCGTACTGGCTGTGAACGTCGGGGGCGTACCAGGCGTTGGCCGCGTCGGGCGGCACCGGCGCAGGCACCTCGGGCGGGGGACTCACGATATTAGAATCAGACTATTCAGTATTTAAATTTTCAGAATAAGGAATGGTACTTGTCGTGCGATAGTAATTTACGAGAGATAGGATAAGGCCGTGACGTGAAGCGGAACCGGCTCGCGCTCGTCGTCGCCCTCCTCGTCGTCGTCGCGCTCGGTCTCGCCGCCGCGACGCTCGCGAACCCGGCGACGAGCGGCGGCGGCGGTGGCGGTGGTGGTTTCAGCGGTCCGAGCGGTCCCGCGGACGCCGACCGCAACGGTAGCAGCACTGATAGCGGTCAGGGGTCGTCGGTTTCGGGCCTGCCGAAGCTCGGGTCGGCGTTCGTCGTCTGTATCCCGTTCCTCCTGACGCCGACGTTCCTCGCGCTCGCCGTCCTCGCCGCTATCGCGTTGTTCGCGTTCATCCGATGGCGGGCGAACACGGCTATCGCGCTCGCGCTCCTCCTCGTCCTCGTTTTCCCTTTCGTCCTCCTGCACGCCTTCCTCACGAAGTGTGGAACCGACTCGAACCCCGTCGAGGAGACCGTTCGACAGGTGCAGAACCAAACGATTCCGGTCGGTGGCGGGGGTGCCGGTTCCGACGCGGTATCCGCGGTCACCACGCCGCCGGTCCTCCTGCTCGTGCTCGTCGCCGCGAGCGGCGTCCTCGTCTACCTCTTCGTCCGCGGAAGCGGTGACGACGCCGACGACGAGGCCCTCCGGAACCCCGAACCCGAGGAGTCGTTGGACGCCGTCGCGACCGCCGCGGGCGTCGCCGCGGACCGCATCGAGGACGACGAGGACGTGGAGAACGCCGTCTACCGCGCGTGGAGAGACATGACCGACCACCTCGACATCGCGGCCCCGGAGACGACGACGCCCGCCGAGTTCGCGCGCGCCGCCCGCGACGCTGGCATGGACCCGCAGCACGTCGATACGCTCACCGACGTGTTCCGCGAGGTCCGGTACGGCGACCAGCCAGTCACCGCGGAACGCGAACGCCGCGCGGTCGACGCGCTCCGCGACATCGAGGCCGCCTACGGGGGTGACGAGGAGTGAACACGCGAGCCGTCGCGCTCGCGGTCGGCGTCGCCGCGGTGGCGCTCGGTGTCGTATTCGTCGTCGCGCCCGGGTTCGCGGGCACGCTCGGCACGAACCGGACCGCCATCTTCGCGCTCGGCGCGCTCGCGCTCCTCCTCGGCGTTCGCGCGGGCAGCGCTCGCCGGGCGGCATCCCGAGAGTCCGCGTCGCTCCCCGAGGTCGAGTCGCGCGTGACGTTCGACCGCCCCGGCGCGGACCGTACCGACCGTCTCCGTACGGCGGCGTCCAGCCGCATGAACAGGGACCGCCGGGAACTCCGAGAGGACCTCCGCGAGACGGCGATGAGCGTCCTCACGGCGTACGGCGGCTACACGACCGCGGACGCCGAGGCCGCGCTCCGCGATGGCACGTGGACGGACGACCCGCACGCCGCCGCGTTCTTCGCGCGAACCACGCCCACGCGGCCGCTCCGGATACAACTCCGGGACGTGGTCCGCGGCACCGCAGCGTTCGACCGGCGGGCGACCCGCGCCGTCGCTGAACTCTCGGCCATCGCGGAGGAAGCATGACCGAGACAGAGCGCTGGCGCGGCATCGCCGCCGTCACGTTCGTCTCCGCGGCGGTCGCCCTCCTCTTCACTGCGCCCGGCGCGCTCCTCGTCGGCGTCGTCGGCGGCGCGTACGCCGGCTACGCGCGCTTCGACACCGAACCATCGCCCGACCTCTCGATCGAACGCGAGGTCTCGGACTCGACGCCCGCCCGCGACGACGAGGTCGAGGTAGCTGTCACTGTTCGCAACGACGGCGGTTTCCTCCCCGACCTCCGCCTCCTCGACGGCGTGCCGGACGCGGTCGAAGTCACCGGCGGGTCGCCGCGACTCGCGACCGCGCTCCGCGCCGGCAAGGAAGCCAGTTTCTCCTACCTGGTCGAAGCGCCGCGGGGCGACCACGAGTTCGGCGACCTCACCGCCGTCGCGCGGGACATCGCCGGGTCGGTCGAGGTCGAGACCACGGTGGCCGTCGACGGCGACGACACCATCCGCTGCGTCCCCGAACTCGACACAATCGACGGGTTCCCGCTGCGCTCGCAGGCGACCCGGCAGGTCGGCCGCCTCACCACGAACGAGGGCGGAACGGGCGTGGAGTTCCACGCGACCCGCGAATACCGTCGCGGCGACCCGCTCTCGCGACTGGACTGGCAGCGCCTCGCGCGAACGGGCGAACTCTCCACGGTCGAGTTCCGGGAGGAACGCGCTGGTACCGTCGTTCTCGTCGTGGACACCCGCGAGTCGGCGTACGTCGCCGACGCCGACGAGGAATCCGCGGTGGACCGGAGCGTCGGCGCGGCGGGCGCGGTCGCGAGCGCCCTGCTCGACGCTGGTGACCGCGTCGGCCTCGCGAGCTGCGGTCCGCGGACCGCGTGGCTCGCGCCCGGGTTGGGCCGCGACCACCGCCAGCGGCTCCGGCAGTCGCTCGCGCTCGACGACGCCTTCGCGCCGACGCCGCCGGACGAACCGTTCTTCAGTCGGACGACGCTGGTGCGGCTCCTCGGCCGTCTTCCCTCGGACGCCCAGGTCGTCTGTTTCACGCCGCTCGTGGACGACGGCGTCGCTGCGTTCGCCCGCCAGCTCGACGCGCACGGCCACCCGGTGACGGTCGTTTCCCCCGACCCGACCGGCGGGAGCGAGGTCGGTGAGACGCTCGCCCGCGTCGAGCGCCGCCTCCGAATCCGGGACGTGCGGCGCGCCGGCGTCCGCGTGCTCGATTGGGCGGCCGGAACGCCGCTCGCAGTCGCGCTCGCGACCGCAGAACGGAGGTGGCGGACGTGACCGAGTTCGACGCGACGCCGCCGCGGAACACCGCGACCGCCGCCACCGTCGCCCTCACGCTCGCCACGGTGTTCGTCGCCACCGTCTCGACAGGCGTTGCGGCCATCGCCGCGGTTGGCGTTCTCGTCTTCGCGTACGGCGCGTTCGCGGGGTCGCGGCTCTCCGTCACGGCCGGCGCGGCCGTCGTCTTCCTCGCCGCGCTGCTCGCCGCGGTGGCGCTCCGCGGCGCGGTGTTCGCGTCGCTCGCCGCGGGCGCGCTCGCCGTCGCCGCGTGGGACCTCGGCGAACACGGCATCGGCCTCGGCGAACACGTCGGTGCGGACGCCCGCACCCGGAACGCCGAACTCGTCCACGCAACGGTCACGTTCGCGGTCGCCACAGTCGCCGTCGCCGCAGGCTACGCGGTCTACCTCGTCGGCGCCGACGGCCGCCCCGTCGCCGCGGTCGTCCTGCTCGCCGCGGGCGCGCTCGCGCTGTTCGGCGCGCTCCGCTAATCCACGGTCGGCACCGGCACGCCGTCCAGCACGTCCGCCACCACGTCCCGCTTCGACACGTCCTGCACGGACGCGTCCGGCGTGAGAACGAGTCGGTGCGCGAGCGCCGCGTCCGCCATCCGCTTCACGTCCTCCGGCGTCACGAACTCGCGGCCGCGAACCGTCGCCCGCGCCCGCGCCACCTCGAACAACCGCTGCGTTCCGCGGGGGCTGACGCCGACCTCGACGCGGGGGTCCTCGCGGGTCGCGCGCGCCACCGCGGAGACGTACTCCAGCACGTCGTCGTTCACTCGCACGTCCTCGGGGACCGCGCGGAGCGCGCGCACGCCCTCGATGTCGAGCACCGTGTCGACGCTCGGACTCTGCTCGGTGCGGCCCGCGCGCCGCCGCAGGAGTTCGACCTCGCCCGAGTCGTCCGGATAGCCGAGACTCGACTTCACCACGAACCGGTCGAGCTGCGCCTCCGGCAGCGGGAACGTCCCCTCCTGCTCGACGGGGTTCTGCGTCGCGATGACGAAGAACGGCTCCGGCAACTGATGGGTTTCCCCGCCGACAGTCACTTGGCCTTCCTCCATCGCCTCCAGCAGCGCCGCCTGCGTCTTCGGCGGTGCGCGATTGATTTCGTCCGCGAGCACGACGTTCCCGAAAATCGGCCCCTCCTGGAACTCGAACTCGCGGGTCTTCTCGTTGAAGACGTGCGTCCCCATCACGTCCGCGGGGAGGAGGTCGGGCGTGAACTGAACCCGGGAGAAGTCGAGGCCGAGCGCGGTCGTGACGCTCCGCGCCGTCAGCGTCTTCCCAGTTCCCGGCACGTCCTCCAGCAGCACGTGGCCGCGAGAGAGCAACCCCACGAGTACCGTCTCCAGCACCTCTCGGTCCGCGATAACCGCATCAGAAACCGCATCCAGCACCGCCGCCGCCTCCTCGCTCGCCTGCGTGACGTTCATACAACACGTCCCCGACGGCGCGCCCAAAGGTCTGCCGATGCCCCCGAACCGAAACCTACAAGCGCCAAAACCGACAAGACGCGAGTGAGCCGAGGTAGCCTAGCCTGGCCAAGGCGGTAGATTCGAAATCTACTGTCCTCACGGACTCGGGAGTTCAAATCTCTCCCTCGGCGCTCTTGTTCGAGCGAAGCGAGAACAGACGGTGACGGTGAGTTTGAGTCAAGGAACGGAGCGTAGCGGAGTGACTGAGGTTCAAATCTCTCCCTCGGCGGTTCTATCGTTCTCTAATTGGATAGCGAGAGCGCTGTCGAGAGAATTCAGAAACGGTCGAGAAGACGCGGACTGCGGGACGGCGTGAACCGCGAGGCGGTGCGGTGTTAGTCGGCGCGCGGGAAGTTGTCGATGGTTTCGTTGCGGAACGCGTCCTCGTCGAAGCCGTAGTCGTCGAGGAAGTCCATGACCTGGCGGGTGTCGCGCATGGCGTTCTTGAGGCAGGTCGAGGCGCCGGGGCTGGGCGTGATGTTGAAGATGATGTCGTTGCCGACGATTTTGGCTTCGCCCATGTCGAGGGATTTCTTCTCGGTGTTGACGATCTGGGGGCGGACGCCGCCGTAGCCCTTCGCGCGCTCGATGTCGTCCAGTTCGGCGGTCGGGACGACTTTCTGGACTTCGGGGAGGAACGCGCGCTTGCCGACTTCGGGCACGTCGTAGACGAGGTTCTTCAGGACGTACGGGAGGAGGATGCGGTCGGCGAGGATGTTCCCGTAGCTCAGGAAGGAGTTGATGTTGAGGCCGAACACGTCGAAGAAGTCGCCGACGGTCTTGAAGCGGCCGCGTTCGAGGGTCGGGACGAGTTTCGCGGTCGGGCCGAACCGCGTGATGGAGTCGTCGTACACGTCGGCGTCGCCGTGGACGGCGGCGAACGGGAGTTTCTTCATCTGGAGCGTGTACACCTTTCCGTTGAGCGGGCCGCTGTCCGCGAGGAAGAAGCTTCCTGCGACGGGGAGGAGGCTCATGTTCTTCCCGTACCCCATCTCCTTCGCGATTTGGAGGCTGTGCGAGCCGGCGGCGACGACCGCCACGTCACCCTGGAGGCTCCCGCTGGCGGTTTCGACGGTGAAGCCGTCGGGGCCCTGCTGGATGTCCTCGACTTTCGTGCCGGTGAGCACGTCCACGCCGTCCTCCTCGCGGGCGTCGTCCACGAAGGACTTCGCGGTCGCGCCGTAGTCGACGACGTAGCCGTCGGGCGTCTGGAGCGCGCGGAGTTCCTTCGAGGGGTCGCGGCCCTCCACGACCTTCGGTTCGAGGTCCTCGATTTCCTCGCGGCCGATCTGGCGGAGTTTCGGGTAGAGGTCGCCGAAGCCGTCGTCCTCGTAGCGCTCGCGGAGGCTCTCGACTTCCTCGTCGCCGACGCCGAGCACCATCTTCGAGCGCTTCGAGTGGAACTCGCGGTCGGGGTCGACGTTTTCGAGGTAGCCCGCGAGCAGTTCCGCGCCCTCCTTCACGGATTCGGCTTTTTCGAGCGTGTAGTTCGTCTCGATGTCGCCGAAGTGGAGCGTCTGCGAGTTGTTCGTGTGGTGGGAGTTGATAGCCGCTATCTCCTCCTCCTTCTCCACGAGGGCGACGCGTTCCACGTCAGTGAATTTCGCGGTGGTGTAGAGCAGGGCGGCGCCGCTGATACCGCCGCCGACGATGATAAGGTCGTACTCGGATTCGCTGTTTCCGGCTCCCATCTTAGTAGTAGGAACCGCGTTCAGGCACTTAATCCCCTGACAAACCGGGCAGAAATAGCGTCATCCTTCCAACCAGACGCGGTCGCCGACCGACACGGAGTCGGCCGCGCCGGCCGGGAGTTCGTACAGGTCGTCCGCCACCGCCTTCCCGCGGCCGGTCCACGCGGACAGCGTCTCCACGGCCGTGACTTCCTCGTTCTCCGTCCACACCACGTCGATGTCGAACGGCACGAACACCATGTGGAGGCCGCGCGGTTTCGCATCGTCGTGGCGGAACGCGAGCGCGTAGTCCTCGGGAATCGACCGCCGGAACATCAGGCCCAGCCCGCGGCTCACGAGGCCGTCCGCCACCTCCACGTCGCCGGCGAGCGTCCGCACGTCGTCGTCGGGATTATGTCGAAGTCGCACGTTCCCCTCGAATCAGGTCAGCGAAGTAAGCGTTCCCCACCTACACGGGCGTCGACGCGCCTAAGCCCCCGGAGTCCGATTCCCGTCCATGGAGAAGACGCCGTCCGGCACGAGCGTCGGGGTGGACGACCCCTACGAGCACGCCGGCGTCTGCGACCACGTCACCGGCGACGGCACGTGCCGGTACGCCTTCGACTACCCCCAGCACGACCCGGAGTTCGCCGCCGACCGCCGCGACGACGACTACCGCTGTCCCGCCGCCGACGACGAGTGGGAGTGGCGCGACTGCCCGCACTACCGAGACACCACCACGGCCCACGAGTGCGCGCGCTGCGGCCTCGAAGAGCGCCGGAACGCCCACACCGACGACCGGCCGTTACTCGAAGAACACCATTTGTCGTACGCGCGTGAGCGAAGCGAACGCGCGGAACGAGCGAACGGTGAATCCGTGAGCAATGCGGGTGGCGAGGACAGCGAGGGAGACCTTCAGCACGAGGTGACAGTGACGTTGTGTCGGTGGTGTCACGCGAAGGTGCACGGTTCGTGGGCGGCTATCGGTGACGACGCGAGTCCGGATCCGGAGGCGCTCGCGGCGCGGGAGGGGCGGCGAAGCGACGAACTCGACGAATTAGGGTTCGAGACGGCGGCGGAGCGCTTCGAGTAGCCGAGTCGAGTGGGTTTTTATTCGGCGGCGTCCAATCACGGGTAATGACGCACATCGTCGTCGTGGACAACCACGGCCAGTTCACGCACCTGGAGAAGCGCGCGCTGCGCGACCTCGGGGTGGACGTGGACATGGTGGACAACACCACGGACCCCGCGGACGTGGACGCGGACGGCATCGTGCTCTCCGGCGGGCCGAGCATGGATCGCGCGGGCCGGTCGGCGGACTACCTCGACCTCGACGTTCCCGTGCTGGGTATCTGTCTCGGCATGCAGCTCATCGCGGACGAACTCGGCGGCCGCGTCGGATCCGGCGATTACGGCGGGTACGCGGACGTGACCGTGGACATCGTGGACGAGGACGACCCGCTCGTCGGGTCGCTCGCGCCCGAGACGCGGGTGTGGGCGAGTCACGCCGACGAGGTGAAAGAACTCCCCGAGGGCTTCACGCTCACCGCGACGAGCGACGTGTGTGACGTGGAGGCGATGAGTGACGCCGACCGCGACCTCTACGGCGTCCAGTGGCATCCGGAGGTCGCGCACACGGAACGCGGCGAGGAAGTGTTCGAGAACTTCCTCACACGCTGCGAGGGATGACGGAGACGCAGGGCGACCTCGCGAGCCTCTCGCGCTACATCTTCCGCGCGCCGAACTGGTACGTCAGCGTCGCGTTTGCCCTGCTCGTCGCCGCGATAACCGGAATCGGCGCGTTCGAGACGCCGTCCGTGCTGGAGGACGCGTGGCAGGGCGTCTTCTTCGTCGGCATTCCCACCGTCGTCGCCGCGCTCGCGACGACGCCCGTGGACCGCCGACTCGGCGGCCAACTCACCTACAACCGCTCCTCCCTGCTGGCGCTCGTCTGCGAACTCGTCGTTGTCGCCATCCTCATCGTCGCCGGCGTCATCGCGGTGCTCACGCCGCTCGCCCAGCAGTTCGTGTTCGACGCGCTCACCGCCGCGCTGGCGCTCGTGTTCGCGATACGCTTACTCGTCGTGCTCGCCGTCTCCCGGAACTCCCCGCTGCTCGCCGCGGTGCCCGCGGGCATCCAGACCGCGACCGCCGCCGTCCTCCTCTTCGTCTACTCGGGCGCGATGAACTACCTCGAACTCGGCGGCCCGCTCGTCGGCGCATTCCTCTCCCGGCCCGAGAGCGCCCCCACGAAGATTCAGTACATCTTCACCCCCGGTGACTTCCTCCTCCTCCTCGGGATGACCGCGCTCTACGGCCTCGTCGCGTACGGCTTTCTTGCAGTCATCGACCGTCCGTGGAAGCGCGGACTCGGTGTCAGCGTCCTCGATTTCGTCCGCGGGTTCATCGGCCACATCGCCGAAGGAACCCGAGAGCTCGAGGACTTCTTCGAGCAACTCGGCGAGGACGCCGTCGTCCCCGTCACGGTGCTCTCCGCGCGCACCGACGACGGCGAGAAGGCGCGGTTCGTCCTCCCGATGATTCATCCCGGCCCAATGGGCGAAATCGGCGGCGGGAACCTCCCGCAGCGTATCGCGGAGTCCGCGGAGGGACTGGCGTTCCCGCCGCACGCGACCGCCGGCCACGACTTCAACCTCGTCACGGAGCGCGAGGTCCGCCCGCTCCTCGACGCCGCCGACCGCGCGCACGACGACATCACGTACACCGACACCGCGACCCGGAGCACGCGCGTGCAGTCCGGCGAGGCGTCCCTCCTCGGACAGGTGTTCGGCGACGACCTCCTGCTCACGTCGACGTTCGCCCCCGGATTCGCGGACGACGTGGCGTACGCGGTCGGTCTCACCGCCAGCACGGAAGCCCGCGTCGCCGGCGTGGACGACGTACTGCTCGCGGACGCGCACAACTCCAACGACGGCCTCGACGGCGACGACCTCGGGCACGTCGTCCCCGGGAGCCAGCGCTCCTTCGACCTGATACGGGGCGCGGGCGAGGCCGCGGACCGCCTCGTCGACGCCGACCAGACCGACCTCCGGATGGGCGTCGCGTGGGACGAGACGAACTGGACGCCCGCCGAGGGAATCGGCCCGCTCGGCGTGCGCGTCGCCGTCCTCGAAACCGACGGCCAGCGCACCGGCTACGTGCTCGTGGACGGGAACAACATGGACCCCGGTGTCCGCGACCGCCTCGTCGACGCGCTCGAAACCGTCGGGCTGGACGACGCGGAAGTGATGACGACGGACACGCACATCGTGAACACCGTGCAGTCAGTGAACCAGGTCGGCGGCGCGCTCGACGTGGACGAACTTGAAGCACTGCTCCGCGACCTGACGCAGGAAGCCATCGACGACCTCGAACCCGTCGAGGCCGGGATGGCGTCGGAACACGCGACCGTCACGGTGTTCGGGAACGACAGAACAGAAACGCTCGCCAGTCACGCGAACGCCGTCGTCTCGATGGGTGGCGCGCTCGCGCTCGTCGTCGCGTTCGCCACGATGGTGGTGAGCGCGCTCATCTTCTTCGCGACCTAACCGTCCGCGAACAGGTCGTCGACGGCCTGCCCTGCGACCAGCGCGGCGTCGTCCGCCACTTGGTCCAGGTCCACGTCCGCGTCGGGCGCCGTGATGTAGACTTCCACGTCGAGCACGCCGTCCTCGAACGACACCGTCACGTCCAAATCGTCCACGTCCGAGGTCGCCAGCTGCGAGAACACGTAGCCCTCGGCTGCCTCGGCCGCGGTCTCTACGACTTCCTCGTCAGTCGGTTCCATTTACGCGCCGCCAGGACCCATGCCGCCGGGCGCCGGACCGCCCGCACCGCCGCCGCCGAGCATGTCCTGGAGCTCCTGCTGGAGGTCCTCGAACTGCCCCTGCACGCGCTCTTCCTGCTTCTGGAGGGTTTCGACGCGGAGTTCGAGGTTGTCGACCTTCTCCGAGAGGTCTTCTTCGGCCTCGTCGTAGTCCGTCTGCACGAGGAGTTCGCCGACCTCGCGGTACATCGTCGTGTCCTCGTCGATGTCGTCGAGTTCGTCGAGCGCGGCCTCCGCCTCGCTCAGCTGGGTTTCGGCCTGCTGTTTCTGCGTCGACACGGTCTGCGCGGTCTCCTGAAGGTCCTGAAGCTCTTCGAGTTTCTCCTGGGCCTCCGGCGGAAGGTTACCCTGCATACCCGAAAAGTCGAGGCCCGAGAGGGAAAAAGACCCTGCATTCGGGCCCGGGCCGGCAAAGGGGGAGGTCCGCGGACGCTGGGGAGAGGGGAGGGGGAAACGTCCGCGGGGCCGGCACCTAGTACTATCGGCGTCACGGACAAGAGCGCAGTCCCTAACTGGTTAGGTATCCCCGGCGCGTTCCGCGACTTCCAGCAGCGTCACCCACGTGTTCTGGCCGGCGCGGAGCGCGGTCAGGTCGCTCGCCACGATTTCGACCCTGACAGTGTCACCGTCTCGGGAGAGGGCCGCTGCCGTTCGCTCGCCCTCGATAGCACCGGCTTCGGGGCGGACGCTCGCGGCGATTCGCTCGGCGACGGCGGGAGAAGCGTAGGAGAAACGGAGCGTCGTCGCGTGCCTATCGGACGTCAACTTCCTTCACGTCGCGCGCCCGCTCCTTGAGGAGCACGCGGTGCCCGCAGTACGGACAGCGGATACCGCCGTACTCGTCGAGTTCGACGTCCCGCTTGCAGCGCGAGCACTTGTAGGACATTATGCCTCGTTCTCTTCCTCGGAGAGCGCGGTGCGGATGGAGCGCTGCACGGACTCGCCACCGGGGGTTTCGGGGCGGTACGCGCCGCCCGCGAACTTGTACTCGCACTTGGCGCACTGCCAGATGCCGGTGCCTTTGCGGGAGACCTTCTCCGCGCCGCACTCGGGGCAGGCGTGGTCGGCGTTGGTGTCGGACTCGATCTCGGAGACGCGGCGACGCGCGACGCGACCGT
>Ga0207813_100324_pt1 | contig 30610 bp, 25 predicted proteins | sample A23E3SouthBayCA_2_FD_187730 | JGI IMG/M metagenome (GOLD analysis project Ga0207813, IMG submission 187730) | Aerobic enrichment media microbial communities from Eden Landing Ponds, California, USA - A23 E3 (4) (SPAdes) | ecosystem: Environmental > Aquatic > Marine > Unclassified | place... | reverse complement strand
TCGGAGGGAAACGCTCTTTGAATCCGACCAACGATTACTGAATCCGGTGGGGAGTATGGCATAACTCCCACCGGGTTCCTGACACCGGTAGTTGCGGCGCTCTCTAATCAACAGATTGCGGTCGGTCGTCGCGTTAAACTAGAACGCATGCTCAAGCGACAGAACAAGATGGTGGGGATCGGCCAGCAGTTCGAGTACATCATGCGCGACGAGTCGCTCCACGTGGGTTTCGGCGTCGACCTGATCAACCAGATCCGCGCCGAGAACCCCGAGGTGTGGACCGACGAGTTCGGGAACGAGGTGGTCGACCTGGTCACCGAGGCCGTCGAGCTAGAGCAGATCTACGCTCGCGAGGCCTGTCCCGACGAGATACTCGGGATGGGGCCGGAACAGTTCGCGGAGTACGTCGAACACGTCGCCGACCGCCGGCTCGGGCAGTTAGAACTCCCGGAGCAGTACGGCACCGACAACCCGTTCCCCTGGATGTCCGAACAGGTCGACCTCAACAAGGAGAAGAACTTCTTCGAGACGCAGGTCACCGAGTACCAGAGCGGCGCCAGTCTGGACTGGTAGGACGCGACCGTGCTCGCGGGCCGAATCCGGCCGGGACAGGCCACCTCGGATGGCTCGCTTCGAAGGAGTTTCTCACGGCTACTGTTGCTCGGCGAGTCGCTCGACGCGCTCGACGCTGTCGGCGTCGGCGGGGTCCTTGTCGGTTCGAACGCCCAGAAAGCGCGGGAACCGAAGCGCGTAGCCCGACGAGTAGGTCGGCGAGGGCTGGATCTCCTCGTAGCCGACCTCGAACACCACCACAGGTTCGACGGCGAGTTCCGCACCGTCCCGGCTCCGGACGTGTGGTTCCAGCAGGTCGGTCAGTTCGTCGAGTTCTTCGTCGGTGATGCCGGTCGCGACCTTGCCGATGGTCTCGAAGTCCGGCGTCTCACCGCCCTCGCCCACGCTATCACCGTCACCGCGAACCGAGAGCAGGAAGGTCCCGAGGACGTTCGCCCGGCGACCCTCGCCCCACTCGGCGCCCGTCACGACGAGGTCGAGCGTCTCCACGTCGGGTTTGCGCTTGAGCCAGTTCTTCCCGCGTCGGCCGGGCGTGTAGGCCGAATCGGGGTTCTTGAGCATGATCCCCTCGTGACCCGCGGCGAGTGCTGTCGACTCGATCGCCTCGATCTCTTCGGGGTCGTCCGAGACGACGAGGTCCGAGACGGCCTCTCCGTTTCCGTCGAGGAGTTCGGTCAGCCGGCCGTGGCGCTCCGTGAGGGGGATGTCGAGCAGGTCTTCCCCGTCGGCGTGGAGACAGTCGAAGGCGTGGAACTCGACGGCGACGTTCTCGCGGGCCTGTGCGACGTCGTGCTTTCGTCGAAAGCGTCGGAGGATCTCCTGGAATGGCAGCGGTGACCCGTCGTCGGCCACCGCGACCACCTCGCCGTCGAGGATAGCGGGGGTGTCGAGGGCCGCCTCGACGAACTCGACAACCTCCGGGAGCGGGTCGGTGACGTCCTCCATGTTCCGGGAGAAGAGCGCGACCGACTCGCCGTCGTAGTGTACCTGGACGCGGGCGCCGTCGTACTTCCACTCGACTGCCGCTCGCTCCCAGTCGTCCAGTGCTTCGGCGACACTGCCGGTCTGGGCGAGCATCGCGTCGACCGGGCGACCGACTTCGAGCCCGAGCGCGTCGAGGCCCGCCGCCCCCTCGTCCCGGGCGACGACAGCGACCTGTCCGTGGTCGTTCGTCACCTGCAGTGCTCGCTCGACACGCTCGGCGGGCACCTCGAAAGCCTCTGCGATGGCGTCACGCACTGTGCCGCCGCCGACGCCGATGCGCATCTCGCCCAGGACGAGCCGCGCGAGGTAGCGTGCCTCGTCGTCGCTCGCCCGGTTGAACAGCCCGAAGAGGACGTCGCGTTTCGTGTCCTCGCTGCCCGACCCCTCGACGGCCGCGAGTTCGCGCAACGCGTCGTCCACCTCGGCGACCGAGAGAGCGTCGGACCCTCCGCCCGCCGAGTCGCCCCCTGTGAACGCACCGAGTCCCTGCTGTGCGCCGAAGTCGTAGCTCGCCGCCACCTCGCCGACCTCGCCGACGTCGGCCACACGCGTCTCGACGTCGTCGGCGTCGACGTTCCGTCCGGCAGCCTTCGCGATGGCCGCATAACAGAGCGCCGGGCCGACGTCGAGTTTCGTCGAGCCGTGGGCTGGAAAGACGCGACCCTGGACGTAGCGGGCGACGACCGGCAGGTCCGACTCCGCAGCGACCAGCAACTCGGTCACGCAGTCGCGGACGTCGTAGTCGGCGCTGGCGGCCTCGGCCTCGCGGGCGTACTCGGCGAACGTGGCGAACTGCATTCGCACGTCCGTACGGGGGTGCCTCCCTAAACCTCTTCACATGTCGGACGCCCGCTGGTGGTTCAAAGAAGAACTGTAGCGAAGAGAAAGCATATGCAACGGGGCCGACAGTTCGGAGTATGCCTTCGAGACGACGCGTGCTCGCCTCCGTCGCCGGAGTCGCGGGGCTGGCACTCGCTGGTTGTCTCTCGGGAACGTCTCCCGGAACAGATACCGGCTCGACTACCCCGTCCGATACCACCACACCGACCGAGACGTGTTCAGCGGCGGACCCGCCAGCGCCGACGGATGCCGCCACCGCACCGCGGTCGTACCCGGACCGGCCGTCGGAACTCACCGCCGAGGCCGTGCAATCGTTCCTGGAGACCTACGAGAGCGCCTACCAGTACAACACGGAACTCCGCGAGCACCCGGAGAAACTCGGCCGGACGAACGGACTGACAGTCTACGTCAGTGAGGTTTCCGTCGAGTCCGAAGACGACCAGTTCACCGGGACCGTCGAGGGACAGCTCAACTGGGAGATCGCCGATAGGGGCACCACGACCTCGGGGACCCCGACGGAGACGCCACTCCCGATCGGACACAGAGGGTTCGAGACGTCCTACGTGGTCGGGAACCGCGAGCTACGTCGAGAAGCGGCCACCGTCGAGTGCTGGTGAGTAACGTCGAGCGTTGGTGAGTGACGTCGACTGCTGGTGAGCGCCCCCCACGCGACGGGCTATGGGGGAGCAAAGAACCTCGAAGGCCTGCTCAGAAGGAACTCTTGATCTTCTCGAAGAAGCCCTGTTCGACCTCGACTTCCTCGCCGCCGGCTTCGGCGAAGGCTTCGAGGGCCTCGCGCTGTTCCTCGTTGAGGCTGTCGGGCGTGACGACCTGGACCTGCACGTAGAGGTCGCCCTGTCCGCGCCGTCGGAGGCGGGGCATCCCCTTGCCCTGCAGGCGGAACGTCTCGCCGCTCTGGGTGCCCGCGGGGACGTCAACCTCGACCGCGCCGTCGACGGTGTCGACTTCGACTGTATCGCCGAAGACCGCCTGCGGGAAGGAGATGGGCTCCTGGCGGTGCAGGTCCGCGCCGTCGCGCTCGAAGTCGGGGTGGTCGGCGACCGACACCTCGATGAGCAGGTCGCCGCTGGGGCCCCCGTTCTCGCCGGGTGCGCCCTCGCCGTCCATCCGGAGAGTCTGGCCGTCCTCGATACCGGCCGGGATCTCGACGGAGAGCGAGGTCTCCTCGCGGACGATACCCTCGCCGCGACAGGACGAACACGTCTCCTCGTAGAGGGTGCCCTCGCCCTCACAGCGGGGACAGGTCCGGGTCTGCTGTACCCGGCCCATCGGCGTCTGCTGGACCTGCGTGGTCTGGCCGCGGCCGTCACACTCGGGACAGCGCTGTGAATCGCTCCCCGGCGGGTGGCCCGAACCGTCACAGTCCTCGCAGGTGGCGGGCCGGGTGACGTTGAGTTGCTTCTCGACGCCGTGGAAGGCGTCCTCGAGGTCGATCGAGAGCGTGGTGCGCAGGTCCTGACCCTGTCGCGGGCGGTCACCGCCGCCGCGGCCGCCACCACCGAAGAACGTCTCGAAGATGTCGCCCATGTCGCCGAACGGGCCCTGGCCGCCGCCCATGCCGCCCATACCACCCATGCCGCCGGCGCCGCGACCGCCAGCGCCGGCCCCGCCGCCCTCGGTGGCACCGTGTTTCTCCGCCTCGACGTAGCGGTCGTGGCCGAGCTGGTCGTAGAGCTGGCGCTGTTCCTCGTCGGTGAGGACCTCCTTGGCCTTCTTGGCCTGCTTGAACTTCTCCTCGGCGTCGGGCTCGTCGCTGACGTCCGGGTGGTACTCACGGGCCTTCTCGCGGTAGGCCTCCTTGATCTCGTCCTCGTCGGCGTCGCGCCCGACCCCGAGCACCGAATAGAAGTCCTCGCTCATCGCTTGTCCCTCCGTAGAAGATTGAACCACTTGAATAAAACGGGTCGGGAACGTCACGCCCGAATCGCTCGGTCGGGGCCCTGCTCGCCACCAGCAGGTCGTTCGCACTATTGGGACGCTCGAACCAGCGGGACGTCCGGTCAGTTCGCCTCCTCGTCGAGGACACTCCCCCGCTCGTCGGGGAGCGGGTCACTACAGTGGTCGCACTCGTCGGTACCGGCGTCGACGCGGGCGCCACAGGACGGACAGTTCGTCTTCGACGCCGGATCCGTCTCGCCGTACGAGCCCAGTCCGTAGTGTTCCCGGTGGTTCGCCCGGAGCGTGACCCAGTAGCCGACCAGACCGGCGGCCCCGAGCACGACGGCGACCCAGCCGACGCCGACGAGCGGGTCGGGAACCTGCATACCGCACTGTCGACCGTCCTCGCTGTTAAACACTGTCACGAGGGCCGGGACCCCTTCGTTCGCCGGTCACCCGCGAAAGAGCAACCGGACCTCGTCGGCGACGGCGGACTCGACGGCGACGAGGTAGCGCTCTCCGGCCTCGATTCTCGTGTCGCCGTCGGGTACTTCGGTCCGGTCGGCGTCGGAGACGACCAGCGCCCCTTCGGGGAGCGCCACGTCGGCGAGTGTGCGGCCGGCGAAGGGAGCGTCCTCGGCGACCTCGATCTCGAGAACGTTCAGTTCGGGGCCGCTGACGACCGTCCGGACGGCCTCGCCCGACAGCAGGTCGGCCGCGGTGTCAGCGGCCTCCTGCTGAGGGAGGATGATCGCGTCGACGATGTCGGTGTACTCGGCCTCGTCGCGGGTCGCCGTGCGCGCGAGCGTCTGGACCTCGGGTGCGATCCGGTTTGCCTCCATACAGACGGCCAGGTTCGCCGCCGCGTCGTCGGTCAGCGCTGCGACGGCGTCCGCCTCCGCGACGTTCGCCTGTTCCAGGATCGACGGTCGCGTCGCGTCCCCCTGGATCACCATCGCGACGTACTCGTCCGCGACCGCCGCGGCCCGGTCCTCGTCACTCTCGATGATCGTCACCGTGTGACCGAGGTCGTCGAGTCGTTCGGCGGTCCGGATACCCGCTCGACCCCCGCCGGCGATGACGATGCGTCGCTGGTCGTTCATCCCGGCCGAAACTCCGGTCGGCGGCTTCATAAACTACCTCGCTATTCCCAGTCATTGCGAACGCCACCCCCGGAACCCCGGACGTGACAGCTGGCGTGCAAAAACGGGTTTCAGGGAACGCCTATGTGTCCGCCGACCCAACCCTGATCCATGTCATCAGACGCCACGACTGGTGCCGAGCTGACGGAAGTGGCCGACCTGGAGAGTCTCCGCGAGGACGGACGCACCGTCACGATGGCCGGCGGCCGGCCGGTCGCGCTCTTTTACCACGAGGGCGAGGTGTACGCGGTCGACAATCGCTGTCCGCACATGGGCTTTCCGCTCTCGAAAGGCAGCGTCGAGGACGGCCTCCTCACCTGTGACTGGCACCACGCGCGCTTCGAACTCGAACGCGGCGACACGCTGGACATCTGGGCCGACGACGTCCAGACGTTCCCCACCGAAGTGCGGGAGGACACAGTCTACGTCGACCCGGACCCCGAACCCGACATCCCGCCCGGGACCCACTGGCGCAACCGACTCGCCGACGGCCTCGCGGAGAACCTCTCGCTCGTCACGGCCAAGGCCATCCTCCACCTCGACGCACTGGGTGAGGGATTCACGACCCCCGTCGAGACCGCCGTCGACTTCGGGACCACCTACCGCGCCGACGGCTGGGGTCGCGGGCTCACGACGCTCGGCGCGATGGCGAACATCTACGACGACGTCGCCCACGACGAGAAACTGCGGGCGATGTACGTCGGCGTCACGGAGGTAGCGGACAACTGCGACGGCGAGCCCCCGAGATTCGACCAGTACGCGCTCACCAACGAAGACCTCACGAAAGAGCGTCTCAAAGACTGGTTCCGCGAGACCTGCGAGGTCCGGGACAGCAACGGCGCCGAGCGCTGTCTGCGTGCCGCCGCGAACGCCCTCCCCAACGAGGACCTGGTCGAGATGCTCGTCGCCGCGAGTACGGACCACCTCTACATGAACACGAGCCACACGCTCGATTTCGTCAACAAGGCCGTCGAGACGCTCGACCACGTCGGCTGGGAGAAACGCGAGAACGTCCTCGCCGCCACCGTGGACGCCATCACCGACGCCTCCCGCGCCGAGGAGACGAGTTCCTGGCGCAAGCCCATCGACGTCGCCGAGCTCTGTTTCGCCGCTCACGACGACCTCCCGGAGATGGTCGCCGCTGGCGCGGGCAAATCGTGGGACCGCCCCGAGGATTTCGTCGAGACGCTACTCTCGGAGGACCCCCACGAGATCGACGAGGCGCTCCGCGATGCAGTCGCCGCCGGTGCGACCAGCGAGCAACTGGCCCACGCCGTCGCCGTCGCCGCGATGCGCCGGGTCGCCCACTTCTCGACGAGCAACGAGTTCAACGACTGGAACACCGTCCATCACACCTTCTCGTATGCCAACGCCGCCGAGAACCTCGCTCGCCGGACGGACGCCGACGACGTCTACAAGGCCTGCTGGGACGGCGCCATGTCGGTCTATCTCGACCGGTTTCTCAACCAGCCCCGCGCGACGCTTCCGGCGCCCGGGGAGGGAGAAGGCGAGGACCCCGCCGAACTCCGCGAGCGCCTCCTCGAAACCTTCGACGAGCAGGGTCGCGTCGACGAGGCCGCCGGGATCGTCGGTCACCACTTCGACGCCGGCGGGGACCCCGTTGCCCTCAAGGAGACGATGGGCGAGGGACTCCTCCGGGAGGACGCCGGTTTCCACACCCTTCAGAACGTCGAGGCCGGCTTCCGACAGTTCGAACTCGCCCGGACCGACGAGGAACGCCGCCTCGCGCTCGTCGCTCCCGCCAGATACATGGCCGCCCACTTCCCCACCCGGCGCGAGGGCGAGCAGACGTTCAACATCGCCGAGCGCCTGCTCCAGGGCGAGAAGATTCACGAGGCGAGTGACGACTGATCGGTCGATGACTCCCGGAATCACAGGAGGGCGCCACAGCTCGAACACGTGTTCTCCTCGCGACCGACCCGGGACTTGCAGTTGCTACAGTACCACCGTGACCCGGTCTCCAGTCGGCGTCCGAGTGGGTGCTCGTCCTCCGGCCCGAGTTCGACCCCACACTCGCCGCAGTAGTTCTGTGAGCCGCCGTTCCGCGACGAACAATCGGGACAGACCCGGACTATCTCCGGGCCCGTTTCGTCTTCGAACGCCTCCTCGTCGGACTGGGCACCCGTTGTCAGGACCACCAGCCCGTAGAGAGCGCCCCCGAAAACACCGGTGAGGAAAGTTAGACCGGCCCAGAAGCCGCTGTGGACGTCCCGTCTGACCGCGTCAATGGCGACGGCGAACGCGATCATTCCCCAGACAAACGCGACGAGGACCAATTCACCGGCCATCTGTGCCCGTGCAGAGTTCCGCACGGAAACTGAAAATAGTTACTCCGGGGAACGCCACGGACCCGGACACGCGGTCACGTGAAGCCAGGAGAGGGCGATACCTGGCATTCCCGCGCTCTCGCCGGTCCTCAGAACAGCCCGTGGACGGTGCCGTCGTCGTCCAGATCCATGTTGGCGGCAGCGGGTTCCGCGGGGAGCCCGGGCAGCGTGAGCACGTCGCCGGTCAGGGCCACGAGGAACCCGGCACCGGCCGAGGGGTAGACCTCCTTGACTTCGAGCGTCCAGTCCTCGGGCGCGCCCTTGAGTTCGGGGTCGTCACTGAGCGAGTGGAAGGTCTTGGACATGCAGACCGGGACGTCGTCGAAGCCGAGGTTTTCCATACGCTCGATGTCGTCCTCCGCGTCGCCGTGGTATTCGACGCCGTCCGCACCGTAAATCTCGGTCGCGACCGTCTCGATCTTCTCCTTGATGGGGACGTCGAGGTCGTAGATGGGCTGGAAATCGGACTCCGATTCGGCGGCCTCGGTGAGCTTCTCGGCGAGTTCGACGCCGCCCTCGCCGCCGTCGCTGAAGACGTTGGACTCGGCGGCGCTGATACCCAGGTCCTCCTCGCAGTGGTCGATGACCGCCTGGACCTCGGCGTCGGTGTCGCCGGGGAAGCGGTTGACGGCGACCACGACCGGCACGCCGAACTTCTGGAGGTTCCGTGCGTGCTTGTCCAGGTTCTCGAAGCCGCGCTCGACAGCGTCGACGTTCTCCGCCTCGAGTTCGTCGAGGTCTGCCGGCCACATGTCGTAGCCGTGGTATTTGAGCGCCCGGACGGAGGAGACGAGCGTGACGGCGTCGGGTGACATATCGCCGAAGCGGCAGACGATGTTCATGAACTTCTCGGCGCCCAGGTCCGAACCGAAGCCGGCCTCGGTGACGAGATATTCGGAGAGTCGACCGGCCACTTCGTCGGCCATGAGCGAGTTGGTGCCGTGGGCAATGTTGGCGAAGGGGCCGCCGTGGACGAACGCGGGGGTCCCCTCGATGGTCTGGACGACGTTGGGCTTGAGCGCTTCCTTGAGGAGGATGGCGACGGCACCGGTCGCGTCGATGTCGTCGACGGTGATCGGGTCGCCGTCCTCGTCGTAGGCGACGATGATGCGGGCGACCCGCTCTTTGAGGTCGGCGATGGAGTCGGCGAGACAGAGCACCGCCATGAGCTCGGAGGCGGCGGTGAGGATGAACCCGTCCTCGCGTGGGACGCCCGTTACGTCACCGCCGAGACCGATGACTGTCTCGCGGAGGACGCGGTCGTTCATGTCGATGGCGCGGGGCCAGTTGACCCAGTTGACCGCGATGTCGAGGTCGTTGCCCTGCTTGACGTGGTTGTCTAGCATCGTCGAGATGAGGTTGTGCGCGGACGTGAGCGCGTGCAGGTCGCCGGTGAAGTGGAGGTTGATGTCCTCCATCGGGAGTACCTGCGAGTAGCCCCCACCCGCTGCACCACCTTTCACGCCGAATACGGGACCGAGCGACGGTTCGCGGATGGCGATGAGGGCGTCCTTGCCGATCTGGTTGAACGCCTGGCCGAGCCCGACTGTCGTCACAGTTTTCCCCTCGCCCATCGGCGTCGGCGTCATCCCCGTCACGAGGACGAGCTTGCCCGACTTCTCGCGTTCGGCTTTGATCCGCTCGATGGCGTCGAGTTTCACCTTCGCCTTGTGTTCGCCGAACAACTCGAGGTCCCCGCGACCGAGCCCGAACGGCTCTACGACGTCCGCGACGTGTGATTTCTCGACTGACTGTGCGATCTCGTAGTCCGTGGGAAACGACTCCTCGCTCTCCTCCTGTGAGGACATAGACCGACCTTTTCCTGTCGCGGTCATCAATGTTAGCGTACCTATAGGTGACCGAATACGACGTGTTTCCGTCGGGTGCTCGTGAACGACCCGACCGCCGGTTCTCGATCCGTATCTCCGTTCGTTCTGGCGGTTCGGCCCGGTCACTCGAGCGGTGACCGTCCACACCCGCCACGTCCACCCATCCAATCTGACACCTGATATGCTGTGGTTCGGCACTCTCGGTGATGGGTCCATTCGCTGTAGCGTACACGGGGGCATTCGCACACCCGACCGTGGCGTCGGTGACCGTAGAAACAGGGTGTGAGAATTCGAGTTGGTGCCGTTTCCGTGACGCTCTCGTTCTCGTGAGATGGAATCCCTCGGCGCGCTCGCAGTCGCTTTCGCGGGATATCCTCGCCCTTCCAGTCCGCCGGGGGGATGATTTCTGTGAAGTCGGCTACCGGATCTTCCACGCCGAGACAGCCTGTGCCACGGGAATCTTCCTGGCGGACTGAAAGGGCGAGGGCCGCTCGCGTTCAGTGTAGTCGCCTCAGCGACCCCTATCCGAGCGACCATCGGGAGCGAGGATATGTCGCTGAGCGACCGCGAGCGGCCCGAGGGCTTTCATCGAATACCGATCGAATAGTGGTCTGTGGGTGAGGTTTCTTCAATCGTCACTTCTCCCGAAACAACAGTGATACTCGAACCCGCATCTCTATCCTTCTATGACGCCCCTCAGTCGCGGGTGTGCTGGGCGACGTACGCGTCGAGGGCGTCTTCGAGTGCGGCGTCCATCGGCGGTCGTTCGTACTCGCCCAGTAACTGGTCGACGCGTTCGCGGCCGAGTTCGAACGCCGACTTGCCGCCGTCGTCGGCCCAGTCACCGTGCGAGCGCTTGTCGACGACGGCCGCCCGGTGGAACGGTGCTGGCCCACCTTCGGTCCCGTCCACGTCCTCGTCCTCGCCCCTGGCCGCCCCTGACTCCTCGTCGAGGAAGTGACTCGCCGGGTCCGCGTCGGCGATCCGGTCGAGCGCGAGCGTCTCCTCGTCGACCCGGACGCCCTCGCGAAAGCGGTCGAGCGAGTCCAGTATCTCGCAGTCGAGCACGAACTTCTCGGGGGAGACGGCGGCGTAGGATTCGAGGACGCCCGCCGCGTTGAGGACGAAGTCGACGCCGCTGAACGACGTGACCGCGCCGAGCAGTGCCGACTCGAAGCCGCTCTGGTAGTCCACAGTTTTGGCGTCCGAGAGCGCGCCGCCGCCGCGGGCGGGCAGGTCGTAGTAACGCGCCAGTTGCCCGGCGAGGGCGACGAACAGCGCCGACTCCGGGCCGCCGGTAGACAGCGAACCGTAGCGGCCGTCGATGGTCGCCGAGGGAACGCCGTAGACCACCGGAGTCCCGGGGTTCACGAGTTGCGTGAGCGCGATCACGGCCAGGTTCTCGGCGTTGGCCTGTGCGAGCGAGGCCGCGAGCGTGGGGGGTCCCGACGCGCCGGCCATCGTGAACGACGAGACGACGAGCGGCTGACCGTGGTCGGCGTAGGTCAGGAGCCCGCCGAGCATCGCCTCGTCGACGCTCCGGGGCGGCGTCGTGTTGACCAGCCCCGCGACGTAGGGCTTCGAGAGGTCCCTGTCGCCGACCGCGATTCCGACCATATCCATGCAGGCCTGTGCGTGCTCGGCGCCGTGGGTCGGGCCCATGACCGGCTTGTCGGTCAGCCGGAGCGACCGTTCCAGCATCGCGAGGTGTCGCTCCTCGCCCGGGACGTCGGTCGGCTCACAGAGGCTGTACCCCGCACACGTGATGGCGTCCTCGGCGTGGGCGAGTTTGACGAGCCGGTCGTAGTCCGCGAGGGTGGCGTCGCGACGCTCTGTGGCTCCCTCCGCAGACCCCTCTCCACCGATGGCGGTGTGGACCGTCGAGGGCCCGTAACTCGGCGCGCGAACCGGCGCAGCGTCGCCGCCGACGGTGACGCTCTTTGCGGGGTCTCGCCCGTGGAGCGTGAACGTCCGTGGCGCTCGCCCGACGGCTTCCATGACGAGTTCCCGCGGGAGCGTCGCGACGCCGTCGTCGTCGACGGACCCGCCGCGTTCTTCGACGATCACCTGTGCGCGCTCGTGGTCGAGTCGGATGCCGACGTCTTCGAGGATGTGCATCGACGCCTCGTGGACGGCCTCCACGCTCGCCGCGTCGAGCCGTTCGAGGGGCGCGGCTGCAGGGTCGAACTCGTCGTCTGGCCCGCCGGGCCGGTCCACGGCTTCCGTATCGGAACTATCCACTGCCCGCCCGTTTTCCATACCGTCACAAAAGGATTTGCGCGCACCCGCTCGATCCGGCCCCACCGCGCGCCAGCCACCTCCCTGCAACGCGCCCGTGTCCCCCGCTCGTCCGTCGGTCCGCGAGGGGAAACCACAGTCGAGCGACCGTCGACCCCACCGGTCGAACGCAATCACTCAACTGCGCGAGGAGTCGAGGTTTCCCCCAAGACTCGCGTCGGGGAGACAGGACTTTTGCGGGTCCGGCGCGCACCTGTGTGTCATGGAATATCACGAGGCGGTGAATCGTCTGGAGCGTCTGCGGCGGCTCCGCCCGAAGCTCGGGACCGAGACGACCGCCGCGCTCCTCGAACACCTGGGTGACCCCCACGAGGACCTGGACTGCGTGCAGGTCGCGGGGTCGAACGGCAAGGGGAGTACCGCCCGCGTCCTCGACCGGGTCCTTCGCGAGACTGGACGCGAGGTGGGCTGTTACACGTCGCCGGACCTCAACGACCTCCGCGAGCGCGCGACTGTCTCCGGACAGCCCATTCCCAAGTCCGAGGTCGTCCGCTTCGTCGAGGCAGCCTGGCCGTTCGTCGTCGACCGGGGCGTCGAGGGCGGCGCGCCAACGTTCTTCGAGGCCATCACCGCCATGGCACTGTGGCACTTCGGGCGCGAGGAGGTGGACGTCGCCGTCCTCGAAGTCGGGATCGGCGGCCGGTACGACGCGACGAGTGTCGTCGACCCGGTCGCGAGCGCCGTCACCTCGGTCAGTCTCGAACATACCGACATCATCGGCGAGACGGTCGAGGAGATCGCCCGCGACAAGGCGACCGTCGCGCCCGCCGACGGGCCGCTCGTCACCGGCGCGACCGGGAGCGCACTCGACACGATCCGAGAGTCATCCGAGGTGGTCACAGTCGGCGGTCCCGACTCGGCGGAGGCACGCGACGGCGAAGACGGCGATAGACGGGACACCCCCCACGTCACCGCCGAGGAGACTGGGATGGTCACGCTGACCGAATCGGAACTCTCGCTGGTGGGCGAAGACTGGGAGGTCGTGACCGAGACGCCGTTGCTCGGCCAGCATCAGGCGGTCAACGCGGGCATCGCGGCCACACTCGCCCGGCAGGTCGGCGCCCACATCGACGGACCAGCAGTCACCGAGTCGACGATCGCCGCCGGGATCCGGAACGTCAGCTGGCCCGGTCGCTTCGAGATCCTCGACAGGGAGCCACTGACGGTGCTCGACGGCGCGCACAACCCTGCCGCGTGTGCGACGCTCGGCACAGTCCTCGACCGCTTCGACTACGACGACCTCCACCTGGTCTTCGGCGCGATGCGCGACAAGGACCACCGCGAGATGTGTCGCGCGCTCCCGGCCGCCGACCGGGCGTTCCTCGCCGAACCCGACGTCGAGCGCGCGCTGGACACCGAGACGCTCGCGACCGTCTTCGAGCGGACGACCGACGCCGACGTCGAACAGTGTCCCTCGGTACTCGCCGCAGTGGGTCGCGCGCTCCGGGTCGCCGAGCCCGGTGATTGCGTGCTCGTGACCGGGTCGCTCTACACGGTGGCGGCGGCCCGCGACCGCTGGACGCGAACGCCCACCGTGGTCCGGACGGACACGCCCGAGCGCGCCAGGGACGCGATGGCGAGTGCCGACGTCCCCGCCGCGACGCGGCGCCGTCGAGCGGACAGACTGGTCGGCCAGACCGTCAGCTTCCACGCCCGCCGCGGGGTCGCCGAGGAGATCAAAGAGCGGATGCTCGAACTCGGCGGGTCGTGTGCCGTCTCGGGGATCGAGGCCGCCGACAGCCACGTTCAGGTCGTGCTCTCGGGGACGCGCGACCAGTTCCTCGCGCTCGTCCGGCAGTGTCGTGGACGCGCCGGCGAGTCGCGCCACCTCGCTACACAGTTGAACGACGCACTCGGGGTCGGCGTCGATGGCGACAACAGAACCGGCGAACATCCCTGGAACGACGGGACGGCCGTGATGGGGATCGTCAACGTCACCCCCGACTCCTTCCACGACGGCGGCGAGTACAACGCTACCGAGGAGGCAGTGGCCCGCGCCCGCGAACAGGTCGAGAACGGCGCGGCCATCGTCGATATCGGCGGCGAGTCGACCCGTCCGGGCGCCGACCCCGTCTCGGCCGCCGAGGAGCGCGAGCGTGTCGTTCCCGTGATCGAGGAACTCGCCGATACCGACGTCGGGGCGATGGTCTCGGTCGACACGCGCAAGCCGACCGTGGCTGCCGCGGCCCTCGACGCCGGTGCGGACATGGTCAACGACGTCACTGGCCTCGCCGACGCCTCGATGCGCCGCGTCGTCGCCGAACACGGGGTCCCGGCGGTCTGTATGCACAGTCTCTCTGCCCCGGTCGACCCCACCCAGCAGTACGACTACGGCGACGTCGTCTCCGACGTCCTCGATGCGCTGACTGAACGCGTTCTCCTCGCTGAACGTGCGGGCATCGACCGCTCTGACCTGCTGATCGACCCCGGACTGGGTTTCGGCAAGCGCGCCGCCGAGAGTTTCGAACTGCTCGACCGCCTCGCGGAGTTCCGCGCGCTTGGGTGTCCCGTGATGGTCGGACACTCCCACAAGTCGATGTTTCGCGACGTCGCGACCGACCCCGAGGACCGCTTCGCTGCGACTGTAGCTGCGACGGCGCTGGCTGCCGACCGGGGTGCCGACGTCGTCCGCGTCCACGACGTCCCCGAGAACGTCGACGCCGTCGCGACTGCCACTCACACGACCGACGGGGACTGATTGTGTTTGAAGTATCGTGAGCGCACCCACACTCGACGTGACCGTACTCGTCGTCGTGAGATGGAAGCCCTCGGCGCGCTCGCGGTCGCTGCGCGGGATATCCGCGCTCTCGGCACCGCCCGCGCGGATAGGGCCACGCGCAGCGACTACGCTCCCAATGGTCGCCGCGAGCTCGCCTCACGGGTCGTTGCTCCCCGTTCGGCAAGTGGCGCGTGGCGCCACGCACGCCTCGCCCTTCCAGTCCGCCAGGGGGATACAGTCTGTGGGGGCGGCTACTGAACAATCCACGTCGAGACGGCCTGTGCAACCAAATCTTTCCTGGCGGACTGAAAGGGCGAGGGCCGCTGGCGGCGAACGCGTAGTCGCCTGAGCGGGCCCTATTCTCGCGAGTGCGGCGCGGTGCGGGTGTCCGAGCGAGAATATCCCGCTCAGCGACCGCCAGCGGCCCGAGGGCTTTCAACGCACACAGACGAGTGCGGTGCTGTCTGCGGACACATTTTCTCGCAGGACTACTCTCGACCGAAACACAGAATATATGGTTTCAGATAGGTTGTGAACGGCAGTTCGACGTCCGGTCGACAGGTCACCCGACTCACGACCATTCGGGTCCGACACCACTGGGATAGACGACTGAATCCCTGCACAGACCCACCGATCCGACGATTTCTCGCGAGCGCGGGCGAGCGGTAGATCCCGGGAGGGACGTCTTCACACTCGTCCGTTCTCCCTCGTCGTGTAACGGAACTGTCGGTAAGGCTGTCATTTAATATCTGACCGGACTTCCCTCGGCAAACGAGCATGAACGAGACAGGTAGACCGGCCACGCGGGTCGTCGACAGTGCATCGGACACCGACTCCCGGGGGCGCCGCCGATGAGCGCCGACTTCCCCGAGCACGCCCGGACGGTGATCCTCGGCGCGGGAATCGTCGGCAACAGCCTAGCCTACCACCTCGCCGAGCAGGGGCGCGAGGACATCCTCCTGGTCGACAAGGGGCCGCTGCCGGACCCCGGGGGATCGACGGGGCACGCGTCGAACTTCCTGATGCCCGTCGAGCACTCCAAGGAGATGACCCACCTCACCCGGCGGAGCATCGAGCAGTACAAAGACATGGACACGTTCGTCAACAGCGGCGGGATCGAGGTGGCCCGCACCGACGAACGCGTCGAGGAACTCAAACGCCGCGTCCAGTCCGCGAAAGCGTGGGGCGAACCCGGCGAGTTGCTGACACCGGAGGAAATCGAGGAGATGGTCCCCTACGTCAACACGGACATCATCAAGGCGGGCTTCTACAGTCCGGGCGCCGGGACGTGTGACCCGCTCCGGGCGGGCGAAGTGATGCGCGCTCGGGCCGACCACGAGACCGACGGGGGACTCACCGTCTCGCCCAACACCGAAGTCCAGGACCTCCACGTCGAACACGGAGAAATTCAGGCTGTCGAGACCGACCGAGGGACGGTCAACGCCGACGAGGTCGTCATCGCGGCGGGGCTGTGGAGCCCGAAACTCGCCGAGATGGCCGGCGTCGACATCCCGCTCACGCCGGCGGTCCACCAGATGGTCAGCGTCGGCCCCATCTCCTTTTTCGAGGACTACGAGGGGGAGATCTCCTTCCCCGTGGTCCGGGACATGGACACCCAGATGTACGAACGCCAGCACGGCAACGACATGGAGGTGGGGTCCTACCAGCACCGCCCCATCCTCTGGGACGTCGACGACATCCCCTCCATCGACGAGGCGCCGCTCTCACCGACCCAGCCGCCGCTCACCGACGACGCCTTCGAGCAGTCCATGGAGAACGCGCTGGAGATCGTCCCCGAAGTACTCGACGACCCCAACGCCGGTATCCGCCACGAGATCGACGGCCTGCTCTCTGTCACGCCGGACGGCGCGCCGCTGCTGGGTCCGCTCCAGGACGTCGAGGGGCTCTGGTCCTGTGCTGCGGTCTGGATCAAGGAAGCCCCGGCTATCGGCGAGGCCGTCGCCCAGTGGATGACCCGTGGCTGGTCCGATATCGACCTGCACTCCTCGAACGTCAACCGCTTCAAGGAGTGGGGCACTTCCAAGGAGTTCGTGAAAAACCGGGCGCACGAGGGCTATCAGAAGATCTACGGCATCGTCCACCCCAGCGAGCAGTGGCAGTCCTCCCGACCGCTGCGGACGAGCGCGTTCTATCACCGCCAGGACGACCTCGAGGCGCGCTTCTTCCAGGCCGGCGGCTGGGAGCGCCCACAGTGGTTCAACTCGAACGAGGACCTCGTCCGCCGGTACAACGAGGAACTCGACGGTCTCCTCAGAGCCAACGAGTGGGACCAGCGCTGGTGGTCGCCCATCATCCTCGGCGAGCACCTCCACATGCGCGACAAGGTGGCGATGGTCGGCGACATGGGATTCGCCATCTTCGACGTCATGGGGCCGGGCGTGACCGAATACATGGAGAAGATGGCCGTCGGCCGCATGGACGTCGACGTCGGCAAGTCCGTCTACACGCCCATCCTCGCCGAGAACGGCGGGTTCGTCTCGGACCTCTCGATCGTCCGACTGGGCGAGAACCACTACCGGATCATCACCGGCGGGTCGGTCCAGGGCCCGGACAAGGCCCACTTCCGGTCGTACCTGCCCGAGGACGGATCGGTCCAGCTGGTCGACCGCTCGGCCGAACTCTGCACGCTCGGCGTGTGGGGCCCCGACGCCCGCGAGGTTATCGACCCCATCACGGAGGAGGACATGTCCCACGACGCGTTCGCACCCTACACCGCCCAGCACGTCACCATCGGTGAGGTCGACGCCTGGGCACTGAGGATCTCCTACGTCGGCGAGCAGGGCTGGGAGATCTACGCGCCGATGGACCAGGCCGAGCGGCTCTGGGACACCATCTACGAGGCCGGTCAGGACCACGACATCCGCCCCGTCGGCATGGGCGTCTACGGCACCACCGGCCGGATGGAGAAGGGCTACCGCCTCTACGGCCACGAACTCGAACTGGACTACAACCCCGCCGAGGCGGGGCTCACGTTCCACGGCGTCAAGGAGGCCGACTTCGTCGGAAAGGAAGCCTACGCCGAGGCCATCGAGGAGGAGAACACGGCGACGCTGTGTACGCTCTCGGTCGACGACCACCACTCCGAGGACGGCGAGCGCCGGTTCATGCTCGGGAACGAGCCGATACTCGACGAAGATGGCGAGGTGCTCGTCGACGAGGAGGGACGCGAATCGTACGTCACGAGCGCCGGTACCGGCCCGACCGTCGGCAAACACCTCCTGATGGCGTATCTGCCCCAGGAGTACGCCGAAGAGGGCGAACAACTGCAGGTCGAGTACATGGGCGAACAGTACCCCGTGACGGTCGAGGTGGCCGGCTCGCGGCCGCTGTTCGACCCGAGCAACGACCGCATCCGGAGCTAACCATGGACGTACTCGCCTGTATCAAGCGCGTGCCCGACACCGGGGCGAAGATCGTCCTGACCGACGACAACCAGAACATCGACGCGAGCAACCTCGGGTTCACGATGAGCCCCCACGAGGAGTGTGCCATCGAGGAGGCCATCCAGCAGGTCGAGGAACACGGCGGCACCTCGACGGTGCTCACGCTGGGTCCCGAGGAAGCCACCGAGCAACTGCGGACCGGCCTGGCGATGCAGGTCGACGAGGCGACGTTGCTGGAGACCGACGGTGAGGAGTGGAGTCCCAGGTCGACCGCCAACGCCATCGCCGACGCGGTCAGGGGCGATAACGGCGAAATCGACCACGACCTGCTCCTCTTTGGCAACGAGTCGGCCGACACCGCCAACTACCAGGTGGGGGTCCGGGTCGCCCGCGAACTCGGCCTGCCCTGCGTGGCTGGTATCAAGACCCTCGACGTCGAGGACGGCACCGCCATCGCCAAACGGGAGGTCTCGGGCGGCGAGGAGGTCTACGAGGTGGAACTCCCGGCAGTCATCACGGTCAAAGAGGGGATCAACGAGCCACGCTACGCCTCGATGCGAGCCAAGATGCAAGCGCGCCGCCAGGAGGTCCCAGCACAGACGCCCGACCACCGAGAGGGTCCCGGTGCCTTCGAGAAGATCCGGCTGGAAGCCCCCGAGGAAGACGACTCCGACGCGGAGATCCTCGGTGAGGGGCCCGACGCCGTGCCGAACGTCCTCGAAGTCCTTCGGGAGGACGTGGAGGTGATCTGAGATGGTGCTCGCGCTCGTCGAACAGGAGCATGGCGAACCGGCCGAGACCTCGCTGGAGACGCTGTCGTTCGCCCGGGAACTCGCCGCCGATACGGACACCGAACTCGCGGCGGTCGTCTTCGGGGAGGAAGCGTCTGGGACTGTCGATACGCTCGGTGAACACGGCGTCAGTACGGTCCACCACGTCAGCCACGACCGACTCGACGGCTACGCGCCCCAGGCATGGGGTGAGAGCGTGGCACAACTCGTCGAGACGGTCGACCCGGTCGCCCTCGTCGCGCCGGGGAGCGACCGCGGGCACGAGGTACTCTCACACGCCGGTGCGACGCTCGACCTGCCGATCGCGGCCAACTGCACGACAGCCGAAGTACAGGGGGCGACCGTCGACGAACAGGCCGCAGCAGTCGCCGACGGCGGGACTGCGAGCGCCGACAGCGGGTCGGGCACTGGGGCCGAGTGGCAGGTCACGCGCCACCGCTGGGGCGGGAGCCTCGTCGAACACGCCCGCCTCGACGCGGAGACGAAACTCGTCACCGCCGCGGAACACGAACACCCGATCGAACCCGCGGCCGAAGCGCTCGAACCGGCTGTCGAGACATTCGAACCGTCGCTCGAAGACTCGCAGTTCCGGGTGCAGGTCACCCGACTGGAGGAGTCCGACGTCGAGGGCGTCCCGCTGGGCGAAGCCAGAGTCGTCGTCAGCGGCGGGCGCGGCGTCGGCAGCGCCGAGGACTTCGACCAGCTTGAGGAACTCGCGGACCTCCTGGGTGGCGCGCTCGGTGCCTCGCGGGCGGCTGTCAACGAGGGCTGGCGGGCTCACGACGACCAGATCGGGCTCACGGGGGCGAAGATCAGCCCGGACATCTACATCCCCTGTGGCATCAGCGGCGCGGTCCAGCACATGGTCGGGTGCAAGGGGGCGGCGAACATCCTCGCGATCAACACCGACCCCGAGGCGGCGATCATGCAGAAGGCCGACTACGCCGTCGTCGGCGACCTGCACGAGGTCATCCCCGCGCTCAACGAGGCGCTCCGGGACGAACAGTAACGATGAGCGACGGCGGGCCCGCACGGCCCGCACGGTCTGCACGCGATCGGTATCACCGGCTTTCCGAACGAACGATGGCGATGATTTATGCGATTCCCGGCGGTGGATCAGGAGAAGAGAATGGACGACAGTAGCCTCACGGAACGACAGGCAGTGGTGCGGGTCCCCGCCGACCGGGTTGACCTCGCCGAGGCCGCCCAGGAGGGTGGCGGGACGGTCGACGACGGTGACGTCCAGGCCGACGACGAGGTCACGGTCGCTCGCGTCGGCCCGACCGGCATCGCGGGGCTCGCCCCGCTCGTGAGCGCGACCTCGGGTGGTGAGACCGCCTTCTACGCGAACGCCGACCCGGAGCTCGTGACCGAGATCACGGCCGACCTCGCGGAGGGGTCCGTCGGTGTGGTCGGGGACCCGCTGGCGGTCGCTGGTCACGCGCTCGGACCGTCGACGTTCCCGCTGGCGCCCGCGACCCCGCTCGGCCTCGGGAACAGGCGACTCCTCGGCGGCGCCGGCTGGCATCGACCGGCGGAACCCGCAGACTACGACGCAGCGGGCGGGTTCGTCGACGCGACCCTCGAAGACGTCGTCACCGGGGCCGAGGGGCTCCAGGGCCGGGGCTGGGGCGACTGGTGTCAGGACGCGGACGTCGAACCGGCCCTGGACCGCGCACGCGACGCGTTCGGCGAGGCGGCTGTGGTCGTCAACGCCCACGGGGCCGCGACGAACGTCGGTCACTCCGGGCACGGAACTGACCGTTCCACTGCCGACGCGTTCCTCTTGGAGAGTGTCCCCTTCGCGGTCCTCGAAGGCGCGGACCTCCTCGCGACGGCTGTCGACGCCGAACGCGTCGTCGTCTACGTCTCGGAAGCCGACGAGGTGGCCGTCGAGCGGGCGCGAGCCGCGGCCGAGAACTACCCCGACCCCGTGACACCGTTCGAGGTCGTGACGGGGCCGGCGGTCCACCGGGCGACGGAACCGACGATGGCGCTCGAAGCGATCGAGGGGAATCACCGACTGGAAGCCCGACTCCGTCGACCCGGCGAGTTACCGACACTGAACGGGGCTCCGGCGCTCGTCCACACCGCGAGGACCGTCGCACACCTCGCCAGACGGGTGCGTGCCGAAGACGTCGGCGGTCACGCGGCGACGCGACTCGTCACCGTGACGGGCGACGTCGAGGCGCCGGCCACCGTCGAACTGTCCGAGACGGCGAGCCTCGACGCAGCCCTCGACGCCGTCTCGCTCGCTGGAGAGTTCAAGGCCGCCGCCGTCGGCGGGCGCTTCGGCGGGCTGACCGACTCACTGAGCGTCAGTTCCAGCCCCGACTCGCTGGCAGCGGGGGGCCTGGGAACCGAGGGCGTCGTCGAGATACTCGGTGCGGACCGCTGTCTCGTCGAGTTCGTCGGCCGGCGCGCACAGCTGGCTGCCGACACCAACTGCGGCCGGTGTGTGCCCTGCCGTGAGGGGTCCACACAGCTGACCGAACTCCTGCGCGACGTCTACGACGGCGACTACGACGAGGGGGCCATCGCCGAACTGCTCACCGTGATGGGCGGGTCGAGCGTCTGCGCGTTCGGCGTCGAGGCCGCCCGCCCGACGAGAACGGCGATAGGGGAGTTCGGCGAGGAGTTCGAGGCCCACGCCGACGGCCGCTGTCCGGCCGGAGCCTGCTTCGAGCCGCCGGAGGTACCACAATGAGTTCCGACCACGAGGCGGGCGACGTCCCGCCACTGACCGAGGACATCGCACCGGGAACCGCCACCGACCCGCCCGTCGGGAGCGACGACGCGGCGACCGTCACCGTCGACGGGACTGCCGTGGACCTCCCCGCAGGGTCGACGCTGCTCGACGCCGTCGAAGCGGTCGATAGTAGCCCCGATGACGGAACGGCCGAGACGGTCCCCGCACTCTGCCAGTACGGCCGCGAGGACATCGGCCCGCGCAGCACCTGCCGGACCTGCATGGTCGAGACCGATTCGGAGGGGCTGGTTCCCGCGTGCAGTCACCCCGCCGAAGACGGCACTGTCGTCCGGACCGATGCAACAGCGGCCGTCGAGGCCCGCGACGTCAACCTCGATCTCGTGCTCTCGAATCACAACCTCCGGTGTACGACCTGCGGGAAGAACGGCCGCTGTGACCTCCAGGACGCGGCCATCGAGAACGACGTCGAGGAGCCACGATACGGCGTGCTCGACGACCGCGACGCCTACGAACCCATCGACGACTCCTCGTCGTTCATCCAGATCGACCGCAACAAGTGCATCCTCTGTAACCGCTGTGTGGAGGCGTGCAACGACGTCCAGGTCGAGGGCGTCCTCCGGATGGAGGGGTCGGGTGCCGACACCCGCATCGGCTTCCAGAACGGCGCCGCGACGATGGAGGACTCGACCTGCGTCTCCTGTGGCCACTGCGCGACGGTCTGTCCCACCGGCTCGCTCGTCGAGAAAGGTATCGAGGACGCCACGACCATCCAGATCCCCGGCTTCACGCAGAAAAACAGCGTCGGGAAGTCCTACGAGCGCGATGGGTCCCCGAAGGGGCCGATGACGCCCAAGAAGGCCGCCGAGCGGACCGACCGGACGGCGTCGAGTGAGTCCGAACGGGCGCGAGAGACAGCCAAAGAGGTCGCGAGCGACGAACGGAGGGACTGGCCATGACAGAAGAGAATCGAACCGACGGTGGACGAGACGACGACGAGAAGCAGGGCGTCGCCGGCTACATGCAGCGGGCGAAACAGCAGGCACTGCAGAACGTCGAACACGCGATGGAGGGGACGACCGCCGAGACCCTCCCCGAGGGGAAACTCTTCGAAATCGCGACGGCGATCGGCGACCGGCGGCTCGAAGAGCTGAACGTCGCGGACACGACCTGTGGCTACTGTGCCGTGGGCTGTCGGTTCGACCTGTACTCCGACGGCGAGGAGATCCTGGCCGCTCGACCCACTGCCGAGGAGGACGCCCCGGTCAACGGCATCTCGACCTGTGTCAAGGGCAAGTTCGGGTACGACTTCATCAACTCCGACGATCGACTCACGTCGCCGCTGGTCCGCGACGAGGACGGCGAGTTCCGGACGGCCTCCTGGGACGAAGCCCTCGAACGGGTCGCGGAGGGGCTGGGCGATATCCGTGACGAACACGGCGGCGAGGCACTGTCGGTCATCGCCTCGTCGAAGGCGACCAACGAGGAGAACTACCTGATGGGCAAGTTCGCCCGCCAGGTACTAGAGACCAACAGCGTCGACAACTGCAACAGGCTGTGTCACTCCTCGACCGTGGCCGGGCTCGCGAAGACCTACGGCTACGGCGCTGCCTCGATCAGCACCGACGACCTCGAAATCGCGGACTGCATCCTCCTGACGGGGTCGAACACCACCGAGGCCCATCCCGTCCTCGCGACGCGGATCAAACAGAACGTCCGCGACGGGGCCGACCTGCTCGTCTTCGACCCCCGCGAGGTCCAGATCGCCGAGTACGCCACCCAGTACTCCCGCGTCAAACCGGGGTACGACGCCGTCTGGATCAACGGCATCACCCGGTACATCATCGAGAACGACCTCTACGATGAGGCGTTCGTCGACGAGCGTACGACGGGTTTCGAGGACGTGAAAGAGGCCGTCCAGGAGTTCGGCCCCGAGCGCGTCGAGGAGGTTACGGGGGTCACACCCGAGGAGATCGAGTCGGCGGCCGAGACCATCGCCGACGCCGACGCCTGCGTCTTCGGCTGGACGCTCGGACTCACCGAACACTCCCACGGCACCGAGAACGTCATCGCGATGGCCAACCTCGCCGCGATCACCGGCAATCTCGGCAGACCCGGTACGGGGGTCTCGCCGTTCCGCGGGCAGAACAACGTCCAGGGCGGCGGCGGCGACATGGGGCCGCTCCCCGACAATTTTCCGGGATATCAGGATATCGCCGACGACGAGGTGCGCGCGAAGTTCGAGGACGCCTGGGACTGTGACATCTCCCCCGAGTACGGCTATTACACGACTCAGATGTTCCTCGAAGCCGACAAGGGCAACATCCGGGGCATGTACATCATCGGCGAGAACTCGGCGCTCTCCGAGCCGGGGGTCAACCACGCCGAGAAGGTCCTCTCGGAACTGGACTTCCTCGTCGTCCAGGACCTGTTCGTCACCGAGACGGCCAGATACGCGGACGTCGTCCTGCCGGCCTCGTCGTTCGTCGAGAAGACCGGCACGTTCACCAACACCGACCGGACGGTGCAGATGGTCAAGGAAGTCATGCCGCCGAAGGGCGATTCGCGGCCCGACTGGAAGATCCTGCAGGACCTCGCCAACCGGATGGGTCGCGACTGGGACTACGACGACACCGCCGAGGTCATGCGGGAGGTCAACTCGCTGACGCCCCTCTACGGCGGTATCAGCCAGGAGCGCGTCGACGCGGAGGGCGGCGTCCAGTGGCCCTGCTGGGACGAGGACCACCCGGGAACGACGCGCCTCTACACCGAGGAGTTCAACACCGACGACGGGAAGGCCCACCTCCAGGGGATCGGCTACAGCGAACCCGCCGAGACGCCCGACGAGGACTACCCCTTCACGCTCACGACGGGACGGGTGCTCTACCAGTACCACACGGGGACGATGACCCACCGCGAGGAGGGAATCATGCAGTACACGCCCAGCGACTTCGTCGAGATCCACCCCCAGACCGCCACCAACTACGGCATCGAGAGCGGCGACATGGTCGAGGTCACGTCCCGGCGTGGCGAGATCACCGTCCCCGCGCAGGTCACCGACCGCGTGGGCCCCGAGACGGTCTTCGCGCCGATCCACTTCGCCGAGAGCGCCGTGAACCGACTCACCGACGAGGAACACCTCGACCCGAGCGCGGCGACGCCCGAGTACAAGGTTTCTGCCGTCCGGATCGCGCCGGTCGAGGGTGAGTCCGAACCCGTAACGATCGATGAATCGGAGACGACAGGTGACGGCGAGACGACGACGGGGGACGACTGACGATGGCCGAACCGACCGACTCCTATCCCGAGGACGCGACGCTCGGCGCGCGCTCGAAGACGAACGGTGCAGGGGGCGAGCGCGGTGACGGCGAAGGCGCTGGCGAGAAACAGATCCGCGAAGTCCTCGACGTCCACGGCGACGACCTCGCAGCGGCCCTCGACCGCACCGACGAAGTCGCCGACCTCGTCGAGACTACCATCCTGATCCTCGCGAGCGCCGACGACGACGAGATCGACCACCTCACCGAGTCTATCGGCAACGTGGTCGACGCGGCGGACGGACTCTCCACCGAGGAGGCCGCGGCCCTCGCGACCAGCGTCGGCGAGAACGGCGAGGACCTGTCGGCGACGGTCGACACGCTCCTCGAATTCCAGCAGGAGGGACGACTCGACGACTTCGCCACCATCGCGAGTGCGTTCTCGGAGTCGCTCTCGCCCGAGGAGGTCGAGGAACTGGCGACGATGCTGGAAGAGAACGGCGCCGAGACCGTCGAAGCGCTCGACGTCGTCCTCGATCTTCACAGAGAGGGGCAACTTGACGACCTCGTCGACCTCGCGAAAGTCGTCTCGACCCTCGAAATCGACGCCGACACCGCCGCAGGGATGAACACGTTCCTCGGCGCCATCGGCGAGGCCCAGCGCGAATCCGAACCCGTCGGACTCCTCGGCTTCGTCTCCGGGATGCGCTCGCGGGACGCCCGCGCCGGACTGGGCTACCTGCTGGCGCTCCTGAAGGCGCAGGGACGGCGCGTCCGGGAGCGATGACCGACGGGGGCGGAACCGACAGGGGCGGAACCGACAGGGGCGGAACCGACGACGCGGTCGGCACGGGTGGCGAGACCGACGACGTGAACGACGCAGGTGGCGAAACCGGGGGCACTGTCTGTCCGTTCTGCGCCGTCGGCTGTCGCCTCGACCGGGAGGCCGAGCAGAACGGGATATCCAAAGACGAGCGCGTCGTCGGCCGGAACGGGCCAGCCAACCCCGACGGTCGCCTCTGCGAGCAGGGCCTCCATGCCTTCGACCCGCTCGACGACGAGGAACGATTGACCCGCCCGCTCGTCCGCCGTGATGGCGACCTCGAACCGGTTTCGTGGGAGACCGCAGTCGACCGCGCTGTCGCGGGATTCGAGCGGATTCTCGACGACAGCGGCCCGGACGCGCTGGCCTTCCTCGGAGCGCCGCGCTGTCCGACCGAGACGAACTACCTCCTGCAAAAGCTCGCCCGCACGCTGGGAACGAACAACGTCGACAACCGCGCCCGGTTCTGTCACGCCGAGGCGGCCCGCGTCCTCGAATCTCGGCTCGGCTGGGGGGCGACGACGAACAGCCTCGACGACCTCCGGGGGGCCGACCTCTTTCTCGTCGTCGGAGCGAACCCGGCCGCTCGCCAGCCCGTGGCGTTCGATTCGGCTGTCCGTCCGGCGGTCAACGGCGGCGCGACGCTGGTCCACGTCGACCCCCACGCCAACGAGACGACGCGACTGGCCGACCACCACCTCGCGCCCCGGCCGGGAACCGACGCGCTCCTCGTCTCACTGATCACGGCACTCGTGGTCGGTTCGGGGGGTGTCGACGAGCAGTTCGTCGCGGACCGGACGACCGGATTCGAGGCGTTCCGCGACTCCCTCGACGGGCGCGACCTGTCGGCGGACGCCGCTGCCGCCGACGTGGATTCCGAGACGGTCGAAGCAGTCGCGAACGCCGTCGCCAACGCCGAGCGCGTGGTTGTGATGACCGGTACCGGGGGCGACGACGCGGCGACCGCCGACGCCCTCGTGAACCTCTGTCTGGCGACCGGCAGCGTCGGCCGGCCGGGCACCGGCTTTACGATCCTCCGCGGGCTCGCGAACGAACAGGGTGCGGTCGACGCCGGGTGTGTCCCCGACAGACTCCCCGGTCACCAGCCGCTGACCGACGAGGCGGCACGCGAGCGAGTTGCGGAGGAGTGGGGCCGTGCAGTACCGGAGAGGCCCGGGAAAACCGAACACGAACTCGTCGCGGGCTTCGGTGACGAGGTTGAGGCGGCGCTGGTCGTCGGGGAGAACCCGGCCGTCTCGCGACGCGACGCCGAGGAACTCGAAGCCTCGCTCGCCGCGCTGGACACGCTCGTCGTCCACGAACTAGCCCCGAGCGAGACGACGGCCCACGCCGACGTGGTGTTCCCGGCCGCCGCGGGCGTCGAGCGGGCGGGGACAGTCGTCAATCTCGACCGGCAGGTCCAGCGCCTTCGCCCGCTCGCGACGCCACCCGGCGAGGCCAGGACAGACTTCGAGATTCTGTGTGTCCTCGGACAGCGACTCGTCGGCGACGGGTTCGACTTCGAGGAGCCAGGGGAGGCTTTCGCCGAGTTGACGAGCGTGGCGCCGCCGTACGGGGGACTGTCGTACGAAGAGCTCGCCGAGGAGAGTCGGCGGTGGCCCGCGTTCGGCCGAGACGGGAGTAGCGATGGCGGCGGTAATCCCTTCCTCTACGCCGACGGGTTCGACACGCCGGACGGACGAGCGGCGTTCGTCCCGGTCGAGTTGTCGAGACTGACGGAGAGGTCCCACGGCGACGGTGACGGCATCGACGGCGTCGGCAACGGCGGACTCCAACTGGTCGTCGGCGACCGCGCCGGTGCATTCGGCACAGGGGCCGACGTGGCCGACCGCTCGCTCACCGTCCACCCTGCCGATGCGCAGGTCCGTGACGTCGCCGACGGTGACCGCGTCCTCGTCACCAGCGGCGCGACGACGGTCGAGACGACGGCAGCCGTGAGCGAGGCGGTCCGCCGCGGGGTCGTCCATCTCCACGCGAGCGTCGCGGACCCGCTGGTTCGGTCAGGAACGGGGGATCGGACCGTCCGGGTCGACCGCGTCGAGGCGCGGGACTGAACGAGACCACCCGCGACGGCGGCGATACCGGGCATTCCACCGCTACTCCTCGTGAGTGAGTGCAGTCAGCGTCGCCGGATCGAGTGGCTCGGACCCCCGACGGTACTCGTCGTACAGCGATTCGGCCCAGGAGCGGACCGCCGGGTTCGTACTCTCCATGAGACCGTACACTTCGAAATCGTCTTCGTCTCGTTCGCCCAGCCAGAGCAGCACCGTCTCGTCGGCGACGTGCATGTCGACCGGCACTCGACCGTGGTAGACGTACTTGACGCCGGCCTGGGCAAAGTCCCGCCAGGGTGGTATTCGCTCCGGTTGTACGTGGAGTTCAGCGAGGAAACTCGCCTCTATCACGCCCTCGACGTCGAGGCGGCCCGCAGCGAATTCGTCCCGGATCACCTCGGTGTACCGGGGGATTGCAGTCGACGTGAGCCCACGATAGTGGTCGGCCTTGCGTATCACCGCGATCCCACGGTCGAACGGTTTGGCCGGATTCCCAGCGGTCGACGTGGTGACCTCGGCGTCCCGGAGGTCGCGAACGTCGATCGAGCGGGCGGACGGTGGCAACCAGTCGACGGCCTCGCCCAGGTTCGCGAGTCCCTGCATCGTTTCGAGCAACGGGACGAACTGCCCGAGTATCGCATCGGCGGCCGGCGTCGTCACGTACCCCGCCCCCGTTCGCCTGATCCAGTCGCAGTCTTCGAGTTCGTTCAGCACTCGCGCGAGCGTCGTCCGCGACGCTGCCAGCTCCTCCCGCAGCTCCCCCCGTGTCCGCTCTCGCTCCGCGACTGCCCGGAGCACCGCCACCCGGGTCTCGGACCGTGCGAGAAATGCGATCCTTTCCAGTGGCGAACCCATGACATAGCGTAGCACACTGTGGCCCATAATCGTTCCGTGGGACTCACAGTCGGGTCGTCACCCGGCGGCGACCCTCGCCGCGAAGACGGTGTGGGATATTCTCACGGGACGAGCGTCTCCCAGTGGGTAGCATAATCGACCTCCCGGACCGAGATGCGGGTAATACCAGGAGAGGTGTGTCACCATGACTGAACTCCACGACGAACGGATGACCGCCGAATTACCGGACGATTTCGTCGTCTTCCGCATCGGGATGCGGATCAACGCGCTCTGGAAGGTCCACCGGTGGCTGCCCGTGTTCCGGGCGATGCCGAAGATGCTCGCGGAACTCGAAGCGGACCCTGAGAGCGGGCTGCTCGCCGCCGACACGAAGCTGGGTATCCGGAACCACGAGGTCGTCCAGTACTGGCGGTCCTTCGAGGACCTCCGCTCGTACGCGTTCGACGACGAGTCAAACCACGCACCAGCGATGCGCTGGGCGAACGAACTGCTGGCCGAGGGCGACGCGGTCGGCATCTGGCACGAGACGTTTCTGGTCGAGGGGGGCGCCTACGAGACGGTCTACCACAGCGTCCCCCCGACGGGTCTGGGCGAGGCGGGAGAGCTCCTGCCCGCGGAGGGAAACCGGCGGACAGCCGCCGGCCGACTCGGACGGACTGAAGGCGACGACCACCCGGACCGGGATCACGACACCGTGAACGGAGCCGTCCGACCGGAGTGACGATTCGCCGTCGCTCCCGCGGGAGTCGCCACGTAGCACCACGCGCCAGTCAAAACAATCGCCAGACGAGCGAGCGGAGCTTGTATCCCAGCGTCCCGTTCCGGTAGCCGTTCCAGCCGGACATCCCGCCGGCGAGCGTCGCCGCGTCGTACCCCTCATCGTCGAGGACGCTCGTCGCGCGTTTCGCGACGATACCCATCTTGCACACCACGACCACGTCCCGGTCGACCGGAACCTCGTCGAGTCGCTCGCGGAGGGCCGCCTCGTCACCACCGCGGAGTTCGTCGTAGACCGGAAGATTGTGACTGTCGTCGATAGCGTCCTCGCTGTAGTCCGGCGCCGGGCGGATGTCGAGCACGAACGGCCGGTCGCCCGCCGAGAACCGGTCGTCGAGTTCCGACGGAAGCATCCGTGTCATCGACCAACTGTATTGTGCCACATGCACAAATCTTCGGCGGTTTCGACCTCAGCGACCGCGATCTCGTCCGAACCCTTATTACGAATTATCCATAATTCAGAATGAGATGGCACAGTCCCCCGCTCCCTCGAACCGGTCGCCGCTCCGGCAACTCCGGACAGTCGCCGACCTCCTGGAGACGCCGGCGCTCGCTCGTCTCTACGCGTACGTCCTGCGGGGCGGCCCGGTGACCGTCGCGGACGCCGTCGAAACTCTCGACATCCCACAGGGTACTGCCTACGACTACGTCCGGAAACTCGAAGCCGCCGGGCTGGTCGAGGAAGTCAGCGACGGTCGTCCGTCCGAATACGACGCCGAACCGATCTCGCTCACGCTCTCGACGGACGGCGAGACGCGAACGGTCACCCCGGCACTGGTCGCCGCCGTCGCACGCCGTGAAGAGGACGAGGACATCGACGTGTACATCGACCGGCACGGTCTCGACGGGCTCGCCGTCGCGCTCGATTACGCCTTCGAGTACGTCGACGGAACGGTCAACCACCGGATCGCCGCCCGCGAACTCGACCTCTCACCGCTCGAAGCGGAAGTCATCCTCCAGACTCTCGAACCGGTCGCCGCAGAGTACGCCACGGTCGAATGACCGTCACGTATCTCGCCGATAGCGGTCTTTCGTCAAGCGTCCAGCGTGTCATAGAACCCTTCGCAAACCTCAGTTCTCGTTCATCCGTGAACGGTAGAGGCAGGCGACGAACTTACCGCTCGCAAGCGAGCGTTGCGTTCGTCGAATGGAGGCAGTTGCTGCCGGCCACGTCGCTCGTGCTCTGCTGAGACCTGGCGGTCTCAGCGCCGAACTCGCTCGGTATCGTAGAAATTTCACCAGCCGACTACGAGGGCCGCGAGCCTGCTCGCGGGCCGAACGTGGCCGGC